>Ga0114915_1000318_pt1 | contig 22136 bp, 20 predicted proteins | sample MalvirAntarct_55_FD_87288 | JGI IMG/M metagenome (GOLD analysis project Ga0114915, IMG submission 87288) | Marine viral communities from the Global Malaspina Expedition - Malaspina viral metaG Antarct_55 | ecosystem: Environmental > Aquatic > Marine > Oceanic | place: South Georgia Island...
CCCGTACGATCCCCAAAGAGTACGGCGGCTACGGCGCCGAACCGGATGTGGTCGAGGCGGCGATCATCGCCGACGAGTTCAACAAGTCGGGACTCCATCCCGGCATCATGAACCAGGGCATCAGCATGCTGGTGCCGACATTGCTCGAAGTCGGCCGCGAGGACCAGAAAAAGCAGTGGGTTGAGACGACCATTCGCGGCGAGACCATCTGGTGCCAGGGCTATTCGGAGCCGGGCTCCGGCAGCGACCTGGCCGCGGCCCGCACCAGGGCCGACCTGGATGGCGACCACTTCGTGGTCAACGGCCAGAAGATCTGGACTTCCTCGGCCCACTATGCCGACATGATGTTCCTGCTCTGCCGGACCGAGCAGGACAAGCCGAAGCACGAGGGCCTGTCCTACCTGCTGCTGTCGATGAAGACGCCTGGGATCGAAGTGCGTCCGCTGACCACCATGACGGGCCGGGCCGAGTTCAACGAGACCTTCTTCACCGACGTGCGCGTGCCGGCCGACCAGATCGTCATGGGCCGGGGCGACGGCTGGCGCGTCGCCAACGTCACGCTGAAGTACGAGCGAATGCTGCTGGGCGACCCCAACAAGCTTCTGTATCGACTGAGCAGAATTCGCGACTCGATGGAGCGCACCGAGGTGGACGGCATCCGGATGCTGGACGTGCCGGAATACCGCGACCGACTGCTGAAGCTGCAGGGCGAGGCGCTCGCCTGGAAGTATCATGGCATGCGCCTGCTGACCGACATGGGGGACGGCGTCGATTCCGGCGTGCGCCGCCTAATCGTCAAGTATGTGGGCACAATGATGGGCCACCGCCTGTCGTCGCTGGCCGTGGACGTGCTGGGCGCCGCCGGTCTCCGCTACGATCCGAAGGGAGAGGACAAGGACGATGACGAGGCAACGACCTGGCATATCGATTACATGTACGACATCGGCCTGATCATCGGCGGCGGCACCTCCCAGGTCCAGAAGAACATCATCGGCGAGCGCGGCCTCGGCCTGCCGCGCGAGCCGAAATTGCAAGCGACGGCGAGGTAGGGTCATGCGCTTTGGACTTTCCGACGAACAGAAGATGCTCGATGAATCCGTCCGGGGTATCCTCGCCCGGATTCTTCCGCTGGACGAGATTCGGCGCATTGCGGCCGACGGCACCGGCTACGACGCGGCCCTCGCCGGCAGTCTGGTCGAACAGGGCGTAGGCGGCCTGGTCGTACCGGAAGAGCACGGTGGCGTCGGGCTGGGCATGGTGGAGGCCGTCGTCGTGGCCGAAGCCCTCGGCCATGCCGCCGCGCCGTTCGGCTTTGCCGGGGCCTGCGTCATGGCGCCGCTCGCCATCGCGAACGCTGGCGACGGCGGCACGCGGTCTGAGCTGCTGGGCGGCATCGCCGCAGGCGAGCGCCGGGTGGCGGTGGACTTCTCGGCGCTGGCGGGCACTACCGGCGCCGCCAAGCTCCGGCTCGACGGAAGCCGCCTCTCCGGCACCGTCCAGAACCTGCTGGACCCGGGCGCGGCCACCGACCTCCTGCTGGCGCTCGGCGACGGCCGCATGGCGCTGGTCGCCGCCGATGCCGCAGGCGTCTCCCTAGAACTGCGCAGGACGGTCGACAGAACCCGGCCGCTTGGCGCCGCCACCTTCGATGGGGTGGAGGCCAGGCTACTCCAGGCGGGCGGCAGCGCAGTGTCGAAAGACGTGCTGCAGGCGGGCCGGCTGATGATTGCCGCCGACTCGCTCGGTGCGGGTCAGCGCATGATCGACCGGGCGGTCGCCTATGCCAACGACCGTGAGCAGTTCGGGCGTAAGATAGGCAGCTTCCAGGCAGTCAAGCACATTTGCTCCGAAATGGTGAGCATGCTGGAGCCCTGCCGTTCGCTGATCTGGTATGCTGGCTATGCCCGTGAGCACGGGATGGAGGACGCGTCGCTGACCATCCTTCATGCGAAATCGCATCTGGGCGAAGCCACGCGCGAGGTCTCGCGCATGGCGACGGAGGTACACGGCGGCATGGGCTTCACCGACCTGCTCGGCCTGCACTACTGGTTCAAGCGCATCACCTTCGACCGGCAGGTGCTGGGCGGGCCGGAGCGGTGCCGGAGCGAAGCCGCGACCCTGCAAGGCTGGACCGCGGCGTGACGTCTGGCGTGTGCCGGTTTGCTGCTCGGACCGCAGGTCCCGCAAACCCGCTCATCCGCCATAACCACTTTCTGACGAATGGAGGAAACCTTGCCGAACAACTTGTCTGAGAAATGCGCGATCAGCGGCATCGGCGAAACCGCCTATGTGCGCGGCTCGGGCAAAAGCGAGACCGCGCTCCAGATGGAAGCATCGCTGAGGGCGATCGCCGATGCGGGCCTCAGCCCGAAAGACATCGACGGCGTCATCCCCTACGCCACGGGCTCTGCAGTAGCGGAGGACTTCATCACCAACTTCGGCATCGCCGACCTGCGCCTATCGGCGACGACGCCGCTCGGCGGGGCCAGCTGCTTGGCTGCGGTGCAGCTCGCCGTGGGCGCCATCGTCGCGGGCATCGCCCACCACGTGCTGATCCCGATCGGCCGTAACGGCTATTCCGGCGCCCGCATCGGCAGCCGCGTGCAGCAGCTGCCGCAGTTCCGCACCGTTGGCGAGTTCGAGATGCCGCTCGGCCAGATGGCGCCGGCCCAGCTCTACGCCCACATGGCGCGGCGCCATATGGAGATGTTCGGCACCAAGAGCGAGCACTTCGGCAAGATCGCGGTGACCGTCCGCGAACATGCGACGATGAACGATAACGCGCTGATGACCGAACCGCTGACCCTGGAGCAGCACCAAGCCGCCCGGATGATCTCCGACCCGCTGCGGCTGTTCGACTGCTGCCTGGAAAGCGACGGCGGTGCAGCCGTCGTCGTCAGCAGCAGCGAACGCGCCCGCGACCTGAAGTCGCAACCGATCTATATCATGGGCATTGCCGAAGGCCACCCGGACTCGCCGAGCGCCATCACCCAGCGCCCGGACATTACCACGCTCGGTACCGCGAAAGCCGCGCCGCGCGCCTTCGGCATGGCCGGCGTCGACCGCAAGGACATCGACGTTGCGGAAATCTATGACTGCTTCACGTACATCGTTCTCTGCCAGCTGGAAGACCTCGGCTTCTGCAAAAAGGGCGAAGGCGGCGACTTCGTCGCCAGCACCTCCCTCGGACTCGACGGCCCCATGCCGATCAACACCCATGGCGGCCTGCTCTCACAAGCGCACATTATCGGCATGAATCACATCGTCGAGCTGGTCAAGCAACTGCGCGGCCAGGGCGGCAAGACGCAGGTCCAGGACGCGAAGATCGGCCTCGTCACCGGTTATGGCGATATGGGTGACGGCGGCGTCGCCATCATGCGGGCCTAAGCCAGGAGGCACTGAGAAATATGGAAATCGAACGAGTTCGCCCGTCGCCCAACGAGGACACCAAGCCTTATTGGGCCGGCCTGAAGGAAGGCCGCCTACTGCTCCAGAAGTGCGGCGACTGCGGCACGATCCGTCACTATCCGCGCCAAGTGTGCGACAAGTGCTTCTCCATGGAAGTGGAGTGGATCGAATCCAGCGGCAAGGGCGCGGTCCATAGCTGGACCGTCTCCCACCACGCCTTCCACCCGTCTTTCAGGGGTGACCTGCCGATGACGTTCGTCACTGTGGATATGAACGAAGGCGTGCGGGTTGCCGCCCGGCTGCGGGGCAACGACGTCAGGCCGGCCATCGGCATGCCGGTACGGGTCGCGTTCGAGCAACTGGACAGCGAGCTAACCGTGCCGGTGTTCTGGCCGGCATGACCGGCCGCCGCTGCGGCGGCGATCTACCGGCCCTCGCCGGAGGGGCCGGCCCAAGCGCAGTTGTCGGGGCTCCTGGGCCGCCCGACGGCCTGCCCAGAGGGACAACGAGAAGAGGTGACACTATGACGACCGCAACGGACCGACAATCCGGTCAAGGCGACTTCGACGCACTGATCGTGGGCGCCGGCTTCTCCGGCCTGTATCAGTTGCATTGCCTGCGAGACCGGCTAGGCATGAAAGCCCGGGTGCTGGAAGCCGCGGACGGCGTGGGCGGCACTTGGTATTGGAACCGCTATCCCGGCGCGCGGTGCGACTCCGAAAGCCACTCGTACTGCTTCTATTTCTCCAGCGAGCTGGTGGACGAATGGGAATGGTCGGAGCGCTACCCACAGCAGCCGGAGGTCATGCGCTATCTGAACTTCGTAGCGGACAGGCTGGACTTGAAGCGGGACATCCAGTTCAAGGCGCGGGTGACCGTCGCGCGCTATGACGAGGCCGCCAATCTCTGGCGGGTCGCCACCGAAGGGGGCGAGGAGTACTCCGCCAGATTTCTGATCGCCGCCGTCGGCTGCCTTTCCAGCGCGAACGTGCCGGACATCCCCGGCCTGGAGAGCTTTCAGGGCGCGTGGTACCATACCGGCAAGTGGCCGCACGACGGGGTCGACTTCACCGGGAAGCGTGTCGGCCAAATCGGCACCGGTTCGACCGGAATCCAGGCTGCTCCGGTCATCGCCGAGACCGCCCGGCACCTGACCATTTTTCAGCGCACGCCGAACTACAGCGTGCCGGCCCGGAACAAGCCGCTGACGGCGGAATTTAGGGAGTGGGTGCGCAAGAACAAGCGGGAAATCCGGGATACCATGCGCGACACACCCAACGGCCACCCCTTCCGCATCGTCAAGCGCAAGGCGTTCGATGTCTCGGACGAGGAACGCCGCCGGATCTACGAGGAAGCCTGGGAAGTGGGCGGCCTGCGCTTCCGCGGAAATTTCCAGGACCTGCTGGTCGACAAGGCGGCCAACGACACGGCCGCCGAGTTCATCAAGAACAAGATCCGCGAGACCGTGAAAGACCCGAAAACGGCGGAAGTGCTCGCCGATATCGACCATCCTTACGCCGCCAAGCGGCCGCCCATCGACACCGGCTACTTCGAAATCTTCAACCGCGACAATGTCGATCTGGTCAATATCAGGGCGAACCTGATCGAGCGGATCACGCCGAAGGGCATCAAGACGCGGGACCGCGAATACGAACTCGACATCATAGTATTCGCGACCGGCTTCGACGCCATGACCGGTTCTCTGCTGCGGATGGGCATCATGGGCCGCGACGGCCTGAGCCTGAATGACGCCTGGGCGGCCGGACCGCACACCTATCTGGGGCTGCAGGTGCCGGGTTTCCCGAACCTGTTCACGATAACTGGACCCGGAAGCCCGTCGGTGCTCTGCAACATGCCGGTCGCCATCGAGCAGCATGTGGAATGGATCACCGACTGCATCGCACGTATGCGGACGCACGACATCGCGACGATCGAGGCCACGCCGGCGGCGACCGAGGACTGGGTCGCACACGTCAACGCTGCGGCAAACGCCACGCTGCTGCCGCAGGTGCCGCATTCCTGGTATCTGGGCGCGAACGTGCCAGGCAAGCCGCAGGTATTCATGCCCTATACCGGCGGCATGACCCGCTACCGCGCGATCTGTGATCATATCGCCGCCCAGGGCTATGCCGGATTCGCTTTCCACGGCGGTGCGTCAGTCACTGTCAGACCGGAAGGCGAGGCTAGGTTCAAGGCGGCCGACAGCGTCAGCACGCCCGGCGTCTGAACCAGACCACATGTCCGCCTGAGCACGGGGCGACCCGTCTCACGGTATGCTGGTAACGAGGGCTGCGCCGGATAGGCCTGTGCCGAGCCTCATGCATCGGGAGACGGGTCATCGCGGATCGTATCATCTACGTCCGGCTCGATGTTCACAAGGAGAGCATCGTTGTCGCGGTGGCCGAGGGCGGCCACCGGGGCGAGGTGCGGGAGCACGGCCGGATCGCGAACACGGCGACGGCGCTGGGGCGTTTGCTGCGCAACCTCGGCGTGACGGCATGACGCTGCGGTTTTGCTCGAGGCAGGACCGTGCGGTTACGGCGCTGAGCGCCGACCGTCGGCCCAGGGATAGGAGTGCGTCGCGGTCGCCCCCTCGCTGATCCTGACGGACACTGTGCTCGTTTTGCGCCTTGTGGATCCGGATTGCAAATTCGTCCGGGGTGAGGCCGCCAAGGCTCGTGTTCGGCCGGTGGGCGTTGTAGTCCTTCTTCCATTCCTCGATCAGCCGACGAGCGCTCGGCAGGTTGCGGAACATGTGCTCATCGAGGCACTCGTCGCGGAAGCGACCGTTCAGGCTCTCGACGAGGCCGTTCTGCATCGGCTTGCCCGGCGCGATGTAGTGCCACTCGACCTGGCTATCTTCCTGCCATTGCAGGATCGCCCGCGATGTCAGCTCGGTGCCCCCGGATCAAGTCCGGGGCAGGCTGTTGTCGCTGACGACCATGAGGGACGGACCGCGAAGGGCGATGAGCCCATCGAACTCGCGGGCAAGCCCAAAATACGACTGCGGCATCGAGCGTGCCTGTGAGTATTCGGGGTGTCTTGTTCGTCGGTTCGGGCGAGCGCCGTCTTCTGCTGTCGCCCTTTTGCCCTTGGCGTCGACGAAAGGTTCAGTCAGCAGCCACCGGCGCAGAACCGGATGGTCTCGTTCATCGACGCCGTGCAGGGTGAAGACATGCTTGGATGTGTCGTTGGCGACGCGCTTGATCTCCCTAGCTCTCTTGTTTGTGCTGTGAAGACCAAACATGCTGGCACTCGATGCGGTGGGGCCGTCCACCCCAACACGACTGTCAACGCCGTTGAATCTGCCGTCCTGGCGGACAAGAGGGACCAGGCGGTCGCCGGCCCTCTCAAAGCCCAGGCTGACGGCCGCGTCACAGAACGCCAACGGCCGCCGGGCGATGCCCTCGAGCGCAGGTGGGTGGTGGTCAGCTCGCAGTCCTCGACTATCCGGAGCTCGTCGGTATGGCTCTCGACTGCGATGGCGCGCTTCCGAGTGACGTCCGGCAGGCTGTAGAGTCACCGCCGATCGAGACCGTGCCGTCGTGGCTGACTCAAGGAAGCGGGCGGGCGCTGCCGTCGACGTTGCGGATGCGTCCGCCCTTGCCGGAGTCGCCCAGGACAAGAAACTCGCTGGCGCCGTAGTCCGCTTCCTCCGGAATACGCAGCAGCCTGCCGTCGCCTGCGGTCTCGCTTAAAGGGCGGACCGAGACCACTTTCGCGTTCCGCGCCGCCGAGAGCGCGGCCGAGACGGTGCGGTTCCGCGCGACTTTCTCCACGTTCAGGCGGGTGGGGAACAAGACAGTGCGGCGGTCGGCCTCCGCGTCCTCGCACACCTGGCGCGGAGTAATCCAAACCGAATCAACCGACTCACGGCCGTCATGGTACAAGATATGATCGTGTGGCGCTTCCGCCAGGAAGAAATGGGTGTCGAACCGTTTAGGCATGTGCGGCGGCGTCACCCAGTGGGCGAAATGCACCAGCCGGTCGAGCGCCAGCACCAGATCTTCTTTCTCGATCATCTCGGCGAACCCGATCTCGCGGGTCTCCATAGAGTGGCGATAGGTCATGCCCAGCGCGACGGCCCGGTCGCCCGTCACCAGCGGGCCACCGGGTTCAGTGCGAGCGAACAGAACACCGCATTCTTCGAACGCCTCGCGCGCGGCGGCGACCAATACCGGAACCATCGCCGCGTCCACCGTGTCGGCCCCTTCGGCGCGCTTGTGCAGGCGCCGATCCGCGTCGTCCGGCTCGACGGAGCCGCCCGGAAATACGAGGGCGCCGGAGGCGAACTCGATCTGGCGGTGCCGGGCAACCATGAACAATTGCAGGCCTTCGTCGCTATCGCGGGCCAGCATCAGCGTCGCTGCAAGCCGGGGGGCAACGGGTTCGCTCATCGGTATCATTCCTGCCATATTTGATCGAAGGCCCCGCCGGCGGAGCCAAGGCGGCCGCCGCGCGTGACCGCTTGAGGCGGGTGGACTATCAGATCGCGCCGGGCACTAGTCGGCAAGGGTGTTGGAGAGACGCTCCACTGCTTCGGCATAGTCCTGCATGAACTCGTACACGACCGAGCGGCAGGACTTTTCTTCGTTCATCAGGCCCACCGTCTGCCCGACGAAATAGGAGGCGATCTCCTTCGCGCCCTCGTGGCCGCCCTCGGCAAGCTTGTCCACCCTGACCATCGCCGGGCGGGTGAGGATTCCCTGCAGTGGCATTTCCAGCGGTTCCGGCGCGCCCTTTGACGACCAAGCGTCGGACCACGCCGACTGCAATTGGCGGGTTGGCTTGCCGGTGCGGCTACGCGAGCGCACCGTGTTGGCTGATGTCGCCTTCAGCATTTTTTCTTTGACGGTCGGAGTTGTCTCGGCCTCCGTCGTCGTCAGCCAGACCGATCCGCACCAGACACCGGAAGCGCCCATTGCCATGCAGGCCGCCATCTGCCGGCCGGTGGAGATTCCGCCGGCCGCCAGCACGTGCATGTTCGCGTAGTCCTTAATCGCGTCCAGCACCTCCGGCACCAGGACGATCGTGGCGATTTCGCCGCAATGGCCGCCGGCCTCGCCGCCCGCCGCCACCAGCACGTCCACACCCGCTTCGGCATGCTTGACCGCATGGCGGCGGGAGCCGGTCAGCGCGCCGACCAGCATGCCACGGCGATGTGCTTCCTCGATGATCTCCGCCGGCGGCACGCCCAGGGCGTTGACGAACATCTTGATGGGGTGCCGGAAGGCGACCTCCAGCATCTTCTTCGCGCCATCGGGGCGCATAACCGACGAGTCGCGGTCATCGTAGCGGCCGTCCCACAAGTCGGATGGGTCAATCTGGTGGCGGCGCATCAGGTCTTCGATGAACTTCTTATGTTCGGGGGGGATGCGCTCTCTGAGCTCTGCGTCGCTGATCTGTTCCTCGCGGCCCTCCATCCGCTGCGGGATCAGCAGGTCTACGCCGTACGGCTTGCCCTTGACCTTTTCGTCGATCCAATTTAGCTGGATTTCCAGGGTTTCTGGCGTCAGACCGACAGCACCCAACACGCCGAACCCGCCTGCGTTCGTCACTTCTGCGACCACGTCGCGGCAGTGCGTAAAGGCGAACAGCGGGAAATCGATGCCGAGCTTGCTGCAAAGTTCGTTTTTCATTTCCTATCCCTCAGATAATTCTTACCGTTCCGGCACGACCGGCCAGTATCAGTCCAGCACTAGTTCCTTGTACCCGCCCTGGGCAATGGCGTTGGCCTTTTCGCGGAAAACCGGCGCGCTGCCGCTGTAGCGGGCGATGATACGGGTCTGCTTGCCTTCGACGTTCTGGTTGATGCCGGTCATCCAGCTGTCCACCTCGTTCGAAAGCAGGCCCTTTCCGGTTTCGATAACGAAATCGGTCCAGTCGTCCACGGCCTCACGCGTGGGCTCGGCATAGGTGTAGCCATTCTCCAACATGTGGCGGATGGCACCCGTCACCCATTCGACGGCGTATTCTGACGAGCGCGGGATGTTGCCCAGCGCCGAATGAGGGCCGACCAGCATGAACATGTTGGGGAAGTTCTCGACCTGCATGCCCAGGAACGTCTCGAGCGCCCGGCGCCACTTTTCCTTCAGCTTTTCCCCGCCCTTGCCTCTGAGGTCAATGCGGTCGAAGGCACCCGTGATCGCGTCGAAGCCGGTGGCGTAGACGATCATATCGAACTCGAAGCTCCGGTCCGCCATCTCCAGCCCGGTCGGCGTGATGCGCTGGATCGGGTTGCCGAGAATACTGACCAGCTCAACGTTCGGCTGATTGAAGACCTCATAGTAGCCCGACTCCTGCGGCACACGTCTAGTCCCGAAGCCGTGGTCCTTGGGGATCAGCAGGTCAGCGATCTGCGGATCCTTCACCCGCTCCCGGATCTTGCGCGCGACGAAATTCGAGACCTCGTCGTTCGCCGCCCGGTCGCTCATCATGTCCTTGAAGCCGCCGACCCACATGGAGAAGCCAGGCGTCTGGTACTGCTTCTCCCAGAACGCCTCTCGCTCCTCCGGCGTCAGATCGAAAGTGCGACGCTGGTCTGGCGTATGCAGGAAGCACGACGCCGTTTGCTGGCATAACCGGAACATTTCAGGGTACCACGCGCGCAACTCTCCCATCTCTTCCTTCGAGATGGGTCTGTTGTGCAGCGGTTTGCACCAGTTCGGGCGGCGCTGGAACACGGTTAGGTGCTTTGCGGTCTTGGCGATCTCTGTGATCGCCTGCACACCCGTCGCGCCCGTCCCGATCACAGCGACCCGCTTGCCCTCGAATGTGACATCATGCTTCGGCCAAAGCCCGGTATGGTAGGCCTCGCCCCGATAGCTATCCCGCCCCTCGATGTTCGGGAACGTCGGCGCGGAGAGCGGACCGATCGCGGTGATCAGAAAACGGCAGGTCTGCTGGGAACCGTCCTTGAGTGTCACGAGCCAGGAGCGTGTCTTTTCCTGATAGTGGCAGGCCGTCACCTGGCTCTTGAATTGGATGTCCCTGCGCAGGTCGAACTTGTCAGCCACATAGTTCAGATACTTTTCGGTCTCCGGCTGGGCCGCGAAGTGCTCGCTCCAGTCCCACTCGTCCAGCAGCTCCTGGCTGAACGAGTAAGCGTAGGAATAGCTTTCGCTGTCGAAGCGAGCGCCGGGGTAGCGGTTCCAGTACCAGGTGCCGCCGACGCCGGTGCCCATCTCGAACGCGCGCACATTCAACCCGAGCTCATCGCGCAGCCGGTAAAGCTGGTGAAGACCGGAAATGCCGGCCCCGATAATGATGGCGTCGTGATCCAGCTCCGTTTCCGTTTCCGGGCGGGTCAGGGTTTTCAAATCTTCCATCGGATGCCCCTTTCTGGTGGTCATGTCGTGAAGAGAACGCGGACGGGCGTCCCGCCATGCATCAAGCGGATGCGCGGCGCCGGCCGCCCATGGCATTGATCAGCATGAACACGGTCATCCCGGCGAGAAACCCGGTCGGAACCCGCTCAGCCTGATCCTGACCGATGCCAAAAGCGCCCATCATATTCGGAAAGGCCACATTGACAATGGTGGACGAAAGGACTATGGCAATGGCGCTAACCGTAGCTGTTGCGGTGGCCAGCCGCCGATAGACTTCGCCGTACCGCTGGAACAAATCCCTCCGAGGTTTCCACGTTCATCAGCGACCGAGTTCGACTCCAGTCCGGTAGACGACGGTCAGGCGCGGAAACGAACCACGGCGCGACCAGGTGCAGTAACCTCGCCGCCGTCAACCCTTACGAAGAGGGAGAATTCAGCCTGGCGCTTGTCCTGATCGACGGACTCGATCCTGCCACCGGAGACCAGCGTGTCGCCGATATAGCTGGCACGGCGATTCGAGTACTCGAACTCGACCAGTTCGCCGTCGTCGCCGAGCCAGTTCAGCACGGCTTGGATCAGCCAGTCGCCCTGCAGTGGCCCGTCCACCACCACTGCGGGATGCTTCTCCACCTCTTTGGTGTAGATTTCGTCGTAGTGGATGCGGTGGGCATTCCAAATGGCGGCATTGTAAAGGAACAGCGAGACGTTGGTCGGCACGTAGCGGCGCTCGGGCAAGGCGTCGCCGGCCTTGATCTCTGCAAACTTGGGCACGGAGTCTCTCTCCTTCAGCGCACGATGCGGGTCTGGGTCTCTTCGACGACCAGCTCGCCTGCCTCAGTCTTTACGTCGAGCTTGTAAACAAGGAAGATCAGAGGCCCCTGGGAGCCGGACTTCTCGTACATGTCGGCCAACGTGCGGGTGGCGACCAACTTGTCGCCGGGCTTTACGGCGCGGAAGTAGCGGATCTTGGTGCCGCCTGCCATGACGCGCTTCAGCGGCAGTTCCGGGACCAGCGAGGTGCTGGCGATTCCGTCCGGCCCGAGCTGGTAGATCGGCACAACTGGACGAAGGGCGCCGAAAAGGAACATTGGGGGAGCCTCGTCACCCTTAAGGTATTTATCCAGGATCTGTTCCGTAGAAACCGAGTATTTGATGATGTCACGGCGGCTGACTTCCACATGCACCGGCGGTTCGGACGCCCCGATCATCTTGCGTGCTTCTTCCAAGATCAGCCCCACTTACGGTTCCTCCTCTTACTTTCTCGTGTCCTGTTGCAGTGAGCTATGCTGCGGAACCACATCACCGTTTCCGAACGGGTCCAGAGAGTTGACCCGGACGATCTGGGCAGCAGCAGGAAGATTCCGCGATCGACACGCGGTTCGCCGCTGCTTGGATGTCGTTTCGCTGTCGCGCCTGATCGTGTCCGGAGACTTGGGCAAGCCCTGGCCGAACTTTGTCGACCGATGGCGCGAGAGCCAGCGGATCCCGTTCACCACGTCCTTGCTCCCGCATGGATAAGCGACTCCCGGGAAACAGGCTTTTGAGGCACCGTGTGCGGCATCGACAAATCGCCTTGACCAACACCGAATTCTACCTAACGATAGGTAGGCTTATTTGGAGACGCAATGCAAAAGTTTGCCCCCCTGGTCCACACGCGCAGGACGACAACGGGCACACGCGAACGGGTACTCGACGCGTCCGCCCGGATTTTCCGGTCCCGCGGCTATGCCGAGACCACGATGAATGACATCGCCGAAGCGACCGGCATCAAAGCTGCAAGCATCTATTATCACTTTAAATCAAAGGATGAGATTGTCGAGGAGGTGCTCAACCTAGGCACATTGCGGGTTTTCGACGCGGTTCGCCATGCGGTCGACAATCTGCCCCCCGAAACGCCGTTTCGCGAGAAGCTGGCGCTGGCGCTTCGAACGCATCTGACGCTGCTGCATACGCAAGGCGACTACACCGCAGCAAACGTCCGCCTGTTCCCGGAGGCGCCGGCGCATGTGGTCGAGCGCCATATGAGCCTTCGGCGGTCGTATGGTCTATACTGGCAGGAAATGCTGAGGGAAGGACAGGCGGAAGGATTGGTCGCCGGATCCCTTGACGTCAAACTCGCCCAGATGCTTTTGCTCGGCGCCCTAAACTGGTCTGTACAATGGTACAAGCCAGCTCTCTATGAGCTGGAGACGATAGCGGCTTCAGGCATCTCGTTACTACTAGACGGGCTTCTTAGTGCCGATGGCGTGGCGGCGAGCGACAAACCAGGAGACACGGAGAGCGTAGACGAATGACTACTGAAGCCGCCCTCGACTGGGTATCGGAATGCGCTTATTGCAACGCGCTCGGCATCGCCTTTGAGAGCGCTAACGATCACGAGACTGTCCTAGTGCTGCCTTTCCGGAAGGAGAATACCAACCAAACGGGCGTGCTGCACGGCGGCATTGCCGCGTCGCTGGGTGTCTCCACCAGCATGGCGATGGCGCTGCACGCCCTGCCTCCGGAAAGCGGACCGTTCCACACCGCCAATTATTCAATCAGCTACCTGACGGCAGCCAGGGGCGTCGACTTGGTCTCCCGTGCCCGCCTGTCGCGCAGGGGCCGGGACCTGGCCTTCATCGGCGTCGCTATCGAGGCGGCCGACGGCACGAAGATCGCCGTCGCGGAATCGGTCGTGCGTGGCCGCAAGGACCTGCCGAAGCCGGCTCTCGCCACCGCCGCGGACCCGCCGACGCCCACGGTGACGCCGCTCCACCAGACCCGCATCCGCGAGAACGCCTTCATGGGCGGCCGCGGCATGGAGATCGCCGTGCAGGAAAAGGGCATCGCGATCATGACCATGCCGGGGCTGCGGCAGAATGCGGAAGCCAGCGGCGGCATGCACGAGGGTGCGGTGCTGGGGCTGATGGACTCCTGCGGCGCCATGGCCTGCTGGGGGCTGACCGGGTTGGGCCAGTTCAGGGCCTCGACCCCGGCCATTCAGGCGAGTATTTTGGGTCCGGTACCGCTGACCGATGTTGTGGCGAACGCCAAAGTTGTGCAGCAGGACGGCGAAATCTATTGGGTCGACGTCAACACGGCGGATGCCAAGACGCGCGCAATCCATGCCCGCGCCACGGTACTTTACAGGATGGTCACGTGATCCGGCTCTCGCTCTACGCAGGCCGGCAACTGCCTGCCGAGCCGATTCCCGCGCGTCCCTCCAGTGAACCGGCAGCGACTCGAGCCACGCAACCGTCTGTAGGCGCAAGGCTGTCAAACGGCGTTCAAAGCTGACCCCGTATCGGCTTGCAATATTGACCCCCCTGAAGTGCTCGCCGCGGTCCTGGGTGATGCCGAGCCGTAGGCGGAGCAGCGCGCAGGATGGCGGCGAAGGGCGTTCGACGGTCAGGCGCGGTGTTTGAAGCGCCAGCTTTCGTTGCCGGTTTCGACGATCTCGCAGTGGTGCGTGAGCCGATCGAGGAGAGCGGTGGTCATCTTGGCGTCGCCGAACACGCTGGGCCATTCGCCGAAGGCGAGATTGGTGGTGACGATGACGGAGGTCTGTTCGTAGAGCCTGCTGATCAGGTGGAACAGGAGTTGGCCGCCGGACTGGGCGAAGGGGAGGTAGCCGAGTTCGTCCAGGACGATGAAGTCGAGGCGGCAGAGATGGTCGGCGATGCGTCCCTGCCGCCCGGCGCGGGTCTCGGCCTCGAGTTTGTTGACCAGGTCGACGGTGTTGAAGAAGCGACCGCGCGCGCCGTCGCGGATGCAGGCACGGGCGATCGCGATCGCCAGATGGCTTTTTCCGGTGCCGGTGCCGCCGACCAGGACGATGTTGCGCTGATGGGCGATGAAGCCGCCGGCGGCGAGGTCGCGCACCAGGGTCTCGTTGATCGGCGTGCCGTCGAAGGTGAAGTCGGCGATGTCCTTGGCGAGCGGCAGCTTCGCGATGGTGATCTGGTATTTGATCGAGCGAGCCTGCTTCTCGCTGATCTCGGCGGTGAGGAGATCGCCGACGATACGCTGCGGCTGGTGCTGGCGCTTCGCCGCAGCGGCGACGATCTCGTCATACGCCGCTCGCATGCCGTGCAGCTTGAGGCCACCCATGGCGGCGAGGATCTCGGAGCGTTCCATCAGGGGGTCCTCCTGAGACTGTCGTAGCGTGCGCAGTCCGCTTCCGGCTCGTGCCGCAGCCGTAGCGCCTCGGCTGTGAGGATGGTGACCGGCGCAGCCGGGTCGCGCCGGCGGGCGAGGATGTTGAGGACGACGCCGGCGGAGTGGACACCCTCGCGCACCGCCTCGGCACAGGCGGCCTCGACGGCCGGGAGGCCGTCGCTCAGCACGGCGGCGAGGATATCGACCATCTGGCGGTCGCCGTCCTCGGCGGTCGCCAGCCTGCGCCGGATGCGCTCCAGGCTCGCGGGCAGCACCCAGTCCTTGAACGGCGCGCCGTTGCGCAGCGCGCCGGGTTTGCGCGCCAGCACCGGCACGTAATGCCACGGATCGAACACCGTCCGGTCGCGGCCGAAGCAGCGCACGTGCTCGCCGACCGGCTGCCCGTCCTGGCGCAACTCGATCCGGTCCGCATAGGCGCGGATCTCCACCGGGCGGCCGACGGCGCGGCCGAGCCCGTAGCCCATTCTCCCGCATGAGCCGCTCGATGCGATGCAGGCCGCAGGACAGACCCTCGGCCAGAACATCGTGCCACACACGACGGGCGCCATAGGTGCGGTCGCTGCTCCTGAAGCTGCGGCCGATCCGGGAGACGAGCACCTCATCATGCCGAGACCGGGCGCTGGAGGTGCGGTTGAGCCAGGCGTGGAAGCCCGACCGCGACACATCCAGCGCATTGCATAGCCATGCCACCCGGCCAGATGCTCCGGTGCCTCGCGATGAAAGCGAACCTCATATCGCTTCCCTCGCGAAGAAGGCTGCCGCCTTTTTTAGGATATCGCGCTCCGCCTTCAGCTTGGCGACTTCCCTGCGCAGCCGGTCGATCTCTTGCTGCTCCGGCTTCATCTGCCCATGGCCGGGAAACGCGTGCTGCCGATCGGCAGCGAACTCCCTGACCCATTTGCGCAGAACGTTCTCATGGAGATCCAGATCGCGTGCCGCCTGGGCAACCGAAACACCCCGGTCCTTCACCAACCGCACCGCCTCGAGCTTGAACTCGCCGCTGAACTTCCTTCTCTGCATTTCTCATCCCCAGTTCCGATAAACACCCTATCTCGGTGTCCACGAAACCGGCAGCAGGCCACCCCGCCTGCTTTCTCCGGTGGTAACGGCGGCGTAACATTACCGAATGCTGTCCCTATCGTTCCTACGCGCCCACGGGCGGCTCCTCGCCCTGGGCGTCCTGCTTTGCTTCTGTTCGAGCGCCGGACAGACATACTTCATCTCGCTGTTCGGTGGTGAGGTGCGTGCCGAGTTCGGCCTCACCAACGCCGGGTTCGGCTCCGTTTATGCGGTCGGCACGCTCGCGAGCGCCGCCACCCTGATCTGGATCGGTCGCCTGATCGACCGGGTCCCGCTGCCTCTGGTCGCGGCCGGCGTCCTGGGAATGCTCGGGACGATGTGCCTGCTCATGGGCGCGGTCTGGGGCATCGTCACCATGACCATCGCGATTTTCGGACTGCGCCTTTTCGGGCAGGGCCTGGCCGTCCACACGGCTATGACGGCGATGGCGCGCTATTTCGAAGCCGAGCGCGGCCGCGCCATAAGCATCGCGGCTCTCGGCAACGCCGCCGGTGCCGCGCTCGCGCCGATCATCGTGGTCGCGGCACTCACCATCTTCGACTGGCGCACCGTCTGGACGATCACGGGCGCAGGCTTGATCCTCCTCATCCCGATAGCATTGCTCCTGCTCTCCGGGCATGCCGACAGGGACCGCGCGCTCGGTGCGCGAGGCACCCGCGAAGCCGGCGCTTCGCCCGATCGGACGCTCGGCCAGGCGCTGAGGGACGTCTCGCTCTGGCTGCTACTCCCCGCGCTGCTCGCACCGTCTTTCATTTCGACAGGGCTGATCTTCCATCAGGTGCATCTGGCGGATGCGAAGGGCTGGCCACTGTCCCTGATGGCGGGGTCTTTCTCCCTCTACGCCGTCGCATCGGTCGCCGCGTCAATTGGCGCCGGGCCGCTGGTAGACAGGTGGTCGGCGCGCCGCCTGATCCCTTTCCTTCTGACCCCGCTGACCCTGTCCTGCATTGTCCTGGTCCCGAGCGACGCCCCCTGGGCAGCACCCGTCTTTCTGGCACTTCTCGGCACGAGCACCGGGGTGACTGCCGTCATCAAGGGTGCGATTTGGGCCGAATTGTATGGAACGGCGCATCTCGGTGCGATCCGTGCCTTCGGACAGGCGGCGATGGTCTTTTCTTCCGGTCTCGCGCCTGTAGCCATGGGCGTGCTGATCGATCTCGACATCTCGATGGGCGCTATCGCGGCAGGATCGGCCATCTATTCCGTGGGAGCGTCGCTGCTCGTCGTGACCCTGGGTCGTCCCGGATCGTTTCGCACACACCCTCGCCAGAGCGCGCCCTAAACCGCCCGGTCGTGCTTTGTCGCGGGAGGGCGGCGCTCGACCACGGGCGCCGATTTCGTCATCCTCAGAGTGCTTTTCAAACAACTGCGCCGCCAGGCGTATTCACAGAGTCCGGTGATGCGACAGTGCGGCCTTCGACAACGTCTGCTGCACGCCTGCAACCGGCGCTTCTTCTATGGGTGGACGGTGCTCGCGGTCGCGGCGCTGGGGATGTTCGCCAGTGGCCCCGGTCAGTCCTATACGTTCGGCGCGTTTATCGGACCGATCGGCGAGGACCTGGGCCTGTCGGGCACGGCCGTTGCCTCCGCCTATGGTCTCGCGACGTTGGGGGCGGCATTCGCACTGCCCCTCATGGGACGCTTGGTCGACCGCTTTGGAAGCCGGCGCATGCTCCTCATTGCCGTCGCCGGTCTGGGGACCGGCTGTCTCGTCTTCGGCAGCGTTGGAAACAACGTCGCACTGGCGCTCGGCTTCGCCGCTCTCCGCTTCTTCGGGCAGGGCGCCTTGATGCTCACCTGCTCAAACCTCGTCTCGCAGTGGTTCAGCCGGAAGCGGGGCTTCACGCTGTCGTTGATGGCCCTCGGCTTCTCGGCTTCCATGGCGGTTTACCCACCGCTCGTGCAGTGGCTGATAGACACCTCTGGATGGCGTCAGGCGTGGCTCTGGCTCGGCGGCCTGACCGTCGCGCTGATGCTCCTGCCGGTCGTCATGCTCGTTCACGACAAGCCGGAAGATGTCGGGCTACGGCCGGACGGAACGGACGATGCTGCTCCTGCAGTCGTCAGCCGGCGTGAGGGCGCCGCCACCGCGGGGCTGACGCTGCAGGAAGCGCTCCGAACCTCGGCCTTCTACATCATCGCGGCCGGGTTGTTCTCGCTGTCCATGCTGATGACCGCCCTGCACTTCTTTCAGGTCACGATCTTCGCCGCTCAGGGTCTTGCCCCGCAGGTCGCCGCCAACGTTTTTGCAGTCTCAGCGGCGACCATGGTTCTGACCATGCCCGTCATCGGGCGCCTTCTGGACCGCCTGCCGACGGCACTGATGTTCTCGGCCGGTCTCCTGGTAACGGCGGCGACGCTGGCGAGCGCCGCGCTTGTCGAAGGCTTGGCGAGCGCCATCGCCTATGCCGCGATGTCGGGCTCAGCAACGCCGTCAGCATGAGCTTCTTCGGCTTCCTCTGGCCGCGATACTTTGGGCGCCGACACCTCGGCAGCATTCAGGGCACGGGCCAGATGCTTCTCATGATCGGCGCCTCTATCGGCCCCCTGCCCTTCGGGCTCGCCTACGACCTCTCCGGAAGCTTCGCGGGAGCGCTCCTGGTATCGGCTCTTCTGCCGCTGGGGGTGCGCCATTCTTGCATTATCGCTTCGGCAACCCGTCCAGCCGGCAGCATCGGCGTGACGAGGTCTCCTACGAATACGGGCGAAGTTTCCCAGGAAACATTGGGACACAGTCGCTGGTCACCTTGCAAGGAAGGTATCCCCGTATACTGACTCTCGCAGTCCACGCACCGCCGGTTCCAGCGGCTGGCCGACGAGAAGCTGACCCGACGTCCGCAACGCCGGTCGACCGGATTGCAGCGCTGAGATAGCCTCGCACCATGTGCAACCTCTATCCTGCCACGGTGACCGGCGATCTTGCGGGTAAGGTATCCCCGGTAGGGTCCCTCCACAGTTCACACGCCTCTGGAAGCCAAGGGCTTCCGCTGTTCGGCAAGATTTCGACGGCCGATGTCGCTCCGCGGCGAACGTCCCTGCAAGTCCATCCGGATGGACTCCCGTCACCACTCGCGCCGCAGCCGCTTGTCGGCCATCACCTGCCCGAGCGCGTACGCCGCGGCGCTTGCAGAGGAGTGCGCGCTTAGGGGCGATCAGCGGACGATCGGTTTCGCGGTGCGGTAGGCAATCACGGCGGCGACGACGCGGTTCGCTGCGATTGTACAGAGACGGCGACAGGGGGGCAATCGCCGGGCGGCCTGGTCGTTTTCACATGCGGAGAGGAGTGACTGAAGCTGCTGCCGCGCCGTCGCCCGGTCGCGATGTTTCCCGGAAACTTCCAGCCCGAGCAAGCCGGAGACATGCGCGTCGCCGATGCTATCGGCGTCAAACAGGCCGCCGTCTGCGCCCAATTCCACAACGATGCGTAGCAGCCACAACCGGCTGGCCGGCTCCAACTCCTTCGAGGCGCGCCAGTTCCACCGTATCGTCCGTCCCAATCAGATCCCCTGAAGTATGCCGCGCAGGCGGCGGGCCAGCGCTCCTTTCCTCAAGGTCTCACGTTTCGCGGATCTGTGAAGGTTGTGGCGGACGATTTTCCAGCATCTCTGATCCTGCCGCGTGCATCGGAGAAGCCCGCCTTTGGGTATTATGGCTGCCGTCACCGCTGCCCCCTCTCTTCCAGACGAGGCGATCCTGCTATCCCGCCGATCTTTCCTTGCCGGAGGCGTGTCCACCGCGGCACTGCTGGCCCTGCCGATGCGATATGAAATGGCCGCCGCGCTTCCCCGCCGAACACCTGACCGAGCACTCGCCTCGGCGGCTGACGCAGTCCAGGCGATATCGAAGCTTGTCACGCAGCGAGGCATCATCGGCCTGGACTTTGGCGACGTGCGGACTGTTCTGGACGACGGCGGGTGGGCCGTCTTTGGAGAAGGATCGGCTACCGGACCAGACCGGGCAAGGCTCGCGGCAGAGCAGGCGATAAGCGGGCTTCGGCGCTCTGCTGCCTCGCTTCGGTAACTGCAGGAGCCAAGTTACGACCAGTTTATATTCACCCGGCCGCGGCGAGATCGCGTACGCGCCGCGGCAGGCGGCACGGATGGACGAAAGCTGGGGGGTCAGGCCATCAACCTTCTAGCCCGGATCATTCACGGGGCGGACGGTATGGGTCCGTTTGGGCGCGTGCGCGCGTAGCGCCTTGGGCGCGGTCGGCCGGTGTTTGAGATTCGCGCACGCCGGCGAAGCTGTCGCAGAACAGGTCGACCATCGCCGCCATCATGCGGATGAGCGCAACCCGGCCGGGCAGGTTCTCCAGGCGGCTGATGGTCGGCTGCGAACACAGATCGGCACCGCTCTCGGGCAGCCGGCCCACGGCTATCTTGAAGGCGGGGTCGGCACGCAGCACGTCGCTGTCGTTGGCGTCCGGATGGCCGGCGGCGATCATCAACGTGCGGAAGCGAATGATCTCTGCCAGCGTGTGGCGAACCCGGTCCGGATCGCGCGGGTCCGACAGGCAGCCGGCCAGGCGCTCGGCGATCCCGAGCCGCCGCCCGATCTCGGCCAGCACCAGGACGCCTGCGTCCGAGGTCAGGCTCCCGCCATCGAAGGCGGCACGCACGGCTTGCCTGCGACCGGTGACAGTCCCGGAAGAGCCCGGCTACATTCTCCATGGCGGGCGCGAACTCCGTCGACCCGTGATGAGACTGCGTCAGCACCAGAATCATACACGAAATCAGCCGGTTACGTCGCGTCCGCCGCCAGGAACCTCACTGCCCGTGAATAATCCGGGCTAGGAATGACTAAGTTATATTACACCCGTGCCCCGTATTCCTAAAACTCCGTATCAGCCTCCTCAAAAAGCGCCAGGACGCGAACGGCAAAGCGCATTGCAATCGCCGCATTTTCGGAGTAGGCTGAAGATAACTCTGAACCTGAATCTCTCGCGCATTCTTCCATATCTTCAAGGCGGGACTCAGCATACGGCAATACGCCATCCAACGCTACAACCAGAAGCCTGATGAGATCATCCGAATTTACATCTACCATTATTTGTGCTCCACACCACGTTCGTTAATAATTACATCATATGTAAGCGCGCTGCGATTGATATATAAATTTGTTTTACCAAGTTCACAGATATACATAGTACAAATCGTTTTTCAGTCATCGTCATATGAAATTAGGCGCGCATTAGGCACCTTTACGTCACTTAGAGCGTGTTTGAAAAGGATTCGCTGGGCAGCCGTTCTGTGATTTTTGGTGTGTCGGACCCGACGTGGAGAACGGACGCCGATGCCGAGACGGAAGCCGCCGCAGCGGCGAGCGTATGGCACCGACCTGACCGACGGTCAGTGGCAGCTGATCACGTCGCTGATCCCCGATGCGAACCCTGACGGTCGGCCGCGCAAGGGCGCGCTCCGCAGGTCCCAGTCGCGCGTCCCCTTCGTCGAACCGGTCTATGCCGACGGCGGCTATGGCGCATCTGACCATGGAGATCCTGAAGCGCCCACCCGGCGCCAAAGGCTTCACCGTCATCCGCCGGCGCTGGGTCGCCGAGCGCAGCTTCGCCTGGATCATGAAGGTCCGCCGCCGCGTGCCCGACCACGAACAGTTCACCCGTGTCGCCGAATCCTTCATCCTCATCGTCGCATCCGCTGCCCTGCTCAGACGAAGGCCGTCACGTTTCTTAAACCGGCTCTAAGACGCCCGCCTGACAACTTCTTCGATCAGTTCATTTGAAGGCGAAAAATCCTGTATTTCTAGCGCACCACCATCGATATCCTCGATCCGCTCGTCTGACCAGCGCAGTTCCTCCAAACGGCCGTACCCATAAGCCTCCCTCACCTTTTGCGCAGCCTCCGCCCAAGAATCCGCAGTCACGTGGAAGCTGCGAGACCGCTCTTGGATCAGCGCCGTTCTCACTGTATATTCGCGCTGACCGTTTTGCGCTGCCTCAATGGCCAGTCCGATGGCGCGACATCGCTCGCTGTGACGCTGCCATGCCGCAATCTCACTTTCGGAGGCTGGCGTCACCCGGACTTCTAGCACCTCAAGGTGAACAGGTGCTTCGCTTTTCGCGAGAGCAATGTGTAGTGCCTCAAAGAGGTCAGAATTCTCTTCTGGCGCTCGGCAGATCATCGGCCAGTCATAGCACCTCTGTAG
>Ga0114915_1000319_pt1 | contig 22124 bp, 20 predicted proteins | sample MalvirAntarct_55_FD_87288 | JGI IMG/M metagenome (GOLD analysis project Ga0114915, IMG submission 87288) | Marine viral communities from the Global Malaspina Expedition - Malaspina viral metaG Antarct_55 | ecosystem: Environmental > Aquatic > Marine > Oceanic | place: South Georgia Island...
CGCCGAGACTGCCTTAGCCGATCATCAAGCCGTGATTTTGGTCGGCACTGACTGCGTTGAACTCAGCAGCGACTGGTTGCGCGAGGCCAGTGCAGCGCTCGCCGAACACGATGCTGTCATCCACCCCAGTGAGGACGGCGGCTACACTCTGCTCGGGCTGCACCAAAGCCATAACAGCTTGTTTAACGCGCTGCCGTGGAGCACAGAAGCGGTGGCGAAAATCACCTATGAGCGCCTCGATGCGCTGGGCTGGAACTATCAAATCCGCGCACTCAGCCACGATATCGATACACCGGAAGACCTTATTTACCTGCCCGATCATTGGCCTTTGCCAATGATTCGCTAAGCCGAGCTCATCATGAAAACACACTCATTTTTACTACTCACTGCCGTGATAAGCAGCGCACTCATTAGCACCTCAGTCAGCGCCGATCCCATTGCGCTGAGCCGCTTTACCGAACCTGCCGCCAACGTACCGGCACCATGGCAGCGCGCACTCATCAGCAGCAAACTCAAGCCCACCGAGTATCGCGTCAGCACCGTCGATGGCATCACTGGCATCGAGGCCACAGCCGATAACAGCATGGCGCTCATGGGCCGAGCTGTGAGCGTTGACCTGGCAAAAACGCCGGTGCTGTGCTGGAGTTGGCGCATCGATGCACCATTGAAAAATGCCAATATGAAAACCAAAGCGGGTGACGATTACGCCGCCCGCGTCTATGTCGCACTCAGCATCCCAGCAGAAAAAATGAGCTTTGTTACACGCGCCAAACTTAAGCTCGGCCGCGCCATTTTTGGCAGCCAAGTGCCCGACGGCGCGCTGAACTACGTCTGGGATAACCGCTACCCCGTCGGCACCTCCATGGCTAACGCCTACACCGATCTCACCCGCATGATCGTGGTCAATTCCGGTCCTGCGAAAGCTGGGCAATGGGTCAGCGTGCGTCGCGATTTAAGTGCGGACATCCAAAAATACTTCCCTGATCAAGCAGCAAAACCCGCGCTGCTCGCCGTGGCTTCAGACACCGACAATACCGGCGAAAAAGCCCATGCCTATTTCGCCGATTTCCGTCTCACCACGCGCGATGACACATGCCAGTAATAGGAGCCTCAAAATGACCACATCAACAAATCAGGCCACACTCGATAGCGTGCAGGATTATTACGGCCGCCAGCTGCAATCCAGCGCCGACTTAAAAACCACGGCCTGCTGCGATTTCTCCTCGATGCCGAACTGGCTAAAGCCTTTGCTTAGCAACATCCATCCCGAAGTATTGTCGCGCTATTACGGCTGCGGCCTAGTCTGCCCGCCCCTACTCGAAGGCTGCCGCGTGCTCGATCTTGGCAGCGGCACTGGGCGCGATGTCTATGCGCTGGCGCAATTGGTCGGTGCCAGCGGTGAAGTCATCGGCGTCGATATGACCGATGAGCAACTGGCCGTAGCAGAGAATCATCGCGCCTGGCATGCCGAACAATTTGGCTTCGACAATGTCCGCTTTATCAAAGGCTATATTGAAAAACTCGATGAGCTCGGCCTAGAAGACGCCAGCTTCGATGTCATCGTGTCGAATTGCGTGATCAATCTCTCGCCCGATAAAGACGCCGTACTGCGCGAGATTCAGCGCCTACTCAAGCCCGGCGGCGAGTTTTATTTCAGCGATGTTTATGCCGATCGCCGAGTGCCCGAGGCCGTACGCGCCGATCCCGTCATCTATGGTGAATGCCTCGGTGGCGCGCTGTATTGGAATGATTTCGTCTCGCTGTCTAAGCGCCACGGCTTTGCCGACCCACGCTTGGTCGAAGATCGGCCATTGGCGATTACCGACCCTGCCATTGCCGCCGTGACCGGCACGCTGCGCTTCTTCTCGGCGACTTACCGCTTGTTTAAGCTCGATGGCCTAGAACCCGCTTGCGAAGACTATGGTCAGGCTGTGATTTATCGTGGCAGCGTGCCCGATAACGCCCATGCTTTTGTGCTCGATAAACACCATTACATCGAGGCCGGCAAAGTCTTCCCGGTCTGCGACAACACCTGGGCCATGCTCGCCGACACGCGCTTTCGCGAGCACTTCGAGTTCATCGGCAATTTCAACACGCACTATGGTTTGTTCACCGATTGCGGCGGCAGCGTGCCGTTTGACGCGACGATAAATGCAGGCAGTAACGATGGCGCCAGTTGCTGCTAATTGCCTAGCAAAACATGACGCTTAAGCGCATCAACTTTTGGAGCGACAGATGAACTTGCGCACCCTCGCCGCACTCGCTTTGATGGCTCTTAGCACCAGCAGTTTTGCTGCCGACACCAAGCTCGTGCTCACCGGCTCCAGCACCATCGCGCCCTTGGCCTTAGAGATTGGCCGCCGCTTTGAGTCACTTAATCCGGGCGTGCGTATTGATGTGCAGTCTGGCGGTTCATCGCGCGGCATTAGCGATGCCCGCTCCGGTCTCGCCGACATCGGCATGGTCTCGCGCGCCTTAAAGCCTGAGGAGGCCGACATCAAAGCCCACCTCATCGCGCGCGATGGCGTCACCGTCATCACCCATGCCAGCAATCCTGTGAAGGTGCTGAGCAAGGCGCAAATTATCGCGATCTACACTGGCAAGATCACCAATTGGAAAACACTAGGCGGGCGCGACCAAGCCATCACCGTGGTCAATAAAGCCGAAGGACGCTCAACGCTGGAGTTATTTACGCAGTTCTTCGGTCTGAAGAATGAGCAAATCCGCGCGCAAGTAATTATTGGCGATAACCAACAAGGCATTAAAACTGTCGCAGGTAACCCGGGTGCTATCGGCTATGTCTCCATTGGCACCGCCGAATACGAAGCCGAAGTCGGCACGCCGATTCGCCTACTCGCGCTCGATGGCGTGAAAGCGCTGGTAGCCAATGTCAGCAACGAAACTTTTCCGCTGGCGCGACCGCTGAACCTCGTGACCACACCTAAGCCTAGCGGTTTAGCCAAGCGCTTTATCGATTTCGCGCAATCCGCTGCGGTGCATGACATCGTCAAGGATCAGTATTTTGTTCCCGTGGCGCGCTGATGCCGCGCTAGCTTTCAGCACTCGCCTACTGGCGCTGTGGTCAGCGGCGCTGGTAATTTTCATCGCCGCTTTTCTCTTGCGCGAGGCCTGGCCCGTGCTCGTCAACGGCCATTGGCAAGCCTTTTTCACTAGCGATGGCTGGTATCCATCATCCGGCCAATTCAATCTCTGGCCCATGTTGGTGGCGACCTTAGCCGCCAGCCTCGGCGCGATGCTGCTTGCTCTACCACTCGGCATCGCCTCCGCCGTCTTTCTCTGTTTTCACGCGCCCACACCAATTGCCAATGGCTACCGCCGCCTCATCGTGCTGCTCGCCGGCATTCCATCAGTGGTGTTTGGCCTCTGGGGCCTTACCGTGATGGTGCCGCTGATTGCGCAAATCGCCCCGCCGGGTGCGAGCCTGCTTGCTGCCATCTTAATTTTAGCGCTGATGATTCTGCCCACCGTGGCGCTGACCAGCGAAGCCGCCATCGCTGCCGTACCAGTGCACTATGCTCACGGCGCCTTCGCACTGGGCTTGAGTCGCGCCAGCAGCGAATGGCGCGTGGTCGTGCCCGCCGCCCGTGCCGGTATCGCCAGTGGAGCTTTGTTGGCGATGGGCCGCGCGCTCGGCGAGACCATGGCCGTACTCATGGTCGCTGGCAACGTGGTGCAAATCCCCGGCAGCGTGTTTGATTCCGTGCGCGTACTCACCGCCAATATGGCTCTAGAGATGGCCTATGCCACCGGCAACCATCGCGCCAGCTTATTTGTTACCGGCGTCGTGCTCATGGCCTTAGTTGCCGTATTGGCCTGGTGGGCGCATCGCCATAGCGCGCGCGGAGTCACCTATGCACAGTAAGCGCATGAGCCTGATGGCAAACCCGCGCACAGTGCTCAGCAGCCAGTTAATCTCGGCGCTACTCTGGCTCTGCGCCGCACTCGTCACCGGTATTTTTGCGTGGATACTTATCGATATTTTACGCCTAGGCCTCGCTCATCTCAGCCTCGATTTCCTGCTCAGCGAACCCACACGCGCTGGCCGCTCAGGCGGCATCGCGCCAATCATCGTCTCCACGCTTTGGGTGCTGGCCATCGCACTCGCAGTGGCGCTGCCGCTGGGCCTTGGCAGCGCACTCTGGCTGCACAGTTTCACCGCCGGCGGCGGGCGATTATCACGCACAGTAAGACTCTTGCTCGACATTCTTGCCGGCGTGCCTTCCATCGTTTTCGGCCTCTTTGGTGCCGCGTGTTTTTGCATCTGGATGGGCATGGGGTTTTCCATCCTTTCCGGCGGCCTCACGCTGGCCTGCATGATTTTGCCGCTGCTCATTCGCACCACCGAGATGGGCTTGGCCGCCGTCCCTGCCGACTGGCAACGCGGCGCGCTAGCACTCGGCTTATCGCGCACCGCCGCCTTGCGCTGCGTGCTGCTGCCCGTGGCCATGCCGGCCATACTCGCGGGCCTCATGCTCAGCATCGGACGCATCTTAGCCGAGACCGCCGTGCTGCTGTTTACCAGTGGCTATGTCGATCGCTACCCGGAATCGATGTTCGACTCTGGCCGCGTCATGGCGCTGCATATCTATGATTTATCGATGAATGTCACCGGTGGCGATGCCAATGCCTACGCCACCGCCTTAGTGCTTATTAGCGTGCTGCTGCTGGTCAATGGCGCAGCAACGCTGGTCGGCACCCGATGGTTACGCGGGAGCATACGCATATGAACGCCACCAGCCTCGGTGATCTCATTGAGACGCAGGCCTGCTGCGAGCCGAAAGCGCATCTCAGCCTGAGCAATGTCAGTGTGCGTTATGGCGCAGACACTGTGCTTTCACAGGTCAGTTTGGATATTCCACGCGGCTGCATCACGGCGCTGATTGGCCCCTCGGGCTGCGGTAAAACCAGCTTGCTGTGCAGTCTCAATCGCCTCAGTGAACATCTACCAGACTGCCAAGTAGGCGGCGAAATCTTGCTAGATGGACTGAACATTGCCAGCATCGATGCACTGAATTTGCGCCGCCGCATTGGCATGATTTTCCAGCGTCCCAACCCCTTTCCTTTCAGCATTCATCGCAATCTCGATTTGCCCTTACGCGAGCATGGCGTGCGCGATAAAACCGAACGCGAGCGCCGCATTGAAATAGCCCTGCGCGATGTCGGTCTCTGGGATGAAATCGCCGAGCGCTTGCATAGCCCCGCCCTGCGCTTATCTGGCGGTCAACAACAACGCCTGTGCATTGCTCGCGCGCTGGTGTTGGAGCCCGAAATCTTACTCATGGATGAGCCCTGCAGCGCACTTGACCCGCTCTCGGCGAGCGTGGTGGAAGAGCTAATTAAGCGCTTAAGTGGTCGCTATACCGTCATCATTGTCACGCATAATCTGGCGCAGGCGCGGCGCATTGCTAACTACACAGCATTTTTCTGGACACGCGAACAGCAAGGCCGCTTAATCGAGTTCGGCGCTTGCCAGCAGGTCTTTGAGCAACCGCAAGATGCGTTGACTGCGGCGTATGTGGCTGGGCGCAGCGGCTAAAATAAACGGTGGTTATAAAACAGGAGATGGTCATGGCAGCTTGGAAGAAACTCATCGGATTGGCACCACGCCAGCCTCTGCCCTATGTCATCTCTGAGCAGCCGCACGCGCTAGCCGAGGCTGAAGGCAGCCTTGTTAACGCCGCGGATGCACACAACTCGGATGCCCTCAGCATCCGCTACCTCGGCACCGCCGGCTTCGTCATCAGCCACCGCGATCGCACCATCGTGCTCGACCCGTACCTGACCCGCCCCGGCATCATTGCCTCGCTCACACAACGCTTAATACCCAACGCCGAGCTAATAAAAAAACATATCCCACACGCCGATGACGTGCTCATCGGCCACGCCCATCACGACCATATTCTCGATGGTCCTGATCTCTGCAAACAAACTGGCGCGCGCTTAATCGGCTCACAAGCCACGCGCCAAGTCGGCCTTGCCGCAGGCCTGCCCGAGTCACAACTACTCGCTACCGATGGCAATGAAGACATCGCCTCTGGGCCATGGACTGTGCGCGGCCTACCCTCACTGCACGGCAAGATAATGGGTCGTATCCCATTCCCCGGAGATCTCAGCGCTCCACCGCCGTGGCCGCCGCGCATGCATGAATTGCGTCATGGCTTAGTGCTGAATTGGCTGGTCGACACCGGCTCTTTAAAAGTAATGCACATCGACTCCGCCGACTTTATCAATGAGCAGTTACAAGGCCAGCGCTGCGACATTCTGTGTCTATGCGCTATTGGCCGCCAAGCACGACCAAATTATGTCCGCGATGCCATTAGCCTACTGCGCCCACGCTGGGTCATTCCCTGTCATTGGGACACCATGGTAACGCCGCTTGAAGCGGAGCCAGATTTACTCCCCGGCGTCGACCTACTCGGCTTTTTAGACGAGATACGCGAAGCCGGCGCCACGCCATTACTGACACCCATGCTCGGCACTCAGGTATTCACTACGACCTGAATCAGGTAAGATATGAGCCGTTTTTTGCCCTATTAGACCATGCCCAAAAGGCCAAGGAGTCGTCAGTGGATATCCAACTATCGAATCGTGTACTCAGCATCAAACCCTCGCCAACACTCGCGGTTACCAATAAAGCCGCTGAGCTAAAAGCAGCGGGTAAAGACATTATTGGCTTAGGTGCTGGCGAGCCAGATTTCGACACCCCAGATCACGTAAAAGCGGCGGCAGTCGAAGCTATTGCTCAAGGCAAAACCAAATACACAGCGGTTGACGGCACGCCAGGTTTGAAAAAAGCCATCATTGCTAAATTCAAACGCGATCAAGGCCTAGATTACGAGCTGAATCAAATTTTGGTGTCTAGTGGTGGTAAACAAAGTTTCTTCAATATGACTTTGGCGCTATTGAATGCTGGCGATGAAGTCATCATTCCTGCGCCATATTGGGTGAGCTACCCCGACATGGTGTTAGTCGCCGATGGCAAGCCTGTCATCGTTGAGTGCCCGCAGTCACAAGGCTATAAAATCACTGCCGCGCAACTCGAAGCAGCCATCACGCCGAAAACTCGCTTACTCGTACTAAACTCACCATCTAACCCAACTGGCATGGTCTATACCAAAGCTGAGTTGTTAGCCTTGGTCGAAGTACTACGCAAACACCCAAGCATTCTCGTAGCCACCGATGATATGTACGAACACATCATCTGGACGACTGAAAAGTACGAGAACATCGTGACCGTCGCACCCGATATGTATGACCGCACCATCGTGCTTAATGGCGTGTCGAAAGCCTATGCCATGACTGGCTGGCGTATCGGTTACGCCGCTGGCCCCGCCAAACTGATTGGCGCCATGAAAAAAGTGCAGTCACAGTCAACATCAAACCCGGCATCAATTTCACAAGCCGCCGCCGAAGCTGCACTCAATGGCCCACAAGACGTTTTAGTGCCCATGGTTAAAGCCTTTAAAGAGCGCCACGACTATGTGGTAGAGACGTTGAACAAGATTGAAGGCATCTCCTGCTCAGCAGCCGATGGTGCGTTCTACGCCTTTGCTAATGTTGAAGGCGCAATCGCCAAGCTCGGCTTAGAAAACGACCTCGCCTTCTCTGAGCATCTGCTCAATACCGTTGGCGTTGCCGTGGTTCCAGGTTCGGCTTTTGGCCTCGATGGCCATATGCGTATTTCCTACGCCACAGCGCCCAGCGTGCTGGAAGATGCATTAGGTCGTATCAAAAAAGCTATCGAAGGCTAATCAAGCTTAAGCCTCCGGCTTAAGCTGCCAAGGCCGTTGTTCGGCCTTCGGCAGCTGGCCGGTGAGCTCACGCAAGCGCTTATACAGTGCGCGAGTTTCTAGCAAATTCCATACCCGCAAAATCACCTCAGTGATATCAAACGGCTTCGTTAAAAAGTCGTGCGCGCCCAAAGCTAAAGCGCGATGACGTGCATCGCGTGCGGCATCCGCAGTCAGCACCACTACCGGCAGATACTCACCAGCACGCTGGCGCGGCTGCAATCGCGACAATATGCTATAGCCATCTGTGCCAGGCATGCGTAAATCGAGCAGCAGCAAATCAGGCACCACGGTATCGATCAAGGCCATGGCACGATCGGGCTCAGTGCTACTAATTAAGTTTGTGAAGCCCTCAGCCGTCAACACATCTTCCAACAACTCCACGTTACGAATCTCATCGTCGATGATCAAAATACGGCTACTCAATAACGTCTCAGTCATGACCTATTACCCCTGGTAATTAGCTATGACGCGGCAGCGTTAAAATAAACGTACTGCCCACGCCGAAGCTGCTTTCAACGCTGATATCACCGCCCATGGCCTGCGCCAATTGACGACTAATGGTGAGACCCAATCCGGTGCCTTCAATACCTTTGTGCAAACGCTCGAAGGGCTGAAATAGCCGTACTAAATCCTCGCTGGCAATGCCTTCGCCGCTGTCGCTAATACCTATCGTCACTACCGATTCGGTGCCCAGCACTTGTAGCGTGAGCGCGCCATCGGCACGATTAAACTTCACCGCATTGCTCAGTAAATTAATGATGATCTGCCGTAAGCGCTGCTCATCGGCATAGACCGCGAGGGAGTCATCAACAGTGATCGTCCAGGCCGGCTCGGTGTTCGTCGTGGTCACTACCCACGCCATACAGTCGTGTAATAGCGCTGCGATAGGCACAGCGCGCAGACTCAGCTGCGGCGGCCTCAACTCATGACGCGATAAATCCAGCACATCATTGACCAGCTGTAAGAGGTGCTCGCCGCTGGCCAAAATATGGCCGACTTGGCGCTGAGCAAGCGGTGCTAATGGTTGGCGCGCGAGCAATTGCGCATAGCCCAAAATGCCGTTGAGCGGTGTACGTAACTCATGACTTACGCGCGAGAGCATGTCGGATTTGGCGCGATTGGTCTGCTCAGCGGCAGTTGCTGCGGCATCAGCGTGGCGCGCACGCAAGGCCAGCCACGCCGAAAAAGCCATGCCTACCAACACCATCAATAGGGCCGCCAACGACAATATCAAGGCCTGCTGCCGCCAGCGATCAGCAATGGCGCTGCGCTCAGCAATCACTACTTCTTCGCGCTGCTCCATGAGCACTACAGTTTGACGGAGGCGATCAAGCAAGTTCTTATTATCATTAAGTATAATTTGAAGCGTATCTTCAATATTAGCTGTCGCCGCCTGCGCTTTAATGACCGCTAAATTTCGTAACTTGTCATTGATCAGTGCCGTGACGAGATTAAGATGGCGCTGCTGCTCGACATCTTTAACTTTACCTGAGAGCTCCTCCAGCGCCGGTGGAATACGTACACGCGCGAGTTCATAGGGCGCCAGAAAGCTGTGTTTTTGCGTTAATAAATATCCGCGTATGCCACTCGCGCCTTCAGCCAATTGCGCGTGTAACGCATGGATTTGGCTGAGCACGCGCAGACCTAAACGCACCTCCATCTCTGCCTGCTTGCTAGTTTGCGCACTCCACACCATGAGTACGCTGGCGACAATCAGCAGCGCCAGCGGCAAAAAGGCCGCGACCCATATACTTAACCGCCGTGTTTGTAGCAAACGCCTCATAGACCGCTACTCCCAAGCTTGAGCTCAACCGCGCGCGCGGCTGCATGGGCACGATCATCGAGCTGTAATTTAGACAAAATATGCTCAATATGCGTCTTCACTGTGCCCAGCGAAATACCTAAGGCCGCTGCAATACGCGCGTTGGCCATGCCTTGCGGTAGCAAGGCCATCACCTCTTTTTCGCGCGGCGTGAGTAGGTTGAGCTCATGACGCTGACGCTCATTGAGCCGAGCACGCCCCGAACTCGCCGGTTCCGCCCACGCGCAAGCCAGCAGCACCGATAGCGTACTCAATGGTGCCTGCCAACTTGGCACAGACATAGCCTCATTGCCGGTAATCACTAATAGACCCATGACTTGCGATCGACTCACTAAGGGAATAATCCACTCATAATCGGCCTCGGACTGCCGCGCTAACCAAGTCGCCTCAATGCCTTGTCGAGACAAAGGTTGCACCGGATAACGCAGCAATGAAGATATCCAGCCTTGGCACGGCAAACGCGTGCCATCGGGGTAGCGCAGCTGCACACCGGCGACCAACTGCAAACGCGCGCTGGCATAACGCAGCAAAGCCACACTACTGGCATTGAGCTGGTTATAGATCTGCTCACAAATCGCACTGGCAATATCCTCCAATGGATTTGCTCGAAGCAGCTGACTAACCTGCTCAACTAAAACTTGGCTCGAAGCTTCTTGCGTCTTCTGGCGCAGCTGCTCTCGCCACAATAAGACGCTATTACTGCGACCTTCAACATCAGTCATTTGACCTATCCCTATATCAGCCAAAAAGCCGATTAATTAATAGTCTTAAATAACTACATTTGCTTCGTGAAAACAATACATAAAAACCAACTGGGATGACTTATGAATAGACTCATTGCAACAAGCCTAATTGCCAGCGCCATGATCATGGCCTCACCACTGGCTATCGCGAAGAATGCTATTGCCTACAATGTCGTGGTTAGCGCGCCCGATGATGCCAAGGAGCGCGAAATTGCAGCCCTTTTTGATCGCTGGAATAAAGCTCTAGCCACCGGCAACCCCGATAATGTCGCCAGTCTGTATGCCAAAAATGGCGTGCTGCTGCCGACAGTATCGAATCAGGCTCGCACCGATTACGCCAGCATTCGTGATTATTTCGTCAAGTTTCTGAGCTATAAGCCCGAAGGTTTTATCAATAAGCGTGAAATTCGTCTGCTCGACGACGATAGCGCAATGGATACCGGCATTTACACCTTCGCGCTGCACGAGAAAGGCCAACGCAAGCTAGTACAGGCGCGCTACACCTATGTCTACACCAAGGTCGATGACAATTGGCTAATCCTCAACCACCACTCCTCGGCCATGCCAGAGGCTATCAAACCATCGCAGCTGACTAAGGCCACTAAAGTGGCGTTTATTGATGAGGAGGAGTACGCGCCGGTGCTGTAATTTGCCGCGAGCTAGCGTAGCCGTATTGAACCCGTACAACGTGAGCGTAAAAATAGCTGAGATCTAATGATCTCGGCTATTTTTGGCTAGCGTTTTAGTAGTAACCGTACAGCTTAAACTTACTTCGTCGCATCCTCTTCCAACACTGGTTGGTAATCCCAGTCGCGAATGCCCTGCATGATGGCGTCCACTTCAGTGCTAGGCATATTCAACATAGTCATCGCCGTAGCTGCCAAGCGTAGGCTGGCCTCAATTGCTTCTGGATAGGCATGCGTTGCGCCAGCTGCTATCAGCTGTGATGACATCTGCAAATCTTCGGCACGTGCAATGATCGGCACATACGGGCAACGCTTGTGCAGCAAGCTGGTTGCACGCAGACCCATATCAGACTCGTATGTAGTCAGAATGGCGAGAGAGATCTTTTCTAACTGGATCGATGCCAGTAGCTCAGGATCAGAAATATCACCCAAGAATACATGGTGACCATCAATACGCCCCTGCTCAACCCGCTTGGGATCACTATCAAAGGCAATATAGGGAATGCCATTTGTTTGTAGTAGTACTGCCAAGGTATGGCCAACGCGGCCATAGCCACCAATCAAGACCGATTGTGCAGGCACTTCAATCGCCGCAGGATTAGCCTTGGTGGCTTTTCGGCGAGAGGTCAACAGTCGTGCAATCGGGCCATTGAAGCGAATCAACATGGCGCCCACAACCATGGAAAACAACACCGAAGTCAGAATAACTTGGCCCAAGCGTATATCTAAAACTTGAGCATCTAGCGCCAACGCCAACAGCGCCAAGCCAAACTCACCGCCAACTGAAACAATCAAGGCCGTGCGTAAAGAAGATTCCCAATCAAAGCCACTGCGACGTACCACCGTGAGCACAATGATGATTTTGCTCAGCAGTAAAACCACCATGCCAAGCAACGCCTGAGGCCATATGTCTGGCAGCGAGGCCGGGTTTAACAACATGCCCACGCCAATGAAAAATAGCCCTAATAACACATCACGAAAAGGCCTAATGCTGGACTCAACTTGATGCCTAAACTCGGTTTCACCCAGCATCATACCGGCCAAAAACGCGCCAAACGCCAGTGATAACCCGAGTTGATTTGTTGACCAAGCAGCCAGAAGAACCACAAGCAGCACCGCCAGAGTCAATGCCTCCAGTGACTGCTGCTTGGTGACAATATGAAAGAGTGGGCGAAACAGCCATTTGCCAACAAAAAATACCAAGGCAAACGCTAAAGCAGCTTTGGCCATGGCCAGACCTAAAATACCCGCCAGCGCGTCAGCAGAAACCGCCATTCCGAGTACTGGAATGACAACCAAAAATGGCACAGCAGTGACATCTTGAAACACTGATACTGCTAGGCCGAGACGACCATGTGGCGTATTTTGCTCGGCCTGCTCAGTGAGCTGACTACCGATGATCGTGCTCGACGATTGTGCAAACACAGCGCCTATAACGAAGGCAGCAGCCGTGGGCATACCCGCCAGCATGGCTAAACCCATGACGACTGCGGTGCCTAGCGCTACCTGCGCAGTACCTAAGCCTAAGACTTGGCCACGCAAAGCATGCAATTGCGGCAAGGAATAGTTCAAACCAATGGTGAACAACAAGAACACCACGCCAAACTCAGCAAGCCCTTTAATTTCAGGCACGTCCAAAGCTGGGCCAATGGTGTGCGGACTAAGAATAATGCCCACCAGCAAGTAACCCAGACTCGTAGGTATATGTAGGCGTTGAAATATAACAATGACACTGACCGAGACCGACAGCAGCACTAAGATTTGGGCGAAGTTTTCAGCCATCAATACGTATTTCCTTAAACTGTGGGTTCGGTTGGAGCTGCCAATGCACGCGCGCCAGCCAAAATCATATACACCATGGTCGCGGTTTGCTCGAGTAACTCCTGCTGTTGCTCGGGCGACTTAGCAACAGCCTGCGCACCCATACTAAACACCAAACGCGTTATCGCCTTCGCCACAATAGTCGGCTCATGCAGTTTATTGGCGTTTTGTGCTTCTAGGCGAATCAAATCACTGGTTAATTCGTGCTCAAAAAACTGCAACTGCCGGTCGACTTCGGCCTGATACGCCAACGAGCCAACACGACCTTCGCAGAGTAATAGCTCTAAATAACGCTCTTTGGCATTAAGTTGCTCATAAAACACGTTCAAAGATGTTTGCACCACACTGCTACCAGCACTGATGCGCTGCCGAGCTTCGCTAAAGACATGACGCAAGCTACTACCTGCCAATGCTATTAAGGCGATACCGAGCTCATCGACATCGCGAAAATGCCGATAAAAACTATTCGGTGCGATGCCGGCCGTGCGTGCCACTTCGCGCAAGCTCAAGGTCGCCATGCTGCGTGTCGGGCCAATCAAGGACATTGCCGCCTGAATTAAGTCATCTTGGCTAATGCTGCCTTTACGCACGGCAGGTGCTAATTCCTCAGCATTCATTTGCTTCATCCTGTGATGTCACTGAGCTGACATATTTTTTTCGTTTAATTCAAGCGCTTAGTGTAACGGCTAAGCGCTCAATCACAAATGTCTATACATATGGATAGACAATCGTCTATACAACTGTATAATTTGCGTATTCCATGACTATCGAGGGCTCACACATGGCCACTCAACAAATCATCCGCGCACTTACTAACGCCGTAATTCCCAGCGATGTCGCCGCATTTTGGCAAGACCATTTAGCGCCAATGAAAAGTGCCGAGCCACGTGGCCGCTTGATCGCCATTACACCGGCATCAGCACGAGCAATCACGCTAACTATTGAGCCGAATCGCGCCTTTAATGGCTTTCGTGCCGGCCAACACATCACCATTTCTGCAAGCGTAAATGGTGCTTGGGTCGCACGCAGCTATAGCCCGCGCTTGGTGTCAGGCGCAACAAGCGGAGCCTTTCAGATTACCGTGCAGCGCGTAGCACATGGCCGCTTTAGTCAGTGGGCACATGATGCCGCGAGCATTGGCGATTGGCTAAAATTAAGCGACGCCTATGGCGACCTAGCACTGCCTGAAAATAACGCAGCCGTGATGATGCTCGCCGCTGGCAGTGGCATCACACCATTTTTAAGCCTGCTGCAAAGCACGCCGTTACATCGCAATACTAGCCTGCAATATTGGGTAAAAACGCCAGAGGATGCCTGCCATTTAGATGAGCTATTGGCACTGCAAGCTCGCGAGCCAAACTTTCATTTCACCTTACATAGCACGCAAATCGGCGAGCGCTTAAACGCCTCACATTTGGCTGATTGTGATGCCAATACTGAAATCATGGCTTGCGGCCCAGCTGGCTTTATTGCCACAGCCACTTCCCTCGCCAGCGCGCAATCATTACGTCTGCAAAGCGAAGCATTCTCCCTGCCAATGATCGTCAGCGATGCCACGCAGATGGTCAGCATCACACTGGCTCGTAGCGGTAAAGTCGTGCAAGTCGCCTCTGGCGCAGCCTTATTGCCGGCCTTAGAAGCACTGGGCATAGCACTGGCCTCAGGCTGCCGTCGCGGTATTTGCAACACCTGCGCTTGCAGCAAACGCCAAGGCATTAGCGAAAACATCATTACGCAAATGCGCGATGAGGGTGACAACCCGGGCTTACGTCTGTGCATCAGCAGCGCGCGCTCCGACCTCACCCTTGATCTGTAATTACGCGATCTGTAACTGCTCATTTTGTAATAAACACCACCGTCACGTGTCTAAAAATCATACGTGCCGACTGCATTCACCACTCGCTCCGACGAGGAACATCAAATGAAAACACTGACTCAGGCTCAACTGACTGAACTTGAAACCACCTTCGATGCCATGCATAAAAAAGCCTTGGCAGATGTCGGCGAAAACGATGCCCGATATATCCGTCGCGTACTCGCCACCGTGCGCTACACCGGCTTTCTTGGTCGCGCCTGCTTATTCTTAAGCTTCTTCCCAGTATTTTGGGTAATCGGCACACTGCTTTTGGCGGTGTCGAAAATCATGGAAAACATGGAAGTCGCGCACAACGTCATGCACGGACAGTACGACTGGATGAATGACCCCAAGCTCAAAGGCCAGACCTACGAATGGGACATTGCCGGCACCAGTGATAACTGGCGCCAATCGCATAACGTCATGCACCACACCTACACCAATATCAAAGGTGTCGATGACGACGTGGGCTATGGCATTTTGCGCCTGTTTCCAGAGCAACGCTGGAAGCCGCACTATTTATTGCAACCAATCTACACAGTGATTTTCGCGCTGCTGTTTCAATGGGGCATTGCCATTCAAGAGCTGCGCTTAGGCCGCCTCTTTGCCGGCAAAACCCCGAAAGCTGAGTTTCAAAAGCAGTGGCAACCAGCAAAGCGTAAAATGCTGAAACAGCTGTTGAAAGACTATGTGGTGTTTCCACTGCTCGCTGGCCCGATGTTCTTGTCGGTATTCGCCGGTAATTTTGTCGCCAATGGCATTCGTAATGTCTGGACCTTTATCGTGATTTTCTGCGGCCACTTCACCAAAGATGCCGAGATTTTCCCGAAAAGCGTGCTGAAAAATGAGACTCGCGGCCACTGGTATTACCGCCAAATCTTGGGCTCATCGAACCTACGCGGTGGCAAGTTTTTCAATCTAATGACCGGCAATTTAAGCCATCAAATTGAGCATCATTTATTCCCCGACGTGCCAGCGCACCGATACGCCGAGATGGCCGTAGAAGTGAAAGCAACCTGCAAGCGCGTGGGCATTCCTTACAACGAAGGCAGCTTTACCAGCCAGTTTAGCCAAGTGCTATGGCGCATTATGCGGCATGCTCTGCCCTCTTCAGTGCAAAAATCATCGATACAGCTAGAGCGCACAAGCCAAGCTTTATAGCGTTATGATATGAGCATCAATAACGCTCAGATATAGGTGCCGCAATGGCCCCAACAGAACATAACTACGGCTACTTCTATAGTATTTTTGCCATAGAAAATTATGCCAATAGTCGCGGAGTAAGCATTGAAACGTGGGCGGGCCTCGAGCTTGCCCAACTGTTTAAGCGCGCTAGCAAATCACGACTCATTAGCTACGCCATGGCCATTAACTTTGTCCAAGCAGCCGTTGATTACTTTGACGATGACCTGCTTGGGGTCGCTGTTGGCCAGCGCTATCAGCACTCAACCTACGGCCTCTTAGGCCTGGCCATGATGTCGGTTGCGAATATTGGCGAAAGCTTGGAGCTAGGCGCACGCTATAGCGCCATTGCTGGCTCTTTAATTGAGTTTAACTCTACCCAAGACGAGCATGGTGTATTGGTCACAGTCGCCAACAAAGATGGCTTTAATCAACGAGTTTATGAGTTCTTAGTACTAGAAATCATTACGGGTCTAAGGACATTTTGGCGCCTATGTTGCAATGACGAGCTCGCTATTAACATTAACTTTGACTTCAGTCTTAGCGCGACCTCACAACTATTCTGCCAGCATGTATTAAGCCAATCTGTGCGTTGGGATGAAGCAGCGACTACAGTCCGAATTGATAATGCCCTACTAGCAACTCAATTTATAACAACCAATCCATTTGCTCTGGAAGAAGCATTAGCTGCCTGTGATCAGCTAATGCAAAATTTAAATCGCTCAACAAATCTGCTTGAGGCTGTCCGTCAGAGCATTATCTCTCACATCACTAGCCGCCCATCGGCAAAAGTGGTTGCCAACGATTTAAATATCAGCGAGCGCAGCTTGCATCGCAAACTGAAGGAAGAAGGCATGAGCTATAAGGCCTTGTTTTCCGACTTGCTCATTGAGAAGGTTCGCTTGTGGGAAGCCGAGGGACTTAAGCAGTCAGTTATTGCCAAGCGTCTCGGCTTTACCGATGCAAGCAACTTCATTCGCGCTAAAAATCGTTGGAACAGCGACTAAGTTCAGTCGCTAAACCGTATGACCTCACCATCTTCCTTAGTGTATTCACGCACCGGATTGGCTAGTAAGTCCAACACCAACTCCGATGGCCGGCATAACCGCGTACCGCGCTCAGTGACCACAACCGGCCGATTCATCAAGATAGGATGCTCGCTCATCGCGTCGATCAAAGCATCGTTGCTGAGCGTAAGATCGGCCAAGCCTAACTCGTCATAAAGATCGCCTTTGGCGCGCATTAATTCACGCGCAGGCACAGCCAATGCCGCTAGCAATGCAACTAACTGCTCACGCGACAAAGGCATCTTCATATACTCAATAACCTCCGGCTCCTCGCCCGAGGCCCGCATGATGGCCAAGGTGTTGCGCGAAGTGCCGCAGTTTGGGTTGTGATAAATCTTTGAACTCATAACTCTCTCTACTAGTTACTGTGCCAGCGCGCTATTAGGCACCACTGGTAACACCACACTTGATGGATGCTCGGGGCCGACTAAGAACGTTGCTAAGCCCAATGGCCCCTTGATCAGCGACGACAATACAGGCTGCAAGCCTTGCGCCAAATTACTCGTGCTCAATGACACTTTCAGCGAATGGCCTTTAGCAATTTTTGCGCTAGTTGGGAAAATTTCCACTTGCATGAGCATGGGCTCATTTGGCTTAACTGGTAGAACAGACTCAGTAGTGAATGGATGCCATGGCTGAATCATCACGCCGTCGATGATGCGGCTACGGCTTTCATCCACTGCGCGAAACGAGGCACTTAATAGGCCATTGCTCAGTGGTCGGGACTTGCCTGTTGCCGGATCAAAGTCTGAGATGCGCACCGACACGCTAGTTTCTTGCGCCGTTGTCGTCATCCACACATTGGCCTGAATGGGGCCATTGATAAACAGATCATCTTCCAAGGCTGGCGTAGTAAATACGACCGATGATTTTTGGTTAATGCTGTCATCATCGAAGCATGGCAAAGGCAGCAAGCCGGCTATACCAGCTGTCCATTGCGAAAGACTTTGTGAACACAGGCCAAAGATCGGCGCTTGCAAGGCAATCGACTGCGATGCTTTTTCGCTAGGCTGATCTTTCAGCAATGATTTGTCGGCCTGGAAAAAGTATTGCTGCGGCCTCATTTGCGCGTGTGGCCAATCACTGCTGGTGACGTAGCGCTCCTCGCCCAACACATATTGCGTGACATTCGGCATGCGGTCGGCGCCGACTGGTAAGCCTTTCACATATTGATCAAACCAGCGCAGCTGAATTTTATTCAGCTCGGGCACACCATCTTGAGGCAAGCCATTCGAAGGCACACCAGCCGCTTCAATATGCGTCCAAGGGCCAAGAAGCAATTTGGTAGGCACCGAACCTTTTAGGCGCTCAAACCAGAGCGGCTCGCTGCGTTGAAAAAGGTCAAATAAACCACCAACCACGAATGTCGGCACTTTGATTTTGTCAGCATTTTCCAAAGGTGAACGCTTTGCCCAAAAATCACCATCAGCCGCTGTGCCTTGATCACCCAATAAAGCTTTCAAAATTGTCGGTACTTGGAAGTTTGTTACTGCGCCTGTGATGTGGCTAAGCAGTGCCGTAATGCCGGTTGCAGGATCAGCAGCAATACCTTCCAAAGGTAAGGCGCCAAGGCCTGTAACTAACGTTATCCAGAGCGGGATAAAGGTTGGATTAACCTGCCCACCAGTGAATACGATATCGCGGTAAGCATCACCAAGAGGCACGATGGGGAAAGCCGCTTTAATGGCAGGATGTTGCTGCTGAGCAGTGAGCATAGTGGTAATGCCCAAGTACGAGACACCAAACAGGCCAATTCGGCCATCTGACCACGACTGTGTAGCTGCCCACTCCACTACTTGTGAATAGTCTTTTTGCTCGCGCTCGCCAAAGGCTTCCCATTCGCCCTGAGAGTTGCCGGTGCCGCGCACATCGACTACCACCGTGGCGTAACCGTGAGAAGTCATTAATGGGTCCGCACCACCAATAGCCGGAGTAAAGCTGCCCAGCGAAGTGTTGTAGGAGGTTTGAACTAAAATTATCGGAAACGGGCCTTCATTGACGTTCGCAGCATTGCTCGGCAGAGTCACTTTTACTGCGAGCTTAACACCGTCATCCATGGTGATGAATTGCAGAGGAATCTCTTTCGACGAACTGAAAGTCGGCGCTGGATCATAGTCAGACCACGCGCTATCAGCTGCCGGTGCGGCGCTGCCGTAAGTCTCACTTTCGGCGCTGCGAGTGCCCAACTTCATTACTGGAACCTGACGCTCTGCAACAGGCGATGTGCTATCACTTGATGAGCTTGAGCCGCCACAAGCACTGAGCATTAAGCTCGTGATAGATATGGCTAAAATGGAGCGAATGACCATGTCAATGTCCTGATATTTTTATAATAGGCGCACATTTAACAACATACGCTGTCAGACTAACAAGCATTACAAAGTAAGCGCCGGATTCTTGGCGAAGCGTAAGTCTAGGGCTTAACAAGACCCGCTAGCTGCACCGTAATAAGCACATGCCAACGCCCCTCCTCTTGCCATTGCTGGCACTCGCCCGCCAGCTCAGCCGCGCGCTGGCGTAGACTCTCAGAGCCATGACCAGCCGTGGTCTCTCGTGCGCTATCAACACCATCGTTTATGACTTCAATACGCAATGCATCATCGGTGCTGAGCCTTATAGTAATGGCGCTGGGTTGAGCATGCTTTATGGCATTGGTCAGGCTTTCACGCAGCATGCGGCTTAAATGGCCATACTCATTGGGAGTGAGTAAGGCATCCTTTTCCACGCAATGCCAATGCAAGGTAATGCCACGTTCGGCGCAACGCAAAATCGCTTCGTCATGCCATTGATGGCAAGCGTCTTTTAAGCCAATACCGGCGGCCATTTGCTTCGATAAAATCGTGCGTAAATCGGAAATGGCTTCCTTCACTATAGGGCGTGATTGATCGTCGCTACGGTGCAATAAAGTCAGCAACTTTGCGCCCAAGTCATCGTGCAGATCTTGGCGAATACGCTGACGCTCTTGCTGTGCGCCAGCGGCTTTTGCCACGACTGACTCGCGCAATATTTCATTTAAGTCGATGACAAGTTTGGCTATTTTCAGGTCTTTACGACTAAACAGACGCCGACCTTGCTCAGCATTGTGCAGACGTAAAACATACTGACTATCGGGCAATGGCACGACCAAGGACTCACCATTATCTTTAATGGCCGCATCAGTCGCAGCGGACTTTTCTAGGCCACTAGCCAATGGCGAAAAGACTGAATCTAGCGCTAGCTGAATAGCTTGATCGCCATCGCCGATACGATGCGCGGTCAACATAACCGGCAGCGACTGCGCCATCCACTCCTCAAGACCTGAGCTGCGCCTGTCGAAGAAATAACGCCATATAAGCTGGCGTACTGGAAAGTACAACCAACCTACCAAGGCCAGCGCAGTGGTTAATGCAGCCGGGTCAGAGAAGGACAATACCGAGGCTAAGATCATGTCCATAACCAAGACCGCCAAACCGCCCAAAACCCATGCCCATATACTAAAAGACCAGAGCTCAAGGTCGAATAAGCGGTAGCGCACAATCGCCAGCATCATGCCGGCATACATCATTAAAAATGTGGCGAGAATAACGCCCTGCGGTGCTGGATCAGCGAACTTAAACACAATAGGCAGGATGATGGCGCCGGCAAACACAAAGGTGCCGAAAATCACGGATAGTAAAATCCAGCGCAACGCCAAACGGTCGGCTGGCATATGGCTAGTGCGACGCCATTGCACATAGAGGCCTGTTAGCGACAGCAGCAACATGACCAGAATTAACGCATAAAAGCTCAGCGCAATACTCTCGTTTAGTTGTAATAAGTCACAACTCAAACCAACAGGAAGGGTCAATACAATCAGCCAATTCCAACGCCGGCTAGTGTTTTTAACGGGGTAGTTCCAAAGAAATAAAGCCAGCGATGTGGCAAATGTCATGGTGCCGATATGGTTAATCGTCGATAGCGCTTGAAACAGCCCGCCGTCGATAAATAGCTCTCGCGTACTGTAAATAGCCGCCGACACCGAAGCTAAAAAGTAGCCAACACCTGTGCCACTAAACGCTAAAATTGCTATGGAATTTTTCGCCGGAATCCAAGCCAGCAAGCACACCACCATGCCCGCCAAGCCGCAAATAATTTGCAGCCAAAATAGGCCTGGCAAGTCAGAAATATGCCTCTGCTTAGGTATTAACTGAATAAGCTCGCCCGAAGTTGTCGCCATGCTCAGCCGCTTATTTTCTAATGCCTGAGTCAGCTTTGTTGACTGCTGAAATAGTCGATTCATATCGGCATAAGTGGGCAATGTATCAGGCTCTTCTATAGCGAGCTCACTCGTCGCCGCGAGGCTATCCTTGCCTATTAAGAAATGACTTAACGTATGACTTTTGCCATCGTAGTACGCGCTCAGCACTGTGCCATTGCTAGTAAATGTGGCATTAGTAGTGGGTAGGCCACGCGCAATAACAATGCTGAGCATGACTAACGCAATTGAGATTAGAAGCCCAAAGGCGAGTTTTATTTTTATTGGAATCATGGCGCGATCTTATCGCGTATGATTTCCATGGCCTAGGTCACCTGTACGACTAAAGTAGCAAGTCATCGTTATTGCGATAAATCAGGAAGAGCGAGTGCTATCACAACCACGTGTCATGCTTATTGAGGACCATCTGGTCGTAGCCGATTGGCTAATCCCATTGGTCGAAGCAGCGCTAAATACACGCTCGCTGACTCATCACGCCTGTTTTGCCGATGCCAAGGCTGGTATTTGCGCTGAAGAATTTGATGTTTTCCTCGTCGATCTTGGCTTGCCAGATGGCGATGGCACTGACCTCATCTCGCTGATTAAACAAACTCAGCCAAACGCCTCATGCATAGTCACGACGATTTTCGATGACGCTGAGCATCTCTTCCCTGCCCTGCACGCCGGCGCCGATGGCTACTTGCTCAAGGATGATAGCCGCGAAGAGTTCACCGCCGGCATTGTTGGCATTTTAGCCGGCAAGCCGCCGCTCTCAGCCTCTATCGCACAGATGATGTTGCAGCAGTTTCGACCGCAAACATCGCCAGAAGATCAACCCTTAACCGCGCGCGAAACCGATATGCTTTGCGCAGTCGCTAAAGGCTTGAGCGTAAAAGAGGCCGCTGAGGTGCTATCTATCTC
>Ga0114915_1000323_pt1 | contig 22099 bp, 17 predicted proteins | sample MalvirAntarct_55_FD_87288 | JGI IMG/M metagenome (GOLD analysis project Ga0114915, IMG submission 87288) | Marine viral communities from the Global Malaspina Expedition - Malaspina viral metaG Antarct_55 | ecosystem: Environmental > Aquatic > Marine > Oceanic | place: South Georgia Island...
GGCCATTGCTCACGCGGCTTCAAAATAATGAAGGTGTCGGATGCACTCGGCGGCATAGGGTCTGCTGCCATCTCGGCGGTGCCTGTTTTGGAGAATACAAAAGCGACCTCTTTGAATTGCTTAACGGTGTTTTCCACCTGCAATTGCATCTGGGTCGATTGCTTGATGCCGGTGCTTGGGATGCGCAATGCGTGCATGGCAATGTCTTTTTCATCTAGCGTAGGCACGAATTCTTGTCCTAACTGCGTAAAGACCACGATGCCCACAGCAAATGATGCCATCGCAATGGCAATGGCTTTACGCGGCCACTTCATAGTCCATGCCAACGCCGGCGTGTAGAGCGCGTGCGCCTTGTTCAATATTCGGCTTTCTTTTTCCTCAATTGTGCCGGTAAAGAAGATGGCTATTAGCGCCGGAATCAAGGTCAGCGACAGCATAAAAGCAGCCAGCAACGCCAAGATAACCGTCGCTGCCATCGGATGGAACATCTTCCCCTCAACGCCTTCCAGCGCCAGTATCGGCAAATACACCGTGATGATAATGGCCTGGCCAAACACCGTAGGCCGCACCATTTCGCGCGTGGCCGCCAGCACGCCAGACAGCCGCTCCTCCAGGCTCAACTGCCGCCCCAATCGACGTTGACTGGCCGACAACCGACTTAAGCAGTTCTCTACAATAATGATGGCGCCATCGACAATCAGGCCGAAATCTAACGCGCCTAAGCTCATCAAATTACCGCTAATGCCGAGCTTCACCATACCTGTGCTCATCAGCAAAAATGTGAGCGGAATGACCAGCGCCGTGATCAGCGCAGCGCGGACATTTCCGAGCATAAGAAAGAGCACGACAATGACTAGCAGCGCGCCCTCGCCTAAGTTTTTCGCCACCGTAGATACCGTGGCGTCGACCAATTTGCTGCGGTTTAACACCGTTTGCGCTTCGATGCCCGGCGGCAAACTTCGACGTATTTCAATGAGCTTGTTATCGACCGCGATGGCTACCTTGCGCGAGTTTTCGCCAATGCGCATCAAGGCTGTGCCAATGACAACTTCTTGGCCATCCTCGCTCGCCGAACCGGTGCGAAGCTCCTCGCCAATTTCAACGTTAGCGATATCGCGCACATACACAGGCGTATTGCTGCGCGTCGTTACTACCGTGTTGGCAATGTCATTGATGGTTTTTAGACGGCCATCGACACGAACAAGGTAGGACTCGCCACGCTGCTCAATATAGCCACCACCACGGCTTTGATTGGCCGCCTCTAGCGCCTCAACCACATCACTTAGCGACAAACCATACGCGCGTAGTTTTAGCGGGTCGGGTTGGATGTGGTACTGCTTATCGAAGCCACCAATGCTGTCCACACCCGCTATGCCGGCCAAGCCTTTGAGCTGCGGGCGAATAATCCAGTCCTGAACCGTGCGCAAATATGCGGCCTGCGCCACCGTGCTGCGTAAAGATTCACCTTCTGGCGTGAGGTAGCTGCCATCGGCCTGCCAACCTGGTTTGCCATCATTGACCTGAGCGCCTTGGCCTTGCGGATGGGCAAATTTCACCGCCCACATATAGATCTCACCAAGGCCGGTGGAGATCGCGCCCATACGCGGCGATGCCTTCTCAGGTAGCAACTCTTTGGCCTCGTTCAGGCGTTCAGTGACCTGATTTCTGGCGAAGTAAATATCGACATCATCGTTAAAAACAGCGGTGACTTGCGAAAAGCCATTGCGCGATAACGACCGTGTCGACTGCAGGCCAGCAATGCCCGCCAGCGCGCTCTCAATCGGATACGTCGCCTGCTTTTCGATATCCTCTGGCGATAAGCCCGCGAGCACTGTATTGATTTGCACTTGATTATTAGTGATGTCTGGCACGGCATCGATGGGTAATTTCTGCAGCGAATACACGCCAAAGCCTGCCATCAGCAGCACGACCATGACCACCAAATAGCGTTGCGCTAGCGAGAAGCCGATGACTTTATCGAGCATGGCGATGCCCCTGATCTGCGCTAGAGGTATTAATGCGCATGCTCAGCCTCCGATTTGCTCAGATCGGCTTTGAGAACAAAGACATTGCCCGTAACAAAGCGCTCGCCCGCGCTCAAACCACTAATAATCTCTTGGCGATCGCCGCTACGATTACCGACCTTCACCACGCGCGGAGCTAAACCTTCACTGCCTTCAACAAATACCGATGGCTCATTTTCAATCATCACAATGGCCGAGACAGGCACGCTAATCGCCAGCTTAGGCTCGTCGGTTTGAATCATCGCATCGACAAACTCACCCGATCGCCAAGCGCCCTGCGCGTTATCGATCTGCACTCGCACCGAACCACTTCGGCTAGCCGAATCCAGCTCGGGCTGCACAAACACCACCTGACCTTTCGTTTTCTGCCCCGACTTATTGCTAACCCATACCGGTTGGCCTGCACGCACAAGACTTAAGTCATTCACCGGAATGGCTAGGTCTATCCACAACACGGAAAGATCGGCGACTCGAAACAAGGGTTTATCGCTGCCGACTGCTTCGCCCAGCGTTAAGTCTTTGCTCAGTAAAGTGCCCGAAATAGGCGTTCTTAAAGCAAAGCGGGCCAAGTTACTGCCGGCCTTTAATGCCCGCGCATGTTTCTCGCTAAGTCCCAATGACATCAAGCTCTGCAACGCGCTCTGCGCCTCGATACGAGCTTCCGCTAGTGCGCCGCGAGCGGCCAAATAGTCTTGCTCAGCGCTGATCTTTTTCTGCCACAGCGACTGCTCACGAGCAAACAGCGACTGCGCCAAATCTAAACGCTCTTTAGCCGACAAATAACGCGCTGAAGCATCTGAAAGTTGCGCACTTTCAATCGTCGCCAAGACATCGCCAGCTTGCACTTTGCTACCAATTTGGATGGGTGCTGAGCGAACCGTGCCAGAGACTGGGGACGATATTCGCGCCTCACGATCTGTGCTTAAGACCAGCTGTCCAGGCAGTGCCAATGCTGTGACAAATTCGGCCATTGCCGCCGTTTCAATCGCTAAGTCACTGGCCTGTAATTGAGCCTCGCTTAGCTTCACATGCCCAGAGTCAGCATGGCTATCTCCTTCCTCTGCCATCGACTGCTTCGTTGAACCAAGGTGCATTTCATGCTGATGCTTAAGCGGGCTGTACTCCAACACACACCACATGACCCCAGCACCAACAGTCACAGCGACACATAGCAGTGATAAATTTTGGCTAATTTTCATAATGTATTTCCGGCAGACATAGCGAGGCCAAGCAGCTCATTGAGTGCTGCATCGCTTTGATGAAATGAGAGTCGAGCCGCGAGATACAGGCTCTGAGATTCGATTAGGCTGCGCTGCGCATCGAGCAAATCGAGCAATGAAAACTTGCCGGCCTGATAGCCTTCCCGCGTAGCCTCAGCGATTTCGCGAGCCAAGCGCAGCACGTCATCGCGCAGATACGCCGCCTCCTGAAAACTCGCCGCACGCTGCGTCTCAAGCTGATCACGCTGAGTGCGCCACTCTTGATTCAGCAGTGCTTGATCAGCCTCTGCCGCAGCAATATTGGCTTTGGCGCTGAGCACTGCGCCTTGGTTTCGATTAAACAGCGGGATGGGAATCGACACCCCAACAAGCAGGCTTTCTGCACGGCTACCAGCCTCACGCTTCATGCCCGCCATAAGAGTGAAGTCTGACACTCGCTCGGCCTGCGCTAAACGCAATGCCGCCTGCTCTTTTTGCACACGACTGTCGGCCAGCTTAAGGGTCGGAGTTTTGCTATTAGTCGCTTCAATTTCGCTGAGCGTCGGTGGCAGCACAAGCTCATCGAGCAATGACTCGGTGAGCTTAGCCTCGCCCCGTAACGCCGCTAGACGACGCTGTGCAAGCTGCCGCCATTGCTGCTGCAAAGCCAGCTCGCGTTGCGCCGACCTCAAGGCAACCGTCGCCCGCGATTGCTCTATGGGCGAGACTTTGCCGGCACTCACACGCGCCGAAACAATATCCAGCGTTTGTCTCGCCAGCTGCAAATTTTGCTCAGATGCAGCGAGCTTTTCCTGCGCAGCAATAGCGTCGATATAGCGCTCACGCGTTAAGCGAATTAACCGCAATCGCTGAGCTTGGCTGTCGAGCGCCGCAAGCGCTTGCTCGCCTTCAGCTAGCGCCTGGCGAGCACTGCGCTTACCGGGCAAGGAAAACTGCTGGCTTAAGCTAAACGTTGTGGTGGCATCACTCGCAGAACGATTCGTGTCGCCAGAGAAGTCTTCGAGCTCATAGCTCAACTCCGGATTAGGCAATACACCGGCCTGCACAACACGGCCGCTAGCCGCCGCCTCTAGCGCATTGCTAAGAGCGATTTGTGGGTTTTTTGCCAGTACACGTTGAGTTGCGTCAAAAAGGCTTAAGCCTGCGGCAGCTGATGTTGCAGAGCACAGTGGCGCCGCGAGCAGGATAAATAGTGAAAAATAGCGAAACATAGTGATTTCCTGAAGACGAAAAGATGACAGGCAAAAGCCTGTCTCCGGCAGTCAGCAGGAAGCATCAAATATATAGGTAGGCAGTATCGCGAATGATGATCGAAAAGGCTTTAACCGGTGGGCCAGTAGAATCTGGCTTTAGCACATGCGAAAAAGCGATGGTGGGATTGAGCCAGCTCAGCATCAGCGGCTGAGTGGCCAGCGGTGGGTCCGTCAGCTGCAGTTTTGAATAGACCGATGCGTGATCGTCATGGCCATCTTGAGCTTGAAAGTCTACGCACGGTGTATCGCTAGCATGCTCCGCGAGCGCTGAATGGCAAGGATCTCCAGACTGCTCCCACACCACCACACCATCTGGCTCAACGCACAGCCTATCGGCCAATGCCGCGCAGGAGCTAAACGACCAATGCAACAGCAGCATCACCATCATGGATAGTGATAAGCGACGCCTTTTAGCTGCTTGCTGGAATGCTGCCATGCTCAAGAAAGTTCTTGCAGGTGGGTAATTAGTGTTGGCAACGATACACGCACAGTTAAAAAATACAAATGCCCTGGGCCATTAACTCAGCTGGTTTTAGATGAGCTTATCTGGCGCTAATAACCCCGCCAGATAAGCCGGATCCAACTCCGTCATCTCAATAGCTACCTCTAACACTGGCCGCTTCTCAGCATAGGCCCGCTTAGCAATTTCAGCGGCTTTGCTGTAGCCAATTTCGCGATTCAACGCCGTGACCAAAATAGGATTGCGCGCCAAGTTTTGCTCTAGCACATCAGCGTTAACCGTAAATTCACCAATCGCAGCGGCTAATGCGTGGCAGCTACCGCCGAGTAATTCGATGCTTTGCAGCAAGTTGTAGGCAATCACTGGCAGCATCACATTGAGCTGAAAATTGCCCGATGCGCCTGCCATCGTAATCGTCGTGTCATTACCCATGACCTGCACCGCAGCCATCGCCACTGCCTCAGGCAATACCGGATTTACCTTGCCTGGCATGATGCTGCTGCCCGGCTGCAAAGCCTTCAGGCTGATCTCACCTAAGCCCGCGAGTGGGCCGCTATTCATCCAGCGCAAATCATTGGCAATTTTTAGTAGCGCTACCGCTAATGCCTTGAGTTGGCCCGACATTTCGACCGCAGTATCTTGGCTGCTGAGTGCGGCAAATAAGTTATCGGCAGTGCGAAATGAGCTGCCGCTAAGGCTCGATAAATGCTGAGCAAACAGTCGCGGAAACTGCTCGGGTGCGTTCACCCCAGTACCTACCGCCGTGCCACCTTGAGCGATCTGGCACAGCCGCTTTTGACTATCGCTAATGCGGGCAAGCGCCAGCTCCAATTGTGCTCGCCAAGCAGACAGCTCCTGTCCGAGGCTAATCGGCATGGCATCCATCAAATGCGTGCGGCCAGTTTTTAGCTGACCGGCCAAGGCCTGCTCTTTTGCCAGAGTGATCGCCATTAAGCTTTTTAGCGCCGGCAGTAACTGCTGCTCAAGCGCTAACTGTGCGCTGAGATGAATTGCAGTGGGAATGACATCGTTGCTGCTCTGGCTGCAATTCACCATGTCATTCGGATGCACAGGCCTCTGTAGCTGCCGGCTGGCCAAGGTTGCAATGACTTCATTGGCATTCATATTAGTGCTGGTGCCGGAGCCAGTTTGAAAAACATCGACTGGAAATTGCTCACTATGATGGCCTTTGGCCAGCTCCATAGCCGCGTCATAAATTGCCTTGCCAATATCTTCATCAAGCAAGCCAAGCTCTGTATTGGCGTTTGCCGCAGCAGCTTTAATTAGGCCAAGGCTTGCAATAAAGCGCTTGGGCATCACCAGATTGCTAATGGCGAAATTACTCACCGCTCTTTGTGTTTGAGCGCCGAACAAAGCCTCTAGCGGAACTTCAACGTCACCGAGGCTATCGGTTTCTATTCGATACTGAGAGTGCGTCACTGAGTTGACTCCAATCATGGTGCTCGGTCAAATGAGCTTACACCGCAGCAATGCGGCGCAATAGTTGTGGTTCATTGTATAAGGCAGTTAAGGTGAGTCGAGCATCTACATTTTTTACTTTCGGATTTAGTGTCACTATGAAAAAAAGCTTAAACGACAACGATAAAGCCCTTCGTGCCCGCGTAAGACTGTTTGGCAACCTGCTAGGCGAAGTCCTCAAAGAACAAACAGGCGATCACGTCTTCGATACCGTGGAGACTCTGCGCCGAGGCTTTATTAAATTGCGCACGCAACATAGCCCGAAGCTATACGCCAAGCTCATGACTTTAGTGCGCTCGCTCGACCCAGCCACGTTGAACTTTGTCGTGCGCGCTTACAACCTCTACTTCAGCCTAGTCAATATTGCTGAAGAAAATCACATGCATCAGCAGCGCCGTAAGCAAGTACGGCGAGATTCGCACTTATGGCAAGGATCGTTCAATGACACCATGCATGAGTTTGCTAACCAGAACATGAGCCCTGATGACTTACAGACTCTGCTCAATCGACTAATTTATATGCCGGTATTTACGGCTCACCCGACTGAAGCTAAGCGCCGTACGGTGATGGATTTGCAGCGCAAAATTTTTCTAATTTGCGTGGAGATGGACCGTCCTAACGCATCGGGCGTTGATCGTGACCATCTACTTAGGCAGGCTAAATCGGTCATTTTATCTCTGCTTAAAACCAATGGAGTCCGCACTACTCGCCCCGAAGTTCATGACGAAATTCGCTTAGGTCTTTATTACTTTAGCGCGTCTATTTTCGATGCCGTGCCGCAGGCTTACCGCCATCTTGAACGCGCGGTGGATACGGTTTTCAACGAAAAAAATCCACAATCACCGGTAACCGTGCCTAGCCTTTTTCGTTTTGGCACATGGATCGGCGGTGATCGTGACGGCAACCCCCATGTCACTCATGAGATCACTCGCTTTGCGGTTTGTTCGGCAACACAAACTATTTTGCAGGAATACCTTGATCGCTTAGCGAGCTTGGACCGCGTACTTACCCACTCTAGCCAGCTCTGCCCAGAAATTAATTACGACGCGCTAGGCTTGCATCAGGATGCGGCCGATTTTGACCTGTCTTCAGTAGACAGGTCAGTCAACGAGGCTTTTGCCGAAGAGCCATACCGATTCAAGTTACACATTATTCGCCAGCGCCTGCAGCATTATCTGGACTACATAAGCGCTATTCAGGACAAGAAAGTCATCACTTTATCGGCGCTTGCCTATGCCAATAAAGATAGCTTTCTCGATGACCTTTATCGCATCCGCGATGTGCTGATAGCCACCGGTGATCAACTACTTGCCGATGGTGAGGTCAAAGATCTCATTCGTTTAGCTGAAACCTTTGGCTGGCACTTATGCAAGCTCGATGTGCGCCAAGAGTCGACGCGCCATAGCAATACCGTGGCGGATATTCTCAAGCAACTACAGCCCGGCACCGACTATTTGGCGCTGGATGAAACGGGCCGGATGGCTCTGCTAACTAAGCTTATCGGTAGCAGTCATAAAGCTATCGATATGGCTGCCTTGCCCGCTGAATCTGCCGAAACCCTTATGGTATTTAAGGTGAAGCGCGAGCTCATCGACATCATTAGCCGCGACTGTTTTGGCACCTACGTGATCTCCATGACGCATGAAGCTAGCCACGTGATGGAGGTAATGTTCCTAGCCGTCTTGGCTGGCTTAGCCGGCAAGCGCGACGCCAAGTGGTTTTGTGATATTCAGATTTCACCCTTATTTGAAACCATTGAAGATCTTCAGCAGATCGAAGAAGTACTCAGTGTCCTCTTCGAAAACCCGGTTTATCGTGAGCTGCTACGCGTTTCTGGCGACCTACAAGAAGCGATGTTGGGCTACTCCGACTCCTGCAAAGATGGCGGCTCGCTGGCATCGGTGTGGAGTTTGTATAACGCGCAGAAACGCGTGCTATCGATCACTCAGAAGAATGGTATCGAATGCCGTCTGTTTCATGGCCGTGGCGGCACCGTTGCACGAGGCGGCGGACCCACGCACGAGTCCATCCTATCGCTGCCTGCTGGCACAGTAGAAGGCCAAATCAAATTTACCGAGCAAGGTGAGGTGCTGTCGTCAAAATACAGCAATACCGAAACCGCCATTTATGAGATCACCATGGGTGCGACTGGCTTGATGAAAGCTTCCGCGCATTTGGTCATGGGCCATAAATCGGCTCCCGCTGAGCATGAGCAAGTTGTGGCCGAACTCGCCGCCTTTGGTGAAAAGGCTTATCGCGAACTCACCGACGACACACCGTTTTTCTTCAACTACTTTTTCGAAGCAACACCTGTGCGAGAGCTTGGCCTGCTGAATATCGGCTCACGCCCCGCCTCGCGTACAGTCGGCGACCTATCGAAATCGTCTGTGCGTGCGATTCCCTGGGTATTTGGCTGGTCGCAATCGCGTCACACATTACCCGCGTGGTTTGGCATCGGCTCAGCGCTAAAAGCGTGGCGAGAAAATCACAAAGATCAGCCAGAATTGCTGCACACACTATTTAAGGACTGGCCGTTTTTTCACAGCATGTTGCGCAACACGCAGCTGTCGCTAACCAAGGGCGAGATGACTATTGCGCATGGCTATGCCAGCTTGGTTGCCGATCAAGCGCAAGCTCAGCCAATTTATGAGGCTATTCGCGCCGAATATTTCCTGGCCTTCGATGAGTTATTGCAGGTGGCAAAAGCCGAGTCTTTGGTCGAGATCGACGAATACATTGGCATGTCGATGGTGCGGCGAAACCCATACCTCGACGTGCTCAACCATATTCAGATCGTCTTGCTGCGGCGCTACCGCGATGAATCGACATCTGAGGATGAGCGGCAAAGATGGCTGCCGCCGCTGCTACGAACGGTGAACGCCATTGCCGCGGGGATGCGCAACACGGGTTAGCACTGCGTTTTGTCGCAGCTTACGGCGGCATTCATCGATCAAGGTGATGTCGCTCATAAACTACTTTTGCAGTTGATAAAGCCGGCGCCGAGCATTGGTAAATAGCGAAGGACTCAAGCCTGCTTTAATCAGCTGCATAAACACCGCGTCTGGCAACACTCGGCGCGCGGCCATAAGGACTTTTGCATCAAGACCTACCGAATAGCGAATGCGACTGCTTTGATCGATAGCCGATTTGAAAATAACCTCAGCCGTAGCCTCTTTGCTTGTGCCATTCGCGCCAATTTCATCCATGACGGCTAACTGAGCTTGGCTAAACTCAGCATAAGCACGCTCGCCAGTGCTGTTCTCACGATCACTTGAGCCTTGAAAAAAGGCGGTTTTCACCGAGCCTGGCTCAATTAATTTAACGCGAATATTGAATGGCTCAAGTTCATAAATTAAGCCTTCAGAGAAGCCTTCGACGGCAAATTTACTGGCGTTATAGATGCTGTAAAACGGCAGTGGGATACGGCCAACCATGCTGGATACGTTGATCAAGGCACCGCTGTTTTGTGCACGAAAATGAGGTAATACGGCTCGACAGACATCCATTAAGCCATGCACATTGGTATCGAACTGGCGCCGAATTTGCTCATCGCTCAAAGTCTCAAACGCGCCGATAAGACCGTAACCTGCATTGTTCACCACGGCATCTATACGACCAAACTGCTTCAGCGTTTCTGCAACCGCTAGCGCGATGCTGGCTTTATCTGTCACGTCCAATTTTGGACAGATAACTCGCGGTAACGCAGCCAGCGTAGTTTCACTTTCTGGGATAAGCATGGTCGCTGACACACTCCAGCCCTGTTGCTGAAAATAATGCGCCGTGGCATTGCCGATACCCGTGTCACAGCCTGTGATCAATACGGTGCTGGTCATAATCGTTGTACTCATTCAGGAATCATTAGCGCAGGCTCATCAGCATCTAAGGTACGAGCTGAGGTAGTTGTTATGCCTGAACATTAATGCGAACCTGCATTCGCATTCAACTCGCGTTATGAGTATTTAGTATGAAAAAGTCGGTATGAGAAAGACACCTAAGCAAGAACGCTCGCGGCAAATGATCGATACGCTGATCGATGCCACAGCGCGTTGCATCATCGAAAAAGGCTTAGATTTCACCACCACATCGCGTATTGCAGAGCTTGCCAATGTGAGTGTGGGCTCGCTGTATCAATACTTCAGCAGCAAAGAAGCATTGATTGAAGCCCTGATGAACAATATGGCGAGTGATATTGGTAAAGGCCTGCAGCGTCTACCGATTAGCGAAACCAGCACCTTGCGTGACCTAGTCACAGGCGCCATTCATTACGGCTTTACCATGCTGAATTCGCGCAATGGGCTGTATCTTGAGCTCGCTAGAAACTGGCACCGCCTGCCCACCGACAAAGTCGCCAACGCGCTGCAGCAGCACTTTCTCGAATTATCGCGCATCTATTTTTTGAAGTATTACCGCGAGTACCCGATAGAAAACCTCGAGGTGCGGATATTCATTATCGTCAATAGCACCATCTTCACCATGGTGCGTTTGATTAGCCAAGAGAACTCTATGTGGCGGGAAGAAGATGTAGAAAACGGCCTTATTGAGATGATTTTGGCCTATCTGCAAACGAAAACTACTGCGGCTTAAACGAGGCGCGGCTACTTTGTAGCGGACTCGGGCAGACCGAATACGCGGTCAAAAAGCCACGTGAAAGCAATGGCGTAAACAAAGAAGAACACTAAAAGGCCCAGGTTTGCCATAAACGCACTCAGCAATGAGGTGTTTAGCCAGAAGGAAACCACTGGAACCAAGATAGCCACAAGGCCGCCCTCGAAACCAATGCCATGCATTAACCGCCGAGCTAGTGAGCGGCCTCGCACCGACTGGCGCGCTTCCCAGCGCTCAAATATCGTGTTGAATACATAGTTCCAGCCAAGCGCAATACTCGACATAAGCACGGCAAGGCCTATTGTTGAAGAAGCCGGCTCATCAAACATAAAGCTCAAGGCCGGCGTCACGAAGGCAATAGCAAATGCCTCATAAAGCACAGCCTGTAATACCAAGCGTTGCTTCGGGCTCATGACACACGCTCGGTGCTGGCTAGGCGCTTTTTGTGATGAATAAGCAGCCCAATAAAGCACAACACAGCAACCGCTATGCCTATGGGTTTGCCGTAGGCCTCCGACAAGCTCAAGCCAACTCCGGCAGTGGCGATATAAGACACCGTAATCGCCGTACCGATCACCGCTGGCACGCTCGCAACCCAATGAAACGTGCCTCTATCCATCAGGTACTTACTGGCTAACCACAAGACACTGGTCGACAGCAGCATGTTGGAGAAGGCGAAGTAACGCCAAATCAATGAGAAGTCTAGCAATGTCATTAGGTAGGCAATGCCCAATAGCGGCGCTGCTAGCGCTAATCTGTGCGCGGCAGATTGCTTGATATTAAAGGCATCGGTAATGGTCAGGCGTAATGAGCGAAATGCCGTGTCGCCGGATGTAACCGGGAAAATTGCCACGGCTAGAATGGCCATGATCCCACCAAAAGCGCCGAGATAACCGGTAGCGATATGGCTCACCACCAAACCGGGGCCGCCTAAATCGAGTATGCCCTTGAGCTCGGCATAGCCGCCGGGAAACGCAGCAATGCCCGCCAGCGCCCACACGCAGGCAACAATGCCTTCGCACATCATCGCGCCGTAAAAGACCGGGCGCGCGTATTTTTCATTGGTCAGGCAGCGAGCCATCATCGGTGATTGTGTGGAATGAAATCCACTGATGGCACCACAGGTAATCGTCAAAAATAGTAATGGCCAAACTGGCAGACCATCAGGATTTGGCGTTAGTAAATCGTGTGCATGATGGCCATCGAAATAGGCGAAAACATCATTTGCTTGCGGCAGGTGTGGCGCTTCCAGCAATAGCGCAATGGCGATTAAGCTGGTCATCACAATCATGAGCAAGCCAAACAGCGGATATAGCTTGGTGATGACTTTATCGATGGGCAGCAGCGTGGCCAGAAAGTAGTAGCCCAATATCGCTAGCACCCAGAAGGTGTTGCCCGCGAGTATTGTGCCTTCAAAATACGGCAAATTACTCAGTAGCCCCGCCGGGCTCATGATGAACACCACACCGACAAAGAACAGCAACATGCAGGTAAAAACCAACATCACGCCTTTGAACACCACATTGTAATAATGGCCAGCGATTTCGGGCAGGCTTTTGCCATCTTCTTTTAGGCTCATGACCCCAGAGAAGTAGTCATGCACTGCCCCGCCAAGCACATTGCCAATCACGATCCAGACTAGCGCTATCGGGCCGTACAACGCACCAAGGATGGGGCCGAAAATAGGGCCAATGCCGGCGATATTCAAAAACTGAATGAGAAAGGCTTTGGCTGGACTGATGGCCACATAGTCAACACCATCATGCAGACGCTGCTGCGGCGTTATCGCCTCATGGTCGATGCCAGCTTGCTTCTCAACAAAGGGGCTGTAGAACTTATAGCCAAGAATCAGTATGGCTAGGCAGATAAAGAAAATTAGCATGGATTAACCTGATGGCGTATTGGCTTGCACAAGCTCATGAGGAAAGTTCGGCAAGCTCATTGAGCAGTCTGTCGAGAAACAAAGCTTTCACCTCTGGCAGCACTCGCTCCGCCGGATAACAGCGAGCAATGCTGAGATGATCAACACCCGCCGCTTCGGAGTAAGCAATGTTCTCCAGTCGCGTATTGTCAGACGTTGCGTGCGCTAGATTATCAGCCTTGCGGCGATCTGTGCCCAGCTTATCGTTGGCAGCAAAATAGTTAAGGTAGCGACTCACATTTGCAGGCACTCGACGGCCATTAAAGCCCCATTGAGCGGGATGCCAACGCCCAATACCACCCGCTGCCAACGAAATCACCAGATCACATTTGACCTGCTGCGCCTTCAGTAACTTGGCGACCTTCATCACCTGTATGCCGCCTTGGCTGTAACCAAGCAGCACAATGGGACGCCCTGCCTGCGCTGCTGGCGCTAGATCCTTGGCGATTGAGGCAGGCCTCAAATGGTTGCTATATAAGGTGGTGTCGGCAAAACCATGCTCGCGCAGGAAGCGAAGCAAATGCCATTGCATGTGCACGCCGGCCATAAAGCCATGAATGAGCGCGATGCGAGGGCCGCGGTAATCGCCTGGTACGTTAGGGCGCCACGGCATCGAAGATGTCATCGGAGTTACTCAGCTAAATGTTGAAAAATGAGTGGCCAGGCCTGCTCCAAGAGCTTGGGCTGAGCCTTAGCATTGGGGTGAAGGCCATCTTTTTGCATTAACTCTGGCACTCCGCCAACGCCATCGAGAAAAAATGGCAGTAAGGCAATATTTCCTGCTTTTGCCACCTTCGGAAACACGGCAAAAAATGCATTGGTATAAGCCTTGCCGTAGTTCGGCGGAATCTGCATGCCGAGCAGCACCACACGTGCACCGGCCTGTTGCGACAAGCGGATCATTGCCGCCAGATTGCGCTCCATCAGCTTTGGTGGTTGTCCGCGCAGGCCATCATTGGCGCCGAGCTCCAGCACCACGACATCGGGCGTGTGCTGCTTGAGCAAAGCCGGCAAGCGGCGCAAACCGCCAGCCGTAGTTTCACCACTGACACTGGCGTTTATTACCTGATGCTTTCCCGGCGCGCGTTTCGCTAAACGCTTGTCGAGTAACGAGACCCAGCCCTGTTCAATGTCCATTCCGTATGACGCACTGATACTATCGCCGTAAATGAGTACAGTCGCGGCCGAAGCCGGCATGATGGCCAAGCAAAGTACGACACCACACAGATTTCGTATCCAGGTAGACATGACTTTAGACATAAAAACGGCAACTCCAAGCTTGATTGAAACGCGCCAGCTCCAGCAATCGGTGCCCATGCACGACGGTCAGCTGGTCATACTGCATGACATCAACTTGAGCATCAACGCCGGCGAGAGTGTAGCGATTACTGGCAGCTCGGGCTCAGGCAAATCTACACTGCTGGGCTTGTTGGCGGGATTGGACACTGCCAGTCAGGGTCAAGTGCTGCTTGCTGGTCATGAGCTTGGCTCTTTAGATGAGGATGCACGGGCAGCATTACGTCAGCAGCTGATCGGTTTTGTCTTCCAAAGTTTCCAGCTCTTGCCGCACTTAAGTGCGCTCGAAAACGTCATGCTGCCACTGGAGTTGGCCGGCCTTCCTGCTCGCGATAAGGCCCGACATTGGCTAGCGCGCGTGGGCCTAAGTGCACGTGAGGCACATACGCCACGGCAGCTTTCTGGCGGCGAACAGCAGCGCGTGGCGATTGCTCGCGCCTTTGCCATGGAGCCAAAATTACTACTCGCAGATGAGCCTACTGGCAACCTCGACAGCCAAACTGGGGCGCGCATCATCGAACTTTTATTCGAAGCGCATGCCGATGCTGGCACCACGCTGATTTTAGTCACTCACGATGAAGCCCTCGCCTCGCGCTGTCAGCGCCAAATCCATCTCGATGGCGGCCGCATAGTGGCGGGTAGCCACGCATGAAATTGGCTTGGCGACTGCTATCGCGTGATATTCGTGCCGGTGAAATCTGGCTGCTATTGGCGGCCTTGATACTTGCCGTGGCCGCCACGACCAGCCTGCGATTTTTCAGCTCCAGCTTAGAGCAAGGCTTAACGCGCCAAGCCGCCAGCTTGCTCGGCGCCGATCTCGTACTCGATAGCAGTCGGCCATTGCGCCCAGAAGTGCTTAAAGAAGCCAGCAAGCACGATTTGCAACAGGCCACCGTGACTGAATTCTCCAGCATGATTCAGTACAAGGATGAGTTTCAGTTAGCGGCAGTAAAAGCCGTCAGCACTGGCTACCCTTTGCGCGGCGAATTACAGGCGCGTCGTGACAAGACACAACTCCCCGCCGGCAGCCTGCCCGCCTCCGGCACACTCTGGCTAGATGAGCGCCTGTTTGGCCTGCTCGCCATCGGCTTCGATGATGAGGTGCAGCTCGGCGATATCCGCCTGCGCGTCACTGCTGTGCTCACCAGCGAACCCGATCGTGCTGGTAACTTCTCCGCATTTGCCCCACGCGCGCTAATCAACGCCGCCGATGTCGAAGCTGCCGGCCTCATCCAGCCCGGATCGCGTGTGCAATACCGCTTATTGCTCGCTGGGCCGGCTAAAGCTGTGGCTGATTTCAACGATGAGCTAAAGCCAAAGCTCGCCATTGGCGAACGCCTGCAAGATGTCGCCAGCGGGCGCTCAGAAGTTGGCACACCACTCGCGCGTGCCAGCGACTATCTGAGCATCGCTGCCATTGCCGCCGTGATTTTATCGGGCTTGGCAGTCGCCCTCGCCGCTCGCCGCCATGCCGAACGCCATTTCGACACCATGGCCTTGATGCGCTGCTTGGGCGCTAGTCGCCGCCGCGTGCAGGGCATTTATCTACGCCAACTCGGGCTTATTTGGGCGGTGGCCATTGTGCTTGGTGCTGGGCTCGGTGCCTTAGCCTCGCAGCTGCTGTTTCAATTGCTCGATAGCATGCTGCCCACGGCAGAGCTGGATTTTGCCTGGCAACGCCCCCTGCTTACCGGCATTGCCACCGCCACGTTAACCTTGCTGGGTTTTGCACTGCCAGCCCTAATCGGCTTGTTTCGCGTTTCCCCATTGCGGGTTATTCGCCGAGAATTAGCGCCAAACTCGCCCGGGTTAATCGCCGTTACTGCACTGGCCTTATCGGCATTGGCTGCGTTGCTGATGCTAGAAACAGGTCGCTGGCAATTAACGCTTTTGCTCGTTGTCGGTGGTAGCGCGCTAGCGTTTTTGCTCACCATCATCTTGCGCAGCGTCTTTGTGCTGCTGCGCAAAACATTCGCTGAGCGTTCACTGCCTAACGCCCTACTTGGGCTGCGCGAGCTCTGGCGACAACCACAAGCCAGCACACTGCAAATCCTTGCGCTGAGCATCGGTATGACCGCCATGCTCTTGGTCACCAGTGTTCGTGGTGAGCTCATCACGGCGTGGCAAAGCAAGCTTCCCGCAAATGCGCCCAACCAGTTTGCGCTCGGTATCGACGCACATGACACCGCCGAGTTTCGCCAAACGTTGGCCGATGCCGGCATCAATATCGACGCCTTATATCCGGTGATTCGTGGTCGCCTTACCGCCATCAATGGCGAGCCCGTGGTCACCGCGGTGACGAAAGACAAAGAACCAAACCTTGAGGCCCTCAATCGCGAGCTAAACCTCACCATCTCTGACACTTTGCCATTGGGCAATGAGCTACTTGAAGGCGAATGGGCAAACCCGTCGAGCGCACCATGGCCGGTCTCGATCGAGTCTAAGTTGGCGGAAAAACTGGGCGTCGGCCTTGGCGATCGCTTGATGTTTACTCTGGCGGAAGGCGATGTTGAAGCTACCGTGAGCAGTTTGCGCAAAGTAGATTGGGACAGCTTTCAGCCCAACTTTTACATGGTGTTTCCGCCGGCAGCGCTAGCCGACTTTCCGGCGACTTACCTTACTGCTTTCCATGTGCCCAGCGGCAATCGTGACGTGCTCAATACATTGCTGCAGCGCTTTCCCACGGTGGTGCTAATCGACGTCGATGCCATCATGACGCAGGTGCGTAAGCTGCTCGATGATGTCTCGCGCGCGATTGAGTTTGTGCTGTTGTTTGTGCTCGCAGCCGGCGTGCTGGTGTTGCTGGCCTGCATCGCGGCTGGGCAAGATCAGCGCCGACAGGAAGCGGCCCTGCTGCGCGCGCTCGGCGCTAGTCGTCGCCAGCTTATGCAGCGTGGCTTATCGGAAATGATATTGCTGGGCGGGATGGCAGGGCTATTGGCGGTGGTTTTAACTGAGCTTCTAGCCGCTGCGTTATACATCACGCTGCTGGACTTACCACCCACATGGCATGGTGAGCTTTGGCTTATTACTCCGCTGCTGGGCGCTGCGCTCACAGGCCTTGCCGGCATGGCCGCGACACGGAAAGTCTGGCGCACTGCCCCGGCCATCGTGCTCAGAGACGCTTAGCTTTACTAAGCGCTAGGGTTCAGCCTAAGGCTTTATGCCTTAGCGCTGAAGTGCTCGAACTGGCGCAAGGTAATGCCGCACCTCTGGCGCTTTAGCGGCAGAGTGATAAGCACGCACGGCATCATGAATATCTTGGTCATGTTGAGTGACGCGCTCATGCTGGCGTAAATGCTCCGCCCAGCTCGACAGAAAGAACCATTCAAACCAAATGCTTGGATCGGCGGCATCTTGATAAACGCCCCAGCTATGAGCGCCATTACGGTAGCGCTCAGCCGACAAGGCGTGGATGGCCTGCAGAAAATCGTCGGCATTATTCGCTTCGATTACATACGAAATCGTCACCATTACCGGCCCGCGATCGGGGCTATCATCGAAACTATCGGCAATGATCGGCGCGCCCCAACTCATCGCCGGTGTTAAGTCGCGGTGCTCGCCTTGGCCCAGCTGCGCTCGCCACGTTAGCGGTATGGCGACTACTGCACCCACCGCGGCAATGAGCAATGTCGTCGATAGCGACGTGACTGAGGCCACTTGGCCCCAGACGATAGAGCCTGCCGCCATGCAGCCGAAAAACACCATGATGAAGATAGACAGGACGCGGGCGCGCACCCAGTTTGGCAATGCGGTTTGTGCCGACACATTGAGGCTGGTGAGCACGGCAATCCAGCCTAAACCACCCAACAATGCAGCCGGAACAGCGAACCAAGCACTGGTCGCAAAGCCAAGGCCCAGCATCGCAGCAGCTGTCATGATGGTGCCAAGTACCTGCAGCTGATTGGCATCGAGCTTGGTTCGGATATGAGGCAATGCCAGCGCGCCTACAACAGCGCCAGCACCGATTGCGCCCAATAAAATGCCATAAAATCCAGCGCCACCGCCGGGAATCGCGCGTGCAATCAAAGGCAATAGTGCCCAGTAAGCGCTAGCGAACGTGAAGTAGCCTAGTGCACGCAAAAGCGTCGCCTTCAGCGGTGCATTATGGCTAGCATGCCGTAAGCCTGTGAGCATGCCGCCGAGTAAAGGCTCCGGCGGCAGTGTGCGCGCCGGTGCTGGAGGTCTCTTCCACGCTAGCAGCGCGCCGATGATCACCAAATAGCTCATGGCATTAACAACGAAAGGCGCTGCCAGACCAATATAAATGATCAGCGCGCCCGCCAATGCTGGCCCAATCGCACGGCTAATATTAATGCCCAAGCTATTGAGGGCGATGGCTGGCTGCAAGCTCTCGCGCGGCACTAGTTCTGGCACCACCGCCTGCCATGCGGGCGCGATAAATGCCGCACCAGTGCCAATCATAAAGGTGAATACGAGCAACAAAAGTGGCGTCATCCAGCCAAGTGCGACCAGCACTGCGAGGGCAAATGTCACCGCTGCGATGACGATATTTACGATGATCAAAAAGCGCTGTTTATCGACACGATCGGCCAGCGTGCCGGCCAATAGCGCAAAGCAGAAAATAGGCAGCGCGCTAACCGCTTGCACTAGCGCCACGATGGCTGGCGAAGGGTCGAGCGTGGTCATCAGCCAAGCGGCGCCGGCATTGTGAACCCATGCGCCAATATTGGAAATCAGCGTTGCCGTCCATAACAAGGCAAAAGCGCTGTGCGCAAAAGGCGCCCATGTGGACGCCGGCGTTACAATATGTGTTGCGCGCTTGCTCATGCCATCAGCTCGTGAAGCTATTGCGGCAATGGAATGAATTCGTCTTCATCGCCAATCACTTTTGGAAAACGTTGAGCACTCCAATCTGCCTTAGCTTGCTCAATACGCTCGCGGCGGCTAGACACGAAGTTCCACTCGACATAGCGCTTGCTCATCGTCTCACCACCAACAATGGCGATACGCGAATCGCGCGTTGCCGTCAGCTCAATAGTGGGCGCATTCGACAAGACCGCCATCGAGCGCTCAGAAATCAAGGTATCGCCCGAGTTCAACTCGCCTTCAGCCACATAGACGGCACGCTCTTGCGCATTCGGTACCGTAATTTTCTGCCCTGCGCGCAAATGCGCCTCGACATAAAGCGTGTTCGCATACATTTTGACTGGCGATGTTGCACCATAGGCGCTGCCAATAATCACTCGAATAGCCACTCCATCGACCTCAGCGCTAGGAATATCGGCACTGGGGTAATGGTAAAACGCAGGATCAATTTCCTCGTCGGCCTCTGGCAAAGCCAGCCAAAGCTGCAGGCCATGTAGACGATGTGCCACTTGCGTGACTTCTGGTCGCTCGCGCTCGGAATGGCTGATGCCTTTGCCCGCCACCATCAGGTTAACGTCGCCCGGACGAATAGCCTGAAAGCTGCCGAGAGAATCTCGATGCAGTATTTCACCTTCAAATAGATAGGTGACCGTGGCTAAATTGACGTGCGGATGCGGGCGCACATTAATGCCCTCTCCCGCAGCGAAGTTAGCCGGCCCCATATGGTCAAAGAAGATCCACGGGCCCACCATGCGGCGCTGCCTAGTTGGCAGCACGCGGCGCACCGTGAAGCCACCTAAGTCTTTTTCGCTAGTCTCAATCAACAGGTCGATGGTTTTGCATCCATCGGGATTAGCGCACTTTTGATCAAACTCTTCGTCGGACTTCATTGTCTGCGTGCTCATGGCATGTCTCCTATCTAAAGTTCTGCGGCTATTGCAGCCTAAAAGGCCATATCGAAGATGAGCAGCCATTAAGGCTGCCCATCTCGATGTGATTAACTCGCTTTCTTATTATCGAAATAGGCTAGCAGCGCGTTATCCAGCGCGAATCGGCCTGCACCTTGAACAGTCAATGCCAGCGTCACCACAAGCAAAGTCAGCGCATATTCATAGCCATTATTCGACATGAACAGGCCATTGCTGAAGTGCACGCTGAAGATGGCGATGAGCATGGTAAAGGCGGTAACCAGCGCCGCAGGGCGAGTTAGCAGTCCTAAGGCTAGCGCTAGGCCGCCAAAAAACTCGGCACTACCAGACATCAGTGCCATCAAATAACCTGGCTCTAGACCGATGCTTGCCATCCACTGGCCAGTGCCTTCTAGGCCATAGCCGCCAAACCAGCCGAAGAGTTTTTGCGAACCGTGAGCGGCCAAAATCAGGCCCACAGGTACTCGTAAAATGAACGCAGCGTAGCCGCCAGTAGATTTGAGCAAAGTCTGTATAAATGTGGAGTTCATAATTGTCACCTCAGATGTTGTGTTTTGAGAGTCTCCCGAAGCAACGCCTCAGGTGATGTACACACCTTACTATCATTGATTTAAAATACTAAGCTAGTAATCATTGTTATATTATCAACACATTGTTGATAATTGCCTCTTTCGGAGTAAGCAGTGGATCGTATTGATGCTATGCGCGCCTTCATCACCGTCGTGACTGAAGGCAGCTTCACTCTAGCCGCCGAGCGCCTAGCGCTGTCGCCACAGCTTGTTAGCAAGCATATTGCTCAGCTCGAAAAGCATTTGGGCGCACGCCTGCTCAATCGCACCACGCGCAAGCTGCATCTGACTGAGGCCGGCACGCGCTATTTCCAACGCGCGCAGCAAGTGCTCAGCGACATCAGCGACATGGAAAACGAACTAGGCGATATGCAAGCGCACGCTAGCGGCCTACTGCGCATTAGCGCGCCCGCCTCTTTCGCTATTCGCCATATGGCAAAGCTCATGATCGACTTTCAGCAAGCTCATCCAGCCGTGGATATAGATCTGCAAATCAACGATCGCAAAGTCGATATTGTCGAAGAGGGTTTTGATATTGCGCTGCGTATTGGGCATCTAAAAAGCTCGTCATTAATTGCCAAGCGCATCGCGCCAGTACGCCTGGTGATGTGCGCCTCACCTGAGTATTTGCAGCAGCACGGCATGCCTAAAAGCCTGCAAGACCTTAAGGCACATCGTTATTTGCGCTATAGCTATTTAGAGGATGACGCCAATCAGCTAGCGCATCGCTGGCTGCGAAGCAGTGACCGAGCACGTAGCAATGAGCTGGTTTGTAATAACGGTGATGTCTTAGTCGAGTCGGCTATCGCCGGTGCAGGAATCGCCTTACAGCCCACGTTTATCTCAGGCGCGGCAATCAAAGAAGGCAAGCTGACGATTGTTTTGCCAGAGCATGAGCCCGAGCCGCTAACGCTGTATGCGGTGTACGCTAGTCGTCAATTATTAGCGAATAAAGTGAAGTGCTTTGTCGAGTTCTTAGATGGCTATTATGGCGATCGCCCTTACTGGGATCAGTTTGACTAAGCAAAAACTCATATATAAATCATGGGGATAAATAATGCTGACACGCCACTGCTATTGAGAACTAAGGCTCAGTCACGCGTTTTTAATCAGGCAATAATACTTGTACATGCGGTGCGCCTAGACTCCATTCCCAATTCAGTAAGAACGACCCCGATATGCTTTGATAAGTGGCGGTTTGCTCTCTGGAATAGCCTGCTTTGATCGGCAGAATGTCATGCGTTGGAAAGCAAAATGACGCAATGCCAGCACGATGCCCAGCCATGCTTAGCGCCTCGACACAGTTGTACTGCTTCATTTTCTCAGCAAGCCACCACTCTGGATTATGCTCACAGACCATCCCAACAATGCTTGGGTCATCGTCTTCACTACGCGGGCAGCTACAGTCGCCAGGGTAGTAACTTAGCTTGACCTGCACCATTTCACCTTCATGGTTTTCGGCAAAATCGAACAAGCGTGCCAGCTCAGACTCTTCCTCTGGTGGCGGCACACC
>Ga0114915_1000326_pt1 | contig 22056 bp, 25 predicted proteins | sample MalvirAntarct_55_FD_87288 | JGI IMG/M metagenome (GOLD analysis project Ga0114915, IMG submission 87288) | Marine viral communities from the Global Malaspina Expedition - Malaspina viral metaG Antarct_55 | ecosystem: Environmental > Aquatic > Marine > Oceanic | place: South Georgia Island...
TATTTTTTTATGGGAGCTGTGGCCCCACAATTTGGATTTCTAATATATTTTTCGTATATTTAGGGGTTAAAAATAAAAGTAAATGGCAGAGAAATTAGTAATCGTAGGTGCTGGTGTTGCAGGTGTTAATACTGCTACCAAACTCATAGACAACGGCTTCCCAGGAGAAAACATTACAATTATTGATATGGGTAAAGATCCATATAATAGACCTTATTCAGAGGTAATGACTGGATTTTTAGGTGCTGGTGGTTGGAGTGATGGTAAATTAACTTACCACACAGCAATTGGAGGTCATATGGCTAAATATTGTGGTGAAGAAAAAGCAATGGAATTGTTTGATGAGGTAATTAGTAACTTTAAACGTTTCCATCCTAAACCAGAAGAAGTACAATGTTCAGATCCTCAAGCAGAACCAGACTTTATTAAACCATATTTTGGTCTACGTTTATTCCCAGTATGGCATGTTGGTACAGATTACCTACATGAGATTGGTAAAAATTGGTATAATTTTTTAGTTGAAAATGGTGTTAAATTCCATTGGGAAACTAAAGTAGATGAAATTTGGTTTGAAGACGATAAACTAATGGCAGATAATGGTTCAAACCCATATTTTATAAATTATGATCGTTTAATGTTTGCTGTTGGTAAATCAGGTATTGATTTTGGTAAAAAATTAGCAGATAAATACTCATTACCTACTGAACCAAAACCAGTACAAGTTGGTATTCGATTTGAAGCTCCCCAAAAACACTTCCAAAAACTAATTGATATTAGTTATGACTTTAAATTATATAGAAAATTCGAGGAAGGAGTATCGCTTCGTTCATTCTGTACTAACAATAATGCCGCTTACGTTGCAGTTGAAGAAACGTATGGAGATCACAGTTACAACGGACATGCTAAAAAAGATGAAGCATTTAGGAATGATATGACTAATTTTGGTATTTTAATGGAAATACCAGGTATTGAAGAACCATTTGCTTGGTCTAGAGAATTAGTATCTAAGGTAAATAAGGATGGTACTGGTTTATATTATAGTCCTACACGTAGCCCATCTACAACATCTGAAGGTGAAGATGTAAGTGCGGTTGTAATTGATAGTACACAAATGGATGAAGTAAGAGATGCATTCCATGGTTACTATAAATACATTGATGATTTTATTGATGATATGAAAAAAGTATTCCCAACATTAGGTGATGATTGGGGTGTTTATGTACCTGAAGTTAAATATCTTTCTCCAGAACCACTTGTAGATTATAATACATTATCATTAAATGATTATTCTAATATTCATTTTGTAGGTGATGCATTAAGTGCAAGAGGAATTACAGTATCAGGGGCACAAGGAATTTATGTTGCTGAATCTATTTTAAAATTTGATCAAAAAGAATACCCAGATTTTCACGAACATTTTTAAAAAAACTAGGATTCCCAAAATTTCTTTCGTATATTTACATAAATAAGAGTTATATAATAATACAAATATTTAAATAGTTATGGCAAAAAAGGCAAAAGTTTATGAAGTAAGACGCATGCGTAATAGTGGAGCATATCACCACTTCTTTAGAGAATCAGGAACTACAGCATGGAAATACCATAATTGGGATGGTCCTTCAATTGAACCTATTGAAGGTGAAATCACTGAATTAAAAAAATCCTATTTTCTATATGGTATAGAAATGACTAAAGATGAATGGATGGAAACTCGTTCTGAAAGAGAAGGTCTTCCGTGGTATAAAAGTGCTGCCTTACGAGGTACAGCACGTATGTAATATGGAAAAACCTATTGTAATTAATGCTAAAGAATGCCCTGAATGTAATGTTCCTAAAGGATGGGGACATGAAATTATATTTGAGAATAATGAGCTTTACTGTGGTAAGTTGCTTGTGTTTAAAGAAGGCTGTAATTTTAGTATGCACTATCATTTAGAAAAAGATGAAACTTGGTATGTACAAGAAGGCGAATTTATATATCGTTGGATTGATACTGAAACAGGTAAAGTCCATGAGCAACACTTAATTGAAGGTGATAGTGTAAGACAATACCCAGGACAACCACATCAAGTTAAAGCATTAACAGATGGTATATTATTTGAAGTAAGCACAGAACACTTTGATAGTGATAGTTATCGTGTATATCGTAAATGGTTAGATAATAAAGACGTATGAATATAGTATTTTGTCTCCCTGGTAGAGAATTTTCAAATAAATTTTTAAATAGTTGGACTAGTTTAATTCATAATATCCCTAAAGATTGGAGATGGGCTCATGTTACAGGTTATGTTCCTAACATTACTTATAGTAGGCAATCTTTATTAGATCGAGCTAAAATGTTTAAACCAACTCACTATATGTGGATTGATAGTGATCAAGTATTTAACTCAAACCAATTCCTTCAATTAACTACTCATGACCTACCCATTATTTCAGGTTTATATAAAAAAGAAAATTTGCCTGACCAATTTGCTGGTTGTAAATTAAACGGAGAAACATTAACTGTTAGTGATATAGAAGGTGCTGATAAGCCAATTGAAGTATTAGCTAATGGTATGGGTTTTATGTTAGTTAAAAGGGAAGTATTTGATTTAATAGAAAAACCATTTGAGTTTTTAAATGAGCATCAATGGGAAGATTTTGGTTTTGCTGATAAAGCTAGAAAATTAGGATTTAAATCTTATATTGATCCTGCTATTATAGTTGGACATGAAAAAAAAGTAGTAATATGAAAATAGGTTTATGTGGTACTATGAGTGTAGGAAAAACTACACTTGTTAATGCTCTTCAAGAGTTAGATTATTTTAAAGATTATAGTTTTAGAACAGAGCGTTCTAAGGAACTAATGGCACAAGGTATTCCATTAAATACTGATTCAACATTATTGGGTCAAACTGTTTTTTTAGCTGAACGTGCCAGTGAATTAATGCAGGAAAACATTATCACAGATAGAACTGTTATTGATGTGATTGCGTTTGCTCGTGCTTCTAAATCTATGAATTATGTAGATAAAGAAGATTTTACAGATTACGCTAAACATTTAATTAGAGAGTATGATTATATTTTTTATGTGTCTCCTGAAGGTGTAGAAATTGAGGATAATGGTATTAGAGAAACTGATGCTGAATATAGAAAAGAAATAGATATGATTATTGATCATACAATTATGAGAAATCGTCATAGAATTAAAAATCTAATTAAAATCAGTGGTTCTACAGAAGAACGAATATCTAAGATTATAAGTAGTATTAATTCTTAACATATTTATAACAAAACATAAATATAATGAAACGTTCAGAATTAGCCTCTCAAATTAAAGAAATGATTGTAGGTGTACTACAAGAAGTATCTCAAGACGATGTTGCTGCAGCTCAAGCTTATAATGCCGAATTAGAAAAAACCAAAGCACTTAGCTCAGATTTAGGTTTAACTGAAGAAGATGAAGCAGAGCCAACATCGAACGATATTAAAAAAAATGATTCAATATCTACCATTTCTCGTAAACTACAAGACACTAATAAAGAAATGAAATCTGTAGTTAACAAGTGGAAAAAATCTGAAGGTGAAGATAAAGAACGTTTATTAGCTCGTTTGAAAGATTTAACTAAAATTAAAAAAGAACTTGAAGGATTGGTTTAAAAATATTCAAACTCTACTAATTGTAGCATTAGCAGCACTTTTGTTTTTTCAAAGAAGCTGCTCTTCTACATCTTCGGTAGAACCACAAGTTATTACAAAAGTAATAACTAAATGGGATACTTTAAAAGTTGAAACAAAAGAATATATACCTAAATATATTCGAAAAACAGTAGTAGACATTGATACCTTTCAAATGCCAATTGATACTATTTCTATTTTAAAAGATTATTATGCTAAGTATTTTTATACTGATACAATTAAGGTTGATAGTCTAGGTTTTATAGTAATAAATGATACAGTTACTCGTAATTTAATATCAAAACGAGATGTTCAATCCAACATATTCATCCCAACAACAACAATTACTAATACTATTTACCTCAACAAACGTGAATTGTATGGGGGTGTTTCGGTAAGTGGAATGATTAATCCTGTTTACAATGAATCTCCAATTAAATACATTAGTGGAGAATTGTTATATAAAAACAAAAAGAAACAAATATACGGTTTTGGTTTAGGCATAGATGAAGATTTCTTACCTATAGTTTCAGGCCGTATGTACTGGAAGATAGGTAAATGAGTCAAGATTTAAGAAAAATAATACAATCCGAATACATTAAGTGTGCAGCTGACCCTATACACTTTATGAAAAAGTACTGTATGATTCAACACCCTCAGCGTGGGCGTATTCCTTTTCATTTATATCCGTTCCAAGAAAAAGTATTAAAATTATTTCAAGAAAATCCTTATTCAATAATACTTAAATCTAGACAGTTAGGTATTTCTACTTTAGGTGCTGGTTATTCTTTATGGTTAATGTTATTCCATAAGGATAAAAACGTACTTTGTATTGCAACAAAGCAGGATACAGCTAAAAACATGGTTACGAAGGTTAAATTCATGTATGAAAATTTACCTTCATGGCTTAAAATAGATGCACCCGAAAATAACAAATTAACATTACGATTAAGTAATGGATCACAAATCAAAGCAACATCAGCATCAAGTGATGCAGGTAGATCAGAAGCCGTTTCTTTATTATTAATTGATGAAGCAGCTTTTATTGATAATATTGGTGAAATTTGGGCTTCAGCTCAACAAACATTAGCAACTGGTGGTGGGTGTATAGCATTATCTACTCCTTATGGTACAGGTAACTGGTTTCATCAAACTTGGGTTAGAGCAGAAAATGCTGAAAATGATTTTTTACCTATTAAACTACCTTGGTATTGCCACCCTGAACGTGATCAAAAATGGCGAGATAGACAAGATGAGTTATTAGGTGATCCTAGAATGGCGGCACAAGAATGTGATTGTGATTTTAGCACATCAGGTGATACTGTATTCTATGCTGAATATTTAGAATTTTATGAACAAACCTATATTAAGGACCCACTTGAAAAGCGTGGCGCTGACCAAAATCTATGGATTTGGGAACCTGCCGATTACTCAAGATCCTACCTTGTTGTTGCTGACGTTGCTCGTGGTGATGGTAAAGACTACTCTGCGTTTCATGTTATCGACATTGAAACAAACACTCAAGTTGCTGAATACAAAGGCCAACTTGGTACTAAAGAATATGGCCATTTATTAGTAGGAATAGCTACTGAGTATAATGAAGCCCTACTTGTAATTGAAAATGCGTCCATTGGTTGGGCAACTATCCAAACAGTAATAGAAAGAGGATATAATAATCTATTCTATTCAAGTAAGAGTGATTCCTCAATGAGTGATTCGTATTTTGACAGATATATGGATACATCAAAAATGGTAGCTGGTTTTACAACAACATCTAGAAATAGACCTATGGTAGTAGGTAAGTTTCAAGAGTATGTTAATGGTAAAGATGTTACAATTCAATCAAAACGTTTGATTGAAGAAATGAAAGTATTTATGTGGAAAAACGGACGACCAGAAGCTCAACAAGGTTATAATGATGACTTAGTTATGGCATTTGGTATTGCTATGTTTATGAGAGATACTTCATTTAAATTTAGACAAAATGCTTTAGAATCATCTAAAGCTACCCTAAATAGCATATCAAGGAATACAACTCCATTTGTTGGGGGTTATGGTAACAATAATGAGGTTCCAAACCCTTATGAAATAGATAACCCATATGGTGGGAAAGAAGATATTAGTTGGCTTCTATAAATTAGATAATATTTATAACAATACATAAACTCATGGCTGATAAAAGCTTATTTAAAAGATTACAAAGATTATTCGCTTCCGATGTAGTAATTCGAAACGTAGGGGGTAATCAACTTAAAGTAGTCGATACAGATCACATCCAAACTTCTGGAGAATTTGAAACCAATGCTTTAATGGATCGATTCTCAGGAATCTATCAAAACCCAGCATCAACTTCTCTATATGGAGCTCAGTTCAATATGAACTATCAGTATCTGAGAACTTTTATTTACTCAGATTATGATTTAATGGATACAGATGCTATTATAGCTTCTGCTCTTGATATTGTTGCTGATGAATGTACTCTTAAAAATGATATGGGAGAAATCCTTCAAATTAAATCATCTGATGAAGACATTCAGAAAATTTTATATAACTTATTTTATGATGTATTAAACATTGAGTTTAATCTTTGGTCTTGGACTCGTCAAATGTGTAAGTATGGTGATTTTTTCTTAAAATTAGAAATTTCAGAAGAATTTGGTGTATTTAATGTAATACCATATTCAGCATACCATATTGAAAGACAAGAGAACTTTGATCCTAAAGCACCATCTAAAATACAATTTAATTATAACCCAGAAGGTATTTATGGTGGTTCTTCTTCTGGTTACTATGCAGGTCCTAGCAACGCACAAGATAGTGCTAGTACTATAACATTTGATAACTACGAAATAGCCCACTTTAGATTATTATCAGATGTAAATTATCTTCCATATGGTCGTTCATATATTGAACCCGCTCGTAAATTGTATAAGCAATACGCATTAATGGAAGATGCAATGTTAATCCATAGGATTGTTCGTGCACCTGAAAAACGTATTTTTTATATAAATGTAGGTGCAATTCCACCTAATGAAGTAGAAAATTTCATGCAGAAAACCATTTCTACAATGAAACGTACTCCATTAATGGATCAGAAAACAGGTGAATACAACCTAAAATACAACATGCAAAACGTAATGGAGGATTTTTATATCCCTATTAGAGGTAATGATCAAGCAACAAAAATTGATACTACTAAAGGTTTAGAGTATGCTGCAATTGAAGATGTTGAATACTTAAGAGAAAAATTATTTGCTGCTCTTAAAGTGCCTAAAGCATTTATGGGATATGATGAAAACTTATCAGGTAAAGCTACATTAGCAGCTGAAGATATTCGTTTTGGTCGTACAATTGATAGATTACAACGTATATTACTATCTGAATTATATAAAATTGCATTAGTTCACTTATATGCTCAAGGGTATAGAGATGAGCAAATGACAAACTTTGAGTTAGGTTTAACTACTCCATCTATTATCTATGATCAAGAAAAGATTGCATTGATGAAAGAAAAAGTAGACTTAGCTTCTCAAATCATGGAAAACAAATTACTTCCAACGGATTGGATTTATGATCATATCTTCCACTTTAGCGAAGACGAATATGAAGAGTATAGAGACTTAATAGCTCAAGATCAAAAACGTCAATTCCGTATGAATCAAATTGAAGCTGAAGGTAATGATCCACTTACAACAGGTCGTTCATATGGTACACCACATGATTTAGCCTCACTATATGGTCAAGGTAGAATGGAAAATGATCCTGCTAATGTACCTGATGGTTATTCCCCAAATGATAAAAAACCATTAGGTCGTCCTGAAGAAAAAGTATCTAATATTAATACTCAAGACAATGCATTTGGTAAAGATAGATTAGGTAGAAAAGAAATGAAAGTAGACGATCAACCTGGTTTTAATGAATCGGCTAGTAAAAATTATGCTAAAAATCGTTCATTACTTGAAGCTATGAGTAAAGAATTAGTCTTTACATCAGATAAGAAAAAAGAATCATTATTAGATGAATCAAATATTAAAGAGTAATATCTCCTTATATATTTATAATAAATCCTATTAGGAATGAATATTAAACATTCAAAATACAAAAATACTGGTATTTTATTTGAACTATTGGTTCGTCGAGTAACGGCAGATACCCTTAATGGTGAAGACTCAGAGTCTTTAAAACTTATCCAAGAACACTTTATTAAAAGTGAACTCGGGAAAGAGTATAAATTATATGAAACTCTTACTAAAAACACCTCTTTAACTGAATCTAAAGCTAATGTAATGGTACAAACATTACTTGAAGCTTCTAAAAAGTTAAATCGTAGTGCGCTTAAGAGAGAAAAATATAATCTCATTAATGAAATTAAAAAGCATTATAATATAGAAGATTTTTTTAAGACAAAACTTTCACACTATAAAACACATGCTGCTTTTTATATGTTAAATGAAATTCAAAACACTGAAGCTTTAGTAGACACAGATGTTATTATTAGTAACAAAATGACTCTCCTAGAGCACCTTTCAACCTCTGAAATCAGTACTGAAAAAGTTGAAGCTGAAATACTACAAGAATTTCAAACATACGATAAAGATACTCGTATGCTTACTTATAGGATTTTAATGGAAAAATTCAATGGTAAGTATAATGGCTTACATGATAGTCAAAAAGAAGTATTAAGACAGTATGTCAATTCAGTAGATTCAACTCCAGTATTAAAAGAATTTTATAATAGTGAAGTATCTAAGATTAAATCTCAATTAAATGAGTTAATGTCTAAAATTACTGATAAAACAGTTCAAATTAAAATTAATGAAATATCTAGCTTAATTGAAGAGTTAGATAAAACATCTAAAGTTACAAGTGAAAACATTGTAAATATTCTTCAATACTTAGAATTGGTAGAAGAATTAAAAACTGCTCATGCGTAAAGTTGGTGATATTAAAGTAGATAGTGGTATAATAACTACTGTAACGGATATCAATTCAGAAACAGGCCAAATCTCTTGGGATGTTGATTATGCTGCGGATTATAAAAAATTATTTAATGATATAACTGATTTAATGGATACGGCTAAGGAGATAGCAGATATTACTGAAGAGCCTTTTTTTAGAGATCATTATTTAGATATTAAAAAACGTAGAAATGAGTTAAGAACTTATTTACGTAATAATAAAGCTAAAGAATATGCTCGTATTAAAGGTTTAGATGAAATGAGTGGAACAGGTGGTGGTGCTTCATTTTCTACAGGCACAGGTGCTCAATATGCAACCCCCTTTGCATTCAAAAAAAAGAAAAAAATTAAAGAATCAAATCCTGGTTCAACTTTAGGTAAAGGACCAAAAGCTGGACCTGAAGGAGTTACAGATAATTATTATTATAAATTAGGATATAAACTTGCAGCTAAACCCCACTCTACAAAAGCTATAGATGTTCGATATTTATGGGGGAAGAAATAATATGTATAAGTATAAATTAAACCTAAAAGAACAAGACGCTGATAGAGTAACATTTCAAGAAACACGAATTGCTGCTTTTAAAGATATTGAATCTCGTTTAAATGCTTTATATCCTATGATAGACAAGGCAAAAGATGAAACAATAGCTTATTATCAAGATAAACCCGAATCATATTCTGTAGTTATGCCTACAGATTTAGTTTTAGATTATATAAAAGATATTGAAAAATTATTAATGGATAAGTAAATGGCAAACACAGATTTTAACACAAGTGCAATCCTAGTAAACGGAACTCAAACCCCAATTGCGGGTACAGTAACTACAGTTACAGGATCATTTTCAGGCTTTACAATACTTTCAGGTTCTGTAAATTTTACCAATTTAGTAGATAATTTTGGGAACGAATTAGCTAGTGCTAAATGGACTTCAGTTCCAGATGGTACAACAATTCCATTGTTTGTAAGTTCATCAACAGTTGCTTCAGGCTCAGTACTATTTTACGCTATATCAACTCATATCCCAACAGAAACACCTAACGCCCCAGCTTCATATAATTATGCTACTTGGGTAACTAAATCACTTCCATAATATGAAAACTTTACAAGAACAATATAATTTATTAAATGAAGGAAAGGGACACAAAAATGTGTTTATGAAATCTGCTCGTAGCTTATTTCCAAATCTTTTTAATAACTTTACTAATTATAGCACAGCAATAAAAGTCTTAAAAGATAAAAATATTATTTCAGAGGCTGTAGGTGGTGTAGTTACTGGAGGAAATACATCTCCAAACTGGTTTAAAGTGTTTGATAAAAACATGGAAGTTATTTCTGAAGAAGAAGCTAAGGCTATTGAGAAAAAAACAACCAAAGCAGTATCAGATTTAGAAACTGCAGGGTATGATTATAAAGATCCTAAAAACAGCAACAATCTTAATTTTGAAGAAATGTTAAGAGGTTATTATGCTGAAATGAAGGCTCCTAAAAATGCTGATAAGACAGAAGATCAGTTGAAAGAAATGGTAGCTAAAAATTTATCAGGTGACCCAACTTATTATACTACTAATCAAGCATTTGGTATAATGGGTATTGGCTATACAGAAGACGCACCAGGTTTAGGAAGTCCTAAAGAAATTAAAGGTGAATATAAAGGTTCTGGATATGGTGAAAGCACAAACAAAGACATTCCTGAAGGAGAAGTAGGGACTGGATATAATTATTTAAAAGAAGGTAAAATGGTTAAGTTAACAGATTTAATTAACGAAGCTATTGGTGGTTACATCGATTTACGTCCTGCAGGACAAATGGCTCCAGTACAAGAAGATGCTCGTACTGATGCTGAAGAAGAAGGCTATAAGGATGGTATGCGTGATGAAAAAAGGGATTTAGAATATAAGCCTAAAAAGAAAAAAGTAAGAAAAGAAACAATTGATACTAAATTAGCTGAAATTGAAAATGCAGGTAGAATTACTACTTTAGAAGCTCAAATTGAAGCAGTAAATGAATTAATTGAAACTAAAAATCAAAGAATTTCTATGGTTACTGAAGATGATAATTTATCTGAATTAGTAGATAAGAAAAAAATGAAAGAAATGCAACGTGAGGTAAAACTTCTTGAAAAGAAGAAAACCACCATGGAAAAATTGTATGAAAAATTAGCTGGTGAATCTTATAAGATGGATATGCCATTAGACGAAACTGAAGAAATAAAAGAAGATTTTGATGATGTAGTTGATGGTATAATGAAGCAAGGTAAATCAAGAAAAGAAGCTGAAAAAATTGCAGGAGCTATTAATGCTAAGTATGTAGGAAATTACAGAAATGAGTAAGCAAGTACTAATAGAAACCCAAACATTTAAGGTTTCACCAGTTCAACTATTAGAAGGAGTCAAAGCTCCTTCTGGTAATCCACTGGTAGAAGGGATTTTAGCGACTGCCGAAATTAAAAATGGTAATGGTCGTTATTATTCTAAAGACCTATGGGAAAGAGAAATTAATAAGTACAGAAAGGTTGTAGAAGAAAATAGAGCAACAGGTGAATTAGACCATCCTGAATCTTCTATTATTAATCTTAAAAATGTATCTCATATTATTAGAGATATGTGGTGGGATGGAGATGATGTAATAGGTAAAATTGAAATCCTCCCTACAGCATCAGGTAATATTTTAAGAGCTTTAGTTGAAAATAACGTACAAGTAGGTGTTTCATCTCGTGGTATGGGTTCACTTGAAGATAGAGGTGGTGTATTAGAAGTACAAAGTGATTTTGAATTATTATGTTGGGATTTTGTTTCAACACCTTCTAACCCAGGTTCATATATGCATAATATTAATGAAGGGATGGAAAATCAAATAAATCCTTACAATAAAGTAAATAATATTATTACTGAAATTTTATGTTCTAATGGAACATGTCCAGTATTTTAAGAAGCCTGCTACCTTAGGCAAATGGCTTTTAAAGCCTTAAAACGCTCCCCTAAAAAGGAGCGTTTTTTTATATCTCCCTATATATGTATCATGGTAATGTGAACAATATACTATGATCTTATATAGTATTCACTCAACTAAATTCGAATTACAGTTCCTAATAACTGTACTCCACAAACTTAAATTTTGAGGTAAAATGGCAAACAGAGATCTGCTTAAAGAAGCAATCGCTGACGCAAAAGCACTTAAAGAAACTGCTATTGCTAACGCAAAAGCTGCTTTAGAAGAGGCTTTCGAACCACGTTTAAAATCTATGCTTTCTGCAAAGTTGCAAGAGATGGATGACGAGGATGAGAAAAATTCAACTGAAGAAGCAAAAATGACAGAAGCTAAAAAAGAGTATAAGGACGATGACCGAAAGGACGGAGGCAGAAGCAAAGAAACTAAACGTACAGAAAAAATGAAGTACGGAAAAGACTTAGCTGAAGGCGAAGAAATGGACGAAATGGACTTAGACGAAATTTTAGCTGAACTCGATGAGGACGCTAGAACTGACGCTGAAGAAGAAGGCTACAAGGACGGCATGGAAGATGAAAAAGAAGATATGGACGACATGGAAGATGAAGACATCGACCTAGAAGACATGTCAGAAGATGATCTTAAATCCTTTATCGAAGACGTAATCGCTGATATGGTTACAGCTGGTGAATTAGAAGCAGGCGAAGATTTTGAAACAGAAGACGAAGATGAAATCGACGTTGAAGATGATGATGATATCGATGTAGAAGATGACACAGAGGTAGACGTAGAAGTGAACGAAGAGATGCGTAAAGACGACATGGATGAAACCCACACAGCAATGCATGGGAAAGATGACATGGACGAAGAAATGCGTAAAGATGATATGGACGAAGGAATTATGGACAGACTTAAAGCTGCTTATAATGACAAAGAACTTATGTCTAAAATCGTTACCGTAGATGGTAAAAAAGTATCAATGAAAGATCTCCTTTCTTTGGCAGGTTCAGGTGCAACCGCTGGTATGGCTCGTTCGGGCGCTGGTAGAGATGTAACTGAAGAAAAAGAAGATATGGATGAGAAGCAAGGATACGATGCTAAATTGGACGATGCAGAAGGTGCTCGACATGGTAAGAAAAAGCAAGACATGAAACAACGTCGTGCTGATTCTGAAAACATGGAGAAAGCTGCTGGTAAAAGAAAATTTGCAGGTGATAAAGATATGGATAAAATGAATGAAGAACTTAAGGAATTAAGATCTGATCTTCAAGAAACTAATCTTTTAAACGCTAAGCTACTCTACACAAATAAAATTTTCAGAGCTAAAAACTTAAAAGAAGCTCAGAAAGTTAAGGTTCTAGAAGCATTTGACAAAGCGTCGAATGTTAAAGAAGTAAAACTTATTTTTGAAACTTTAAATGAAGGTATGGCAGCTAAAACAGCTACTAAATCATCAATTAGAGAAAATTTAGGTAGTGCTTCAAAAGCAGCTGGTGTAGCGCAACATAGAAAGCCAATCGTAGAAATCGATTCGCAAGTTTCTAGGTGGCAAAAACTAGCTGGAATCAAGTAATTTTATATTAATTAAATACATTTAAAACAAAATGTCACAAATTCAATCCCTTTTAGAAGACGCAGGGCAAGGCTGGAAAAGCATGCAAGGCGACGCTGCTAGATTGGCTTCAAAGTGGAACAAAACAGGCTTGTTAGAAGGTCTTGCTAGTGAGCAAGATAAGAATAACATGTCTTTGATCCTCGAGAACCAAGCTAAGCAATTAGTAACGGAGGTTTCTGCTAACCCAGGTGGTGGTGCAAACAACGGTGCTGGTGCTTTCGCAGTAGGAACAGGTGCTGAGTGGGCGGGTATCGCTCTCCCATTAGTACGTAAGGTATTTGGTCAGATAGCTGCTAAGGAATTCGTTTCCGTACAGCCTATGAACCTACCTTCAGGTCTAGTATTTTATCTAGATTTCCAATACGGTGATAATAAGCCATCTTTCCAAGTTGGTGAGTCACTTTATGGTACTTCAAACGCAGGTACTTTCCCATTCTCCACTCCAACAACCAACTTACAGTTGAACAATGCTAGTGGATCAATTGCAGGTGCTCAAGGTTTGTACGGTGCAGGTAAGTTCGCTTACTCAACCAACCAATTTTCACAATCTGTAGGTACATTAGCACTCCCAGTTGTTTCAGGATCTTTAGCTTCAAGCGGTATCGCTAAAGCTACATGGTCTGAACTTAACTATGACGGAAGATTGTCTCAATCTATCTCTAATGGTGAGATCTGGAGAGTTTCTCTTTCTCAATCAGTTATTGCTGGTGGAGCTGCTCAGGTTGGTGATCTAGATCTTGAGGCAGTAAGAGCATTCGTTGCTATTTCTGCTTCTGCTGCTGGTGTAGTTGCTGGTAGAACTACATCATCATTATCTGCTGGTGGGTTACTTCCTGCATTTACAAAAGCTGAAACTAGAAACGTTGTTGCTGCTACAGGAGTAGGTACTGCATTTATATCTTTCTTCTACACAGCATCAGGTAATACTGCTGACGTCGCCCAAAATGGTGGTCCAGGTGGAGCAGTTTCATCTTCAACTTTCAACGTATTCTATAACAAGCGTACTACAATGTCTCCTTATCAAATTGGTGATTTTGAAGCTGGTAACACATATGCTGTTCCTAACGCTTTGAATGCTACAGAAATTGATATTCCAGAGATTAACATCCAGATGCGTTCTGATTCTATCGTTGCTAAAACGAAGAAATTGAAAGCAGTATGGACTCCAGAATTTGCTCAAGATTTGAATGCATATCAAGCTCTTGATGCTGAAGCTGAAGTAACTAACATTATGAGTGAATACATTTCATTGGAAATCGATTTAGAGATCCTTGATATGTTGATCCAAGATGCAGCTGCTGGTACTGAGTACTGGACTGCTGAGAATAATGGTGTCTTCAATAATTCAGCAAATGGATTTGCATTCCCTACAGCAACTAGTCAGACTGGTTTCTATAACACTCAAGGACAGTGGTTCCAAACTTTAGGAACTAAAATGCAGAAATTAAGCAACAAAATCCACCAGTTAACTCTACGTGGAGGTGCTAATTTCTTAGTTTGTTCTCCAGTTGTAGCTACTATCATCGAATCAATCCCAGGATTTGCTTCGAACTCTGATGGAGATGTTTCGAAAATGGAGTATGCCTTTGGTGTGCAGAAAGCAGGTACGATGAATAGTCGTTACACAGTTTATAAGAACCCTTACATGAACGAAAATACCATCTTGATGGGATTCCGTGGAGGTCAATTCTTAGAAGCAGGTGCTGTATTCGCCCCTTACATTCCGTTAATCATGACTCCTCTTATCTACGATCCAACTACCTTCACTCCGCGTAAAGGATTGTTGACTCGTTATGCTAAGAAGATGATTCGTCCGGAATTCTATGGTAAGATCTTTGTTGGAGGACTTCAAACCCTTTAATCTAGAAATACTTTAGAGTAAAGATTGAGCCCCGCGAAAGCGGGGCTCTTTTTTTATATGTATAATAAACAACTAAAGTTCTTATTTTATGGCATCTAACCATCATAATGATGAGGTTTTTAAACAAAAAAGAAAACCTAAAACACCAATTAAGTTTAAAGTAACTCTTAATGAAGAACAAAAAATAGCTAAAGCAAAAATTTTAGCAAATACAGTTACTTTATTAGCGGGTTCCGCAGGTTCAGGAAAAACATTTCTAGCGTGTCAAATTGCGCTTGAAAAATTATTCATGAAAGAATGCGATAAAATAATCATAACGCGACCTACTGTGAGCAAGGAGGAAATCGGCTTCTTACCGGGTGATCTCCGCGAAAAAATGGACCCATGGGTGCAACCTATATATCAAAATATGTATGCCCTATATGATAAAGTTAAAATTGAAGCTCTTATACAAGAGGGCAAAATTGAAATTGTCCCTGTATCATTTATGCGTGGTAGAACCTTTTTAGACAGCGTTGTAATTGTTGATGAAGCTCAGAATGTAACACACCAACAAATGCAAATGATTGTTACTCGATTAGGACTTCGTTCTAAAATGATTATATGTGGTGATGACCATCAAGTAGATTTAAAATCAAAGAAAGATTCTGGGTTTAGATTTTTATACGCATCTTCTCGTAAAATAAAAAATATGTGTGGTATTTCTTTATTAACAAATCATAGAGATTCTATTGTAGAAGATTTAATTAATTTGTATGATGAAGCCGAATCAAATGGAATTAACCTAGGTACATCAGGTTCTAGTGGAAAATATAAATAATAATATTTTTTCTAATATTTATAACTAAAACTACACATGGCATATTGTCCTCCTAAAACTCCAGCTACTGGTTGTTTAGATGTAATTATACAAGAATCTATTATTCTTCCTAATTTTAATCGGCAACAATCCTATAATGAATTCACAGTATGTGGAATTAATAACTACGTTACAAGAACAGAAATTATTGATTCTAGATGGAGTGGTTCAGGAATTGGTATTATAGATTTTGTAGGTTCTCCTTCAGAACAAACTCCTGGATCATTTGTTAATTCAGATGTAAAGTATATTAGAATTACTAATATACCTACCAGTCCAACATTTGCTAGTATTTATATTATTAAAACAAATAAAGAATCAGCTTTATTTAAAATAGAACCAGGTAGATCATTAGTATTAAGTAGTGATGAATTTGATGCTTCTTCAACAGCAGATTATGTAGATGAAACTTATGCTGATAAACAATATTTTGACGATTTCCTTTATATGAGTGAGATTAAAGCAAAAGCAGGTGACACTAACGGAACATTTACAGGTTCTATCAAAATTGAATATGTAGTAGCTTCGGCTTAAAATAATAATTATGGCTTTAACATACAGACAAACAAAAGGATCAGCATTAACCATACAAGAGTTAGATGCTAACTTTGCATTTTTTACAGGTTCACAATCCATCTCAGGATCCACAGTAATTAGTGGTTCACTTACAGTTGATGGGCCCTTATATGTAACAGGTTCATCAGTAATATTTGATACAGATAATGGTGCTTATATTCAATTCCAAGTTTCGGGTACAGCTGATTTTTCAAGAGATGTAATAGTTCGAGATGATTTATTTGTATATGATGATTTTATTGCTTCAGGATCTGATAATCAAATAGGTAATGCAGCTGGTAATGCTTTATTACAAGTAACAGGCTCTTTGTCAACATCTGGATCAGTAATATTTACAGTTTTACCTACAACAGAACCAACAACAACTGGTACCATATGGATATCAGGTAGTAGCCTCAACCACCCTAACTCTGGGTATTTAATGATTAAGAAAGCATAAATATTTATAATAAAACACACTCATGGCTTTAACATACAGACAAACAAAAGGATCAGCATTAACCATACAAGAGTTAGATGCTAATTTTGCATTTTTTACAGGATCTCACTCTATTTCCGGGTCTTCAACCTTACCAGTAATAATAAGTGGTTCATTAGAAGTAACAGGTTCTTTTGGTGTTAATTCGGGTCCAGTTAATATGACTGGAACTTCATTTATAATTACTGGATTACCAACATCAGAACCAGCAACATCAGGTTCACTATGGTTATCTACAGCAACGGGAGCAGGTTCAAGATTACTAGCAGTTAAAGTTTAAATAAAAGTACATACTAAATTTAAGGGGCTCTTAATTGGAGCCCCTTTTTTTAATATTTATAACTAAAAGACATGGCAAACATTCCTATTTGGCCAGGATCATCATCTTTTCACCCTGGAGATACTCCATTTGGTTTTTATGATTTTAATCCTGACTTTCAAAGAGACGCAGATAGAGTAGCAAAATTTTGTGCTTTAAGATTAGGTTATCCTATTGAAAATGTTGAATTACAAGATATAAACTTTTATGCTGCTTTTGAAGAAGCAGTAACAGTATACTCTAATGAATTATTTGCATATTTACAAAGAGAAAATTATCTTTCTGTAGAAGGTTCTCCTTATTCTTATCAAGAAACTGAAGTAAATTTTCAAGATGCAGTAATTACTCCTAATTTAGGACCTATTATTGAATTAGCTCAACAATATGGTACTGAAGCTGGAGTTGGTGGTAATGTTGATTGGAACATGGGAAATGTTGTATTAACTGCTAGTATACAAGATTATGATTTAGATGCTTGGGCCAAAAATCTTGGAATATCAGGTAGTGATTTAGAAATCACGAGAGTATTTTATGAAGGAGTTCCAGCATCAGCAGAAGTTTATGGTGGATTTGCAGGTGGAGCAAGTGGTATGGGAGCTTTAGCTGGTGGTGGTTTAGCTGGTTATGGAGCAAATGCATTTATGATGTATCCTTTAAACTACGATATAGCATTAATGCAAGAAATTGAGTTATATAAAGAAACTTTATTTCCTAATTTTTCATTTCAATTAATTAATAATAAACTTAGAATATTCCCAGTACCAACTGTATCTGAGAATGGTTCTAATCTATGGTTTGAATACATACTTAAATCTGATAGATTTTGTGTTTCAATTGATATTGATAAAGAAAAAATAGGTAACATATCACAAATGCCCTTTAGAAATGTTGATTATGATACAATAAATTCTGTAGGTAGAAGTTGGATATTTGAATATACTTTAGCTTTAGTTAAAGAAATTTTAGGGTATGTAAGAGGTAAATACACTCAGGTTCCAATTCCAGGAGCTGAAGTAACTCTTAACCAAGCAGATTTATTAGCATCATCAACAGCAGATAAAAATGCATTAATTGATAGATTAAGAGCATATCTTGATGATACATCCAGACAAAAATTATTAGAAAGAAAATTGGCAGAATCTAATGCTGTAATGAGTGAGTTAGATAAAGTACCAATGACAATCTTTATAGGATAACAATATGGCTTTATACGGCGAAGCAAGAGACATAAGTATGTTTAGACATATTAATAGGGAAATAATGCACAACATTATATCTCAACAATGTGTCTTATACAAATATGATATTGCAGAAACCAAAGTAAATATTTACGGAGAAGGTGCAGAACAAGTTTTCTATCACCCTCCAGTATTACTTTATTGTTTAATTGATATACCTAAACAAGGTTTTCCTACTTCTGATATGGGAGTTAATTTTAATTGGAAACCAACATTTCAATTTTTAAGAGATGATTTGTTACCTGAAACAGCAACAGAAGCATCAGCACTATGTTGCCCAACAATAAACGATAATCCAAAAGGAGCTAATATCGTCCCACAACCAGGAGATATTATTATGTATCAAAAAGGTTACTATGAAGTTGATACAGCGGATCAATCAGAATTTTTTGTAGGTAAAGACCCAGCTTACCCATTTAAAGATGATAATGGTAATAATCCATTAGAAACAGATTTAAATAGATTTGGATATAATATTGCACTTACTTGTCAAACCCATTATGTACCAGCTGATAAGGTACAAATACAACTTGAGAGATTCTAATGCCAGATTATAGAAAACCAATACCAAAATCTCAAAAAGAGATATCTAATAGTTTACAGGTACCTACAGATGCTACTGCAGGTAATCCTAATCCTACTAATGAATACTCTCAATTCCCAGATGTAAATCAATCTGGGATTCCTTTTAATCGTTCTGAACAAATGTCTCGTAAAGGAGATACTTATAAAGACTTTACAGTAGGTTTAAGAGATATTGATGAAGCTATTTTTTATTATTTTGAAAATGTAATTCGTCCTTTTGTAATTCAAAATGGAGAAAGAAGAGCAGTTCCTATTATTTATGGTTCTCCTGAAAGATGGAAATCATTTCAAAAAGATGGATATTATCGGGATTTAAAAGGAGCTATTATGTCTCCTATAATCATGTTTAAAAGAGATAGTATAACTAAAAATAGAAAAATAGCAAATAAATTAGATGCTAATATGCCTAATTTATATACATCTTGGCAAAAATCTTGGAATAGTAAAAACTTTTACTCTAATTTTAATTTATTAAATAATAGAGTCCAATCTAAACAATTTGTAGCTAATGTAGTCCCAGATTATGTTAACTTATCATATAGTGTAGTTATACAAACTTATTATGTTGAACAATTAAACAAAATAATTGAAGCATGTGAATACGCATCAGATGCGTACTGGGGTAACCCTCAAAGGTATCAATTTATGGCTCAAATAGATAGTTTTAATTCTGTAAATGAATTACCACAAGATGAAATGAGAGTTGTAAGTAGTACATTTAATATTAATATGTATGGTTATATAATTCCGGACACAGTACAAAAACAACTGAGTTCAGTAAAAAAATATAATTCAAAATCAAAAATTATAATTTCTATGGAAACCACATCTTCACCAGAAATATTTGAGCCTAACGTACAAATAACGCCTGATAATAGAAGAAGAGTTGATCCTAGCGAACGTAGAAGAAGTAATGCAGACGAATAAAAAAGTATAATTAAAGATGAGTAACGTAAGATTTTTAGATCAAGTCCCTATAGGTTCATTTAATGGAACTGGAAGTGGAGGCGGCGGTGCAGGACCTACAGGTGCACAAGGTGCTCCAGGTTCAAGTGGTTCTTCTGGTTCATCAGGTTCATCAGGTGCTTCAGGTTCCCAAGGTGCTCAAGGTGTTGCTGGTTCTTCTGGTTCATCCGGTGCTTCAGGATCATCTGGTTCATCAGGTGCTACAGGTGCTCAAGGTGCATCAGGTCCTTCAGGTGGTGGAGGTTCTTCAGGTTCATCAGGTTTATCTGGTTCATCGGGTTCAAGTGGTTCTTCTGGTTCATCCGGTGCTGCTGGTTCATCAGGTTCATCAGGTGCTACAGGTGCTCAAGGAGATGCAGGTCCTTCAGGTGGTGGAGGTTCTTCAGGTTCATCAGGTTTATCTGGTTCATCAGGTTCAAGTGGTGCTAGTGGTTCATCAGGTTCTTCAGGATCAACTGGAGCTCAAGGAGACGCAGGCTCATCAGGTTCATCAGGTGCTACAGGTGCTCAAGGAGATGCAGGTCCTTCAGGTGGTGGAGGTTCTTCAGGTTCATCAGGTTTATCGGGCTCATCAGGTTCAAGTGGTGCTTCAGGATCCTCTGGTTCATCAGGTGCTACAGGTGCTCAAGGTGCATCAGGTCCTTCAGGTGGTGGAGGTTCTTCAGGTTCAAGTGGTGCCTCAGGATCATCAGGTTCATCAGGTGCTACAGGTGCTCAAGGAAACGCAGGCTCATCAGGTTCAAGTGGTGCTTCAGGATCATCAGGTTCATCAGGTGCTGCAGGTGCTGCAGGTGCTCAAGGAGACGCAGGCTCATCAGGTTCAAGTGGTGCTAGTGGTTCATCAGGTTCATCCGGTATTTCTACTGGTACTTATACTAATGCAACAGCTACTCCAATAAATTTCCCAAGTGATGATGACCCAAATATCCCTGCAGGAACTACATTTAATCTCAAGACTTTTCCTGAAATGATGGATTTAATGTTATATCCGGAATTAAATCCATCATTAACAAACCCATCAAATGGACTTAGCATATCTCCTTCAGGTCTTAGAGAAATTGGAGAAGTAATAACTACAATTACATTAAGCGCTACTTTTAATAAAGGATCTATTAGTCCTGCTTATGGTACTACTGGATTTAGAAGTGGTAATCCAAATCTTTATGTTTATACAGGAACAGATGCTACAAACAATCCTAGTACTGCATTAACAAATACAGAAACTATTTCTGATTACACATTACTTCAAGGATCTAATTCATGGACAGGAGCAGTATCTTTTGATGTAGGTCCTCAACCACTTACGAGTAAAGGTAATAACTTTAGTAGCCCATTATCAGCGGGAACTACAGGTGTTATTACACGAACTATAACAGGTGTGTACCCAACATTTGCTACAACTGTAGCCATTGGTACCCTAACGAAACAATCGTTACAATCCATGAGTACTTTAATTCAGGTATCATTAGTAGCTGAAACAGGAAACGGAGATAAACAAACAGTAGATATCCCAAATGCTTTTTCTACAATAACAGGATTACAACAATTTAATACACTTAGTAGTACTTATGATGATATTTTATTATCTACATTTACTACAAGTGCTGTTACACAAACTATACAGGGTATTAGTGTTAATTACACAAGGTATACGTATAATGGCGCCACAATAGGTGCAAGAATATTAAGATTTACAGTATAAAACCATGGCAAGAGACAAAGGATCCTTAGGAATATCAGCAAATTTTGAACCACAGATTGCAGCATCATTTGATGCTAGAGCAAACATCCCAACAAAAGCAGATTTAATAGTTGCTTCTAATTGGGTTGCATTAGATGGTAACACTTATGCATATAATGGTATGACTGTTACTGTAGCTGAAGATTCAACCCCTTCACTAAATGGTATTTACGTATTAACCGATGCTACTGATGTTACAGATCCTGCCAATTGGTTATTTGTAGGTTCTAGTGCAGCAGGTTCTTCAGGTTCA
>Ga0114915_1000328_pt1 | contig 22017 bp, 39 predicted proteins | sample MalvirAntarct_55_FD_87288 | JGI IMG/M metagenome (GOLD analysis project Ga0114915, IMG submission 87288) | Marine viral communities from the Global Malaspina Expedition - Malaspina viral metaG Antarct_55 | ecosystem: Environmental > Aquatic > Marine > Oceanic | place: South Georgia Island...
ACGATTCATTATGTGATGTTCGTAATATAAAGAAAGAAATAAACCATTAGACATATTATCTAAGGCAACAGCATACTTAGCTCCTGTGTATTGAGCTAATTGGCTTTCAAATTCATCCGTTATACTATAAACCTTTTTCACAATTTATTTTTTCCATAAACCCCGCTCTACTAATTGAGCAATTATACCATAATTTACAATATCCTGATATGTATCAGTTAATGGTTCATTATTTACAACTTGGTTTGTAATTAATAGATTTTTCCATCTACTAATTTTATCACTTATTCTATACCAAAGTCCTGTGAGAGCAAAAGCCCTTTCTTCTTCAGTAGCAAGTAAAGTACCAGCACTAATATTAGACATACCATAGTCAAGGTGCTTTTTGCTGAATAACTCCAACTGCTCTTCCACGATAACCATATAACCATCGTAAATATGAGGATATTCTTCTTTAAGTATTTCACTTGATTTCATCATTATCTATTATCTATATAAATTATTATTTCGTTATAATATTCAATAAAATTTTCATTCCATAAATCCCATTTAATGTTAGCCCCATCTACCGAATAAATTTCATGGTTGGGAAATAGTCTAAGAAAAACATCCCTGAATACTCTAAATTTTTGTTTTAGTTCTGGAGTATTAAGGTGCCATTCTCCTACTACTTTTCTGAGTGTATCTTTCAGTAGGCCGAAATTTTCTATAGTGAAAATATCGTATTCTCCCCCCTCACAATCAGTTTTCATGAAATTAATAACATCAATATTGTTTTCCTTTAGAAAAGATTTGAACGTAATTCCTTCCATCTCAGATTCACCCCCAAACAACATATCAGACTTGACTATGGAATCCATAGTAGATATACCTTTATTAACTAGAGTAACATTGGAGTGTGGTAAGTTTTTAGTTAGGGTTTCAAATTCCCTATTACTAGGTTCAATACAAAATACTTGTTTTGGGTTTTTATCTAAAATAGAATAAGTAAAAGGACCTACACTGGCACCCAAGTCAACTACAATATCGCCCTCTTCTACTTGGAATACTTTTTCATATATCCTTTCATTGAAGATTTCTTCAATCATACTATTTTTATGGTATATCCCCATAGGGATATGGTCTCCATTTATATTTGAGATGTGGTAAGCATTCGTGGGTTCATTCATCCAACCCCAATCAAAACCCTTTAAATCCATTATATAACTTGTTTTTTAACTAAATATTTTTCAATTGCTTCTAGTCTATCATCAGCTTCTACTAACATAGCAAGAGCTTCTTCAGCATTTTTATAAAAATCATCTGTTGAATGATCACCAATACCTGCTGGGTTTTTTTCTAGTAATTCTAGAGTTAATAATGCTTTTGCTCTATCAGCATGTGCTGAAGTAAAGAGCATATCTCTTAATTTACTCATAACTTTGCTTTTTGAATTAATTTTTCAGTTTCACCTTCCTCAATTCCCATTTTCCATAAAATACTTCGAACACCTACATCTTGTAATAAATCAATATACTGATCTGCTTCGCCTAAACTACATTCTAGGTATTCCGCAACATATTCAGCTAGTTCTTGGTAGTTTCTTTTGTTTTCGTTTTTAAGGTATTTTAACCATACTTTTCTTTTTGGGATCATTTCTCTATAAATGGAATAAATTTGTTTCTTATTAGTTGGATTAATCTTTTGAACATAATTTACAATGTCTATGTAATTTATATCCATAGATAAATATCTATGAACCATATAAGAATTAAACTTATCCCATGATTCTTCAGGGAAATGTTCAGGAGAAGTTTTAGAGACTGTTATCTCAGTCAACCACTCGAAGAGGGTTTTTGGGTTGGTCATCTCTTAGTTCTTTTGGTAAGGTTGCTTGTAAAATTTCTCCACTAACAGAATCATAAAAAACAGGAATAGGCATCATAGCATCTTCATCTGTCCCAGCTACAAATTTAGAAATTTTTCTAATAATAAATCCTTGGGTCCAAATCTTACCATTTTTATGTTCTACAGATTCAGTGTTGTTTAAGTCAACGTTCATTTGAGGTTGTTTTGCCATTTTAATTTTTGTTTTGTTTATAATCTAAAATAAAGCCAATTAATACTATAATATTCATACCTAAGCTGGCTAAAACCTCATGTATGTCTTGATAAATTGTAGTCATTAAATGAATATGACCAACCATCCAAAAAGGTATGGCTAAATTTTGGCTAATCCAAATAATAGTAAATTTAAGGAATTGTTTCATATTCTATATCTTCTATAGCTCTACAAAAATAAAGCATTCCATTTTTTTTTAATACTGTATCACAATTCCAAAGTAATTTAAGATCAGCAACTCCTTTTGTAAATTTAGATGTTTCTTCTAAAGTACGAACTAATTTAAATTGTTTATCTCCAAAAACTAAGGTCTGATAATTCATGATAATTTTGAGTTAGTTAAATCAATTAATTTTGCGATAAGCGCCATTACGTTAATTTCTTTATCGATACGGAAGTTGGATTGGTAACTATATTCATTAATATGGATTGCCACCATTCCTTCATTACCACTTGCATATACATGAGCGTTATCATAAAGATAACGGTAAAACTCTTCAAAATCGCTAACATTAGCGTTGGCAATAGTTTGACGTATTTCACGCCATTTAGGTTTAGCATTACTTAATTCTTTAAGTACTTGAGTCATATAATTAGACGATACAAGTACTGATTTGTCTATTATTAATTTACTATCTTGAGTTGATAATTGAACAGTATTAAGACATTTACGTAAATCTGGATAAAATTGGTTCGTAATTGTTTTAATATCCCCTATTACGAAACTAATATTTTCTTCTCCTAAAATCCAAGCAATGTGTTTAGCAACATCCACTTTCGATGGAGGTACAATTTTAAGCACTTGACAACGTGATTGTAATGGATCAATAATACGTTCTACATAATTACACGTCATAATAAATCGTGTACTACGAGAAAATGTTTCTATTACATTACGAAGTGAAGCTTGTGCTTGAATTGTTAAAAAATCAGCTTCATCTAGAATAACTACTTTGAGGGGTTTGAATGACGCTGAGGATGCAAATCCTGAGACTTTATCTCTGATAGTTTCGATACCACGTTCATCAGAGGCATTAATGTAAATATGATCGCAATCAAGATTATTAACAATAAGTTTTGCCAAAGTTGTTTTACCAGTTCCAGCAGGACCATAAAAAATGAGGTTTTGAATATCATTTTGACCTAAGTATTGTTTAATTGTTTTTTTAATGTGCTCATTCCCAACATAACTATCTAAAGTTTTGGAACGATACTTTTCAACCAATAATGTATGATCTTTATTAATCTCCATATATGTTAAATTTCTTAGGGGGCTCAACTTTAATTTCTATTTCTTCAGTACGTATAACATACAATTTCCCTTCTATAGGGGCAAGTCTAAATTGAGCCTTTTCACCAGTTTTTGCAAACCATGCTTCTAAAGCTTCTGTAATGGATTTATGAACAACTTGGTCCCCCTCTAGTGACCAACGATCACCAGGGGGAACTCTTGTTGCTATTAATTCTAGGAATTCTTGTTGTTCCTTCATTACATCATACCATTCATGCCATTCATCATTCCAGCCATAGGATCTGCTTCATCTTTTGAATCAGGATCATCAACTACAACACATTCGGTTAATAGAATAGTTCCAGCTACTGAAGCTGCACTTTCGATTGCAGTACGAGTTACTTTTGTTGGATCAATAATTCCAGCATCTCTTAAATTTTCAACCATTTCAGTTTTTAAATTATAACCATGCCAAGGTCCAGTAATTAGACTTTTAGCAACCTCTAAACTGAGGATTTTAGCAGCTGATAGATCATAACCAGCATTAGTTAAAATTTGTTCAAATGGGCGACCACAAGATTTATATACAAGTTGAGCACCAACATTATCTCTAGTAATAGCTTCACGAGCATAAATTAAAGCTGCTCCACCACCAGCAACAATACCTTCTTCAATTGCTGCTTTTGTTGCATTAAGAGCATCGTCTACACGATCCTTCTTTTCTCTCATTTCAGTTTCAGTGTTTCCACCAACGTGGATTATTGCCACTCCTCCGACGAATTTTGAGAGCCTTTCTTGGAGCTTTTCAACTTCGAACGGCGTTGTTGCTTGTTCAATTTGTTGTTGTAATGCTTCAATACGTGCTTCAATTCGTTCTGTTTCTCCTTTTCCATCTACAATTGTAGTTTGTTCTTTAGTTACAGTGATTGTACGCGACTCACCAAACCAATCCCATGAGAATTTTTCGAGTTTCATACCTTTTTCTTTTGAATATACCTCACCACCAGTTAAAGTAGCAATATCTTCAAGTACAAGTGTACGACGATCTCCAAAATCAGGAGCTTTAACGGCACACACTGCTAATGTTCCACGCATCTTGTTTACAACAAGAGTTGCGAGTGCTTCATTATCAATGTCTTCAGCAATAATAAGAAGAGGGCGACCAGTTCCAGATACAGCTTCCAATATAGGAAGTAAATCTTTCACACTAGTAAAACGTTCATCAGCAATTAGAATATAAGCTTTATCTAATACAGCTGACATTGTAGAGTTGTTGGTTACAAAATATGGAGATTTAAAACCACGCTGGAATTGGATTCCTTCTACTGTTTCAAGGTAGGTTTCTCCGGATTTTGATTCTTCAATTGTAACAACTCCTTCACGACCTACTTTACTCATAGCAGTAGCAATTAATTTACCTACTTCAGGATCATTATTAGCTGAAATGGTAGCTACTTGCTCTAGTTGAGTTTCTTCTGTAATGTTTTGTGAAGTTCTAGTACGTAATTCTTCTACTACTTCTTTAACAGCTTTATCAATACCACGCTTGATTTCAACAGCATTATCTCCATTATTAAGATGGGATAAACCTGCTTTTACCATTTCACGAGCTAATAAAGTTGCTGTAGTAGTACCATCACCAGCAACATCAGCAGTTTTTATAGCTGCTTGTTTTACCATTGAAGCTCCTGCTTCTTCTATATTATCACTTAAAGAAATACTTTTAGCAACTGTAACTCCATCTTTAGTAGATTGAGGTATACCTCCATTTGAAATAACTACATTACGTCCATTAGGACCTAAAGTTGAAACTACAGCATCTGCTAACTTATCAATACCTGAAACTAGTTGTTTACGTGCATCAGGACCAAATTCGATTATTTTACTCATTTTTATTTATTTATTTATTTTTGCTAAAACTTCATTTTCTTTACCAATCCAATATATTTGACCTTCATATTCGAACTTAGTAAATCCCATAGTAGGAAGAACTACAATATCTCCTTCTATAAGTTGCGTTGCTAAAAAACTACCTCCAAAGATAGTGTGACCTGGGCCTACACCTACTACTTCAGCTGTTTTATTTGTGTCATTACCTAAATCAGGTACAACAATATTACCGTAACGAGTTTCTTCTACGTCTACAGGTTTTACAATGATGGCATTGTATAATGCTTCAATTTTCATAGTTTATTATAGTTTAATTATATTTTTAATTTCAAGACATTTAGCTTCAAAGCGTTCTACAAACTCTTTTAGTGAGTTATAGTTTTTAGATTTAGCATCATCACGAGCAATAGATTCAAGACAACCCCCTAATGTAGAGTAATGTCCTAAAGTATTTTGATACTCATGCCCTGCTTCTGAAAATGTAGATTTTTGGGCAATGTAACAATAGTCATCTAATTGAATGTAATAAGGATCCAGTTGAGGATCTTTGATAAATCTTAAATTTGATTTGCTAGGTTTAGCCATAACTGTTTATTTATTATTATACCGTGAATATACGAATAAAATCGCGCTAGGGCACGCTTTTTTAATAAAACTTTTATTTTATTTTAATGGATTTTGGTTTTTTAGATTCAGCAGTTGGAATAAATAAATGGAGTAAACCATCTTTCATTTCTGCTTCTAATTTTTCAAGCTCAAATTTAGCTGCTACTTTATAACCTAAATTAAAAGATCTTTTAGCTAATCCTTTATAGACATAGCCAGTGTAATCTTCTTCTTCTTCAATTGGTTTTTCATAGATAATTTGTAAAAGATCTCCATCAATTTCAAGTTGGATGTCTTTTTTAGTTAGACCAGTACAGGCAACTTCAAAATGAAGCCCTTTATCGTCATAAAAAATATCTAGTGGGTGAGGTTGTTTGTTTTCAAACGTTGTTGGTTGGAAAACTCCGTCTGCCTTGAAAAGGTTACGGAATAATAAATCGAACGGTGTACGCTCATCGAATAATGTACTCATATCATTTTTATTTATGGGACCTAAGTTCCCAGTTAATTTAATTGTGAATATAACTAACGTGCCCTAGCTCCGCAATTTTATATTCGTGTATACGTATATTAAATATTTGCTTTCCGCACAACATAATAAAAACTATTCCAATTATCACCTTCAAATTCAAATTTCATTAAACCTTTTGGACTAATCTTCATAGTTGCTTTAGTAGCATCTTTATTATTATTTAATATATTTTTAATCATTTTAGAATCAAATGGAATACGTGTTCCATACTTAATACCTAATAAATTTGTAAAAGGCATCTGGTAGTCGATTTTATTAGTGTGTTTTAAGTCATCACCAAATGACATAACTAAAACATCTTCACCATCTAAATCCCTATCAATTGAAACTATTACATTATCACTTTCTAACGCATTATGGGCTTTAATAAGAGCATTAATACTATCACCATCTAATTGCGTAATAATTTTATAATTATCAGGATCATCTACTGTACCTACTTTTTGAATTAAAAGTAATTCACTAAGAGTATAATTAAGAGTATATGTTGAATCTGATATAACTAACTTATCATAGATTTTAGCTTGTTCTGGTTTAGTTAAATTGATGAATACTTCACCACTAGTAATGCCTAGTAGTTTACTTAACTTTGATGTATCATATATCGCAATTTCTGCGTCTTTTAGCGGGAATGACGTGTGATTAACGCGTCCAATCATATCCTTGTATGGGGATTGGAAGTCAATAGTTAATGCGTTATCTGCGATACTCCATTTAACAGGTTCTATTAACCCGTTTAGATGGTATTTACCAATTGTTGATTGTAGTTCGTTCTTATTTATCATAACTAAAAATTAAAAAACATATTTCTGTATGGATTCATATTTAAATCCCAACCTAGATCATTATAAAATCCAGCTAACTTACTTTCCAAAATTGTTTCAAATGATTTATTTGTATCTGCATATTGTGACAATAATGTACGAATTTTATCTGGCATATCAAAGTCTAAAAATGCTAAAGCGTCTATTCTATATGGATTATCTTTTAAATAAATCCACTTAATTTTATCACCTTGAGTAATTTTAGAGTGTTGTTTATCTAATTTCCAAAAGGTAAGCAAATCATTATATTTAATTGCTGCTTTTACAGCAGCAGGAGCACCTTGAGCTATTATAGAAAACATTTCTCCAGGACGAGGTATAGATGCTAGATATTTATCTAAAGTTTTTACACGAGTTGGGTTACCTAATACAGTAAGATCCATATCATCAGCTAGTACCTTAGCTCTAAATGATTTTAACATCTCATCAATTTCCTTTTGTTGGGTACCTTTAATAACTTTTTGTAAAACATCTTTAAAAAAATCACTAAATATTTGTGGGAAATTAGCTTTCATAAATTCTAATCCCTTAATATCTAAATCATCAGTTGAAACACCTTCTTTTTTAGTAATCCATTGAGCATATCTACGAGGAGCCCTAAAATAACCAGCACGAATCATACATTCAGTTTTCATATCAAATCTATGATCTTGAATATTAAATGCCTCTAATGCTAGTGTATTATAAGATTTAGTAATTAAATCCTGATACTTAAGTGCAATTTTCTCAAGTGCTTCATCTCTTTCTTCTTCTGACATATTATCAAAGTTAGGATAAAGATATCTAAGTAAAGGTTCAGCATTATAATAATTAGAGTCTGTATCAACATAAACACAATAATTTGTATCTTCTTTGTCACAGATAAACCCTGGTGTAGTTTCTAAGTGTTTCATTCTTCGTCTTCGTCATCTCTAATAACAGGCTCAACATCACCTTTACTGTTTAAAAGTTGTTCAGGAGAGAAAATTATAAAATTATCACCTTTAAGAGTAAATCTACCCCCTTGCTTAAGCATTTTTCTAAAGAAATTTTCAGTTTGTTCACTCCAATTTTCTCCTTTAGTAATTATTTCTTCTTTGGTTAGGACTATACCATTACATTCAATAATAACTCCTTTTCTAATTGCTTGTTTTGTAATCATAATTTTATTTTACCTTTCATTACTTGATTCATATGTGTATTAGCAAATAATGCTGATTCTTGAATGATTCTTTGACCTGTTAGAGTAATAGATTCACTTAAAATTACATTACCATATCTAAAACTACCAAGAGCAGTAGCACCATATAAACTATTCAACAAAATTTTCATTGTATGTTGTTTTAAGTGCATTTGCTCACCTAAAGCTTTATCACCAGCTTGATAAGCTTTTTTCATTTTATTTTTATAAACAACCCTTTCATCAAACCATTTAGAAAGAATTGTTTTTAGTACTGAGTCAGAATCAGTTCTATACATTACACCATTAGCTGAAACGGCTAGATTTGCTTCTTCAATTAACTTAATTATTTTAGAAACTTTCATTTGGGCTATTCTTCGTTGGGGGTTCTCAACATTTAATTCAGTATTAGGATCCATTGTTTTTAGATCATTTAAAGCATACCTACAATTAAATATTTCTTTACCTTCAACTACTACCTTTTCACTTGGGATCTTAATTCGACCTACTAATGTTTCTTTTCCAATATTTAAAGACATGATAATAGAAGGATACAGTGAAGTTAAATCTTCATCAAACATATAATTAAAAATACCTGCTGTAGGACAAAATAAATAACCTCCAGCATAATTTTTTTTATGTATTGGGTTAATGTCTTTAGCAGGTGGTGCAATACCCTGACTTAATAGATAAGCTGATATTGCTCCGTCTTGAGTTCTAGTATTAGCATAAACTTCACTATAGTTATGTTTTCCTTTATGAGATAAATTTTTAGTTAAAGCTAAATATTCTAATTTTTCATCTAATAATTTTAAAATCTCAACATCACGGAAATTATATTGAATAAATTTATATATATCGTCTTCAAATAATTTATCTAAATTACCATCGTACTCAATTTTATTCAAACCTGTATATTTTTCTCCAATAACGTCTAATTTATAAGAAGGTTCATCTCTAAAACTAAATTTCTTATGTAATCTCATATAATCAAGAGACTCAACACCTATAATATCTACATATTGATCTTTTTTCCACCAATATTTAGAATCTCTTTTAGATTTAACTATACCTAAAGGAGAAAGGGAATTTGCTGCTTTTTTACTTACAACTGAATATATTCTGTAATATAAATAAGGAATATCAAAGTAATCACTATTCCAACCTACAAGAATATCAGGATCTAATTCTTTAAAACGTTTAACAAAAGTTTTAAGTAGTTCAAATTCAGTAGCACATGGGATAATTTCTTTATTTTTAGCTTTAGTACGTTTAAGTTGTCCTTTTTTATCTAAAATTAAAATACCCCACTGATCTAGTTGTTTATCATACCAAGCAATAGAAGTAATAGGTTTGGGAGCAGATTCAATATATTCTTCTGTAAGAGCACCTCCCATTTCACACTCTATATCAAAGAATATTTCTTTATGTGTTGTAGAAGGTTCGTCATTAATTCCATACCTATCAATAAGAAATTTTTGGTAAGGAGGCATATCCTGAAAATGTAAACCTAAAGTATTATCTCTAGAATAATCAGGATTTTTAGAAAATTTCCAGTCTGTTATAGGTTTAACAAATTCACCTTTTAGTCCTCTATGGGTAGCTTTATCTTTACTACATTCAACATAAGCTTTATCTTTATACCCAACAATTTGGTGCTGGCCATCATCTTCCCATAAGTGCATTTCATAATGGTTAGGTCCTAATTTTTTACCTTGATAGCACTTTTTATAACTCATTTTTTTTATTTTTGAAAGAATTGTTTTAGATCAGGACGGAAATAATTAATATTTTTCATTACTTTCTTATCACGTGATCTATAGACAATAAAATATTCTCCAACCTTCTCGTAGTGACAAGGTTCATTTTGCTCTTTGGAACGTCTTTGAACCGTTGCTTGTGCCTCTTCTTCGTTATTACAAGCCTTTGACATATTTGAGGCTTGGACTTCTTGATAAGCATCCCATAATTTATCTTTAAGACCATGAAGCATAGCTCCGTTACCAATCGAAACGTAGGCAATGTCACATAAAGCATCAAGCACCTCAACAATATCACCTGCTTCACAGGCGGCTTTATATTCTTCAAGTTCTTCGAGAATGAAGTCGTAAACAAACATCCATTCTTTAGTGTTTTCAGGTATTGTAGGTTCATAATTATTAGGTTTCCCCATTGTAGCATTAAATTCTTCTACTTCACTCACAAATGGGACATACTCCCCCTTAAACTTAGCTACAATTTTATCAGCCATTAAATCAGCCCATTCTGATTCAGGGGTCATACTTAGTTGATCTCGATCTCTAAGTGAATTAAGGGTACCTAACCCCTTAATTAATTCTACTGCTATTTCATCTTTAAAATCCATAAATTAAATGTTATGTCCTCCGTTATTAATTTTTAAACTATCAAAAAATTCTTTTCTTGATAAATTGTTATTTTCTCTAAATACACCTGATGCTTTTGTAGTAATCATTGCTGCTCCTTGGTGTTTAACACCTCTACAAGATACACAATTATGAGTACCAACAATAGTAACAATTACACCTTTATTACCTTCAGTGATTTTATCTACGGCATTATGGATAGCTGATGTTAATTGTTCTTGGATTGCTCCTCTACGACCAAATAATTCTACAATTCGGTTTAGTTTAGATAATCCAATTACTTGACCTTCATCTCCAGCAATGTAACCAATATGAACTACTCCTCCAATTGTTTGGTGGTGATGTGAACACATAGATGTTAATGGGATATTTCTTTCAATGATTATACCATCATAACCGTCTGAAGGGAATGAAGTAATAGGAGACATTGCTGTATAACGTCCTGACCATAAATCATTTACATATGCTTTAGCTACACGACGAGGAGTTTCCATTGAATTTGGATCATTTCTCCAATCACATTTTAGTGCATCTAAAAATTGACCATATGCTTTAGTAGCATTGTCAATCATTTCTTGTTTTTGATCATTATTAAGGGGGAAACCTTCTGCTACTCCATTAGCAAAACCCATTTGCACCACTTCTAATTCTTCGTGGATTTTTCTTCGTTTGTTTTCCATGTATTATAACTTATTTTATGTGAATATACGAAACTTATTTATAAAACCCAAATTATAAAGCGTAAATCTGTGAGTAATTTCGACAATGCCCATTATCATCATCCATCCCATATCCTACTACCCATTCTTTATCTATTAAAAAAGCATGAAGTTGTTGAACTGAAGGGGTAGGAGATGTTTTACGTTTAAGTAAAGTAACTATTGTAATTGATTCTGGGTGTTTAACCTCTAAGTATTCAATTACTGCTGCCATTGTATTACCCGAATCGTAAATATCATCAACAATATAAACATGTTTGCCCTTAATGGGGGTTTCTAAATCTTTTGTAATTTGAATATCTCCTTGTTTATTTTTTGAAATATACGATTTAACGCGCATAAAATCACATTCCACATCAATCGACATAGATCGTACTAAATCGCTGTAGAATGCGAAACATCCGTTAAGTAACCCAACCATTACTACAGGGGTTTTATCACCAGTATGTTCAGCTGAAATTTGTTTTCCTAGGATTTTAGTTTTAAAATCAATGTTTTTTCTATTAAATAAGATTTCCATGTTTATTGGTATATTTGATAAAATTCTTCTAAATTAATGGTATTTAAATGTCTTTTTCTGTTTTCTTCAAGTTTCCTATATTCATAAAAGGGATTATCAAACTCACAACATTCTTGTTCTCCTCTATGAATTATAGCTAAACCCCAATCTAAATCACAAATTCCATCTTCAATTTTATTAAAAGTAGCTCCCATACCCCCAACTGTATGAAGTATTAAATCAGATCTTAGTGCATTAAGTTTATAGATAGTTTTCCAAACTGTACCATTCCAAGGTTTTCTTAAACCCTCAACAATATAATCTTCTCTAGCATGCCATAAAGTAGGAGGATTAGCATCATGAATTAAAATAAATCCATTTTCTGATAAATGGTTAAAAGCATTATTAAAATCTCTTTCTACTTGAGTAGAAATATGTAACCCATCTATAAATATAATATCCCACTTATAGTTTGGGGGGAGATTTAGTTGACCGTTTTCTAATTTAAAGAAAAAATCATCTGAAGGATATCTGTAATCTACAGTGGTTTCAAATTCAATACAAGGATCAACTGAATGTTTAGTAGGAATATTAATTAATTTAAAATTAACCTCAGGATCGTCTACTCCTATTTCTAAGTACTTAGTAAAACTATTGTTTTGAATTAAGTGATTAATAATGTTTTTTTTCTCATTCATACTATACCTCTCTTTGATCCTCAAATGCAATAATATGTGGCCTCCATGTCATTCTATAACCATTATCTCTAACCCAATCAAATAATACTGGGTATGATTTAAATAATGCTTCTCTTGAATCTCCAGCGGGCATAAACCATACCTTATGTTGGGGTACTTCAAGTATTTTTAAACACTCCATAATCTCTGCTAAAGCACCATCATCTTTACCATCCCAAACAGGTTTGATATGATAATCTGAATGGTAAGCTATTGATAGCTTTATCATTTCATAATTAAGCCTAAGCTTATTATGTTGTTTTACCATTCTTTCGTCCGTAATTCCACCTTGAGGTGTTTCGACTCCGACAACTGGTACCGAATTAGAAAACTTAGGGCTAATAGATAAAAGATTAATAGGATAGTCTGTGGGAAGAAAATGAGAACCTTCAGTTTCGATAGTAATAAATATATCATTTTCATGTGCGAAATGAGTTAGTTCATTTACTAAAGCTCCATGCATTGTAGGTGAACCACCTGTTAACATCATCTCTTTAATATGGGGATTATTTTTATACATTTCAATAATATCATTAAAATTGAAATGTCCTTTTTCAGGGTGTATACTTGTATACCATGAATCACACCAACCACCTTCACCAAAATAACATCTATGAGTACACCCAGTAGTTCTAATTACTACTGTTGGGTATCCTGCTCTACTTCCCTCTGACTGTACTGCAGTATAAATTTCTACAATAGGTAAGTTCTTTTCGTAGTCAGTAACCCTTTTTAATTGTTTGTGTTCCATAGGATTTTTTACAAAGTTTTGGATTAATAGGTTGAGACATAATAAGCAGCATTTTTATTATGTTCCATAAATTTAACTTTAGTAACTTTTACTCTACCTTCAGTTTCTTCATGGACAAAATTATCTATCTTTTGAAAAATATATTCCGAGAATTTTTCAGCTCCTGTAGCTGGGATTATTCTAAGTTGGATAATTCCTTGTAGGTCTAAACCTTGGAATGTTTTTAAAACTGGGTCGTCTTCAGCACAAATTAAAGTATGATCAAACATATAATTCATCCATTCTTTAGGTTGCATACCATCAATTAAGGTTTTAGCACGTTTCATGCCACCAAAATCCCAAACCCAATTACGATCATCTAAATCACCTTCAAAGTACACTTTAAATGATATACCATAACCATGTAGAAATCTACAATGTGTTGTTTCTGCTCTCCATTGACGGAATACAGTTGAAAATCCATCAAATACTTTACTTGATTGAAATTTACCCATTATAAAAATTTATTACTTCTTGAAAGGGCTTTACCCCTACAAATCGTTTAACTTCTTGTCCATTTTCAATTAATACTACTGTTGGGACACTTTTAATACTATACTTTGTAGGTGCTGTTGCATCATAATCTATATTAATTTTTGATACTGGAATACCTTCTCCAGATATTCTATCCATAGTAGGTCCAAAAGATTTACATGGCCCACACCAAGGAGCACTAAAATAAAGTAATTGTTTCATAATTTCTATTTTTAATTTATACTAATTCTTCTATAATACCAATTATTTCACTAAATATAAGAACCAAAGCAGCAATTGGCAAGCTATATGGTATTAATACATATCCAAAAATTCGAATTCCAGATTTAATAAATGAAATGATTCTATGCCATTTTTGATTTGGCATATGTCTTACATCTTTTCCTGTTATATGCTTAATTTCAGGAGATTTTTTACTTTTAAGAGTGCTAAATTTAGCATCCATTATTTCTCTATCACTCATGTTCTGCTAAGATTTTTGATACGTGTGCTGTAACTTTTTCCCAAGAAGCCAATCCTTCATCGTCTTCATATTGTACGGGATCAGGACGACCCAGATTAATAAAGGCCTCAACACGTTCCACAGAAGAAGCAGACTTATAATCACTGTTACCACTAGGATATGGCTTATAGCTTGTATTAGTTCTTTTATAAACTTCATGGAAATTAACATTTAATTTTTGACAGAGACTTTCCCCGTCTTGTAAAATTGTAAACTTATCTCCTTCAATATAAGGCGTCCAATAATCTACTAATTCACTATCCCAATTACCTAATCTAAAAGCAGCATCATCTGCATCTCTAAATTCTTGACGACAGTCAGGATAAATTGCATGGTCACCAGCATGGATTCCTAAAGCAATATTAGTTAATTCTTTTTTAGTAGTTGCTATTGATAAAGCAACTGCCTGAGTTATTGAAGCAAAGATTTTGTTACGATTAGGAACAACTGTTGCTTTCATATTATCTTCAGCATAGTGTCCTTCAGGTACTTCATCTCCACCTTCAACTAAAGCTGAGTTGAGTAAATCAACTAAACCATCAAGTTTAATTTGTCTATAAGTTATTTTATGACCTCTATTAGTTAAATAATCTACTAATGATTGAGCTCTTTCTAACTCTACTCTATGTTTTTGACCATAGTCAAAAGATAAAGCTGTTACTGTTTCATACTCATCTAAAGCTTTAAGCAATAGTGTTGAGCTGTCCATACCACCCGAAAGTGATACTACTACGTGCTTTCCTTGTGTGAAATTCATTTTTAATTGCATTTTTTATAAACCAGGTATTTTAAGCGTATAGGCAAACGCTTTTACATTAATTTTGGTAATCTAAACTTTAAAATAGGACTTCCATTTACTGTAGGTTGTCCTAAATCATCTATTTCTACTGTTTTAACTTTAATAGGTTTATTTCTAAACCTTCCAGTTAGCATAGTATCTCCTTCTTTAATAGGGATAATTAATTTTCCATTTTTATATTCAGTTTTCATGATTTAAAGGTCATTAATTTCACCAAATTTAGCAATATTATGTATTAAACAATCATAATCTACTTCATTGCTTAACATGAAAAAATAATCATTTATGTTTGCTTTTGGTTTTTTGTCTAAACCAGAATTAGTATATTTAGTACCTTCTAAAGCTGCCATTACTGGGTTTGAAGTGTCTATAGATTCAATACACTCAAATCCCCGATACCAACCAAATTCTTGTGGAACTGAACAACCTAGTAAATGAATTCTATCACGTTGAGAAATTACTTTAGTTTTATATAAAGCTGATATTACTGAAAGTCGTCCTAAGGCTTTGCCAAGGTCTTTATTAGGATGAGGAACAACATCATTATAATAAGAAGCCCCATATGAAAATGCTATTTTTTTATATCCTAAATCTTTGTATGTTTGATAACAAGTTGCAGCCTCATGAATAGTTTGTGCTTGAACTACTGCTACCTTAGTAGTATTTTTAGGAAGTATAATTTGATCCCATTTACGAGCATTTACTACAGAAGCATCTCGTTGTTCCCACACATCAGGAATAATAAATTCATCTGGTTCTAATTCATTAACCCAATGTAATAGACGATCAGTATCATATGCTTTACCTAATTCATGGAGTGAATTATCCATTATAATATACCTACCTTGTGCTTTAGATTTACGGAAATATTCTAAATAACCTTCTTCTTGGTCAAATAAATGTGGAAGTGCATAATCGTAGTCATTAAAGTGAAGACTATCTTCTAATAAACACAAGGGGGTTTCGTGGCTAACCTTTATCATTATAACTTTTTAATTTGAAATAAATATAATTAAAAGCAGGGGTTAATCCAAGTCCACCTGCTAAGATTGTAAAGATATTTGGATGCCAATGTTCTCCACAAATTCCTAAAGCATGCTTTACTAATTCTATCATAACTTTTTATTTCCACCCAATATACGACCTTTATTTAGACAAAGCAAGGGAAAACTCGAAAGTCTTCCCTTGTTTTTAAATATTTTTTAAATGCTAAATATTATTATAATATAGCATTATCCTTAATAACTAATATAGGAGATCCGGTAGCATTAACTTCTTGTCCAGATCCATCAATATCACTAGTATATGGATAATTGCTAAACTGACCAGTATCTCCTCCATCAATACCATATTGAGTTATTGCTCCATTTACTGCTGCTAACATTGGTCCTTCACCACCAGCTTCTGTAGCACCATAAAATTCTACATCGTAAGTAACTCCGTTAGCACCTGCAGCATTTACTGCTGAAGATGCATAAGCTACTACTAAATTAGCAGTTTCTTGAGGTCCTTTAACTGAACCTACACTAGCTCCTCCGAAAATAGTAGCAGGTGGTGTTGCTTGCGCAGTTTGATATATAAGAAGATTACTTCCTTCACCTTTTGCTGTTTCTCCGGATTCTGCGTTATCTTCTGCTGCGTATCTAAAATTTCTGACTCCCATTATATTGTTTGATTTTATTATAAATATTAAAAAATTATTTAAGATTATTAAACTAGAGCACCATTTTCAAAAACTACGATTGGTAATTTTTTACCTGCTACACCTGCTGCTCCAGCACCTGAGTCTCCATTTAATGCTCTTGCAAAGTTACCTGATGACCCTTCTGGAGAAAATGGATATCCTGCACCTTCTAGGTTGGTGGCTATATCTGCAATTTCAGGTCCTGCAGTTAATGCTAAAGAAGCTAATTCAGCACATGCTTGATTTATCACAGCTATTTTTGTTTTCTCAGAATCACCTGTTAAACATCCAGTAAATGACACATCAGGCCAACCAATAGTAGGAGGAGATCCTCCACCACCATCCGTATTACTCATAGCTATTGCTACATAGAAAGTTTGGGTGGCTTCATCAGGACCTGAAACATAAACATAACCCTGTGCTGATGTGATTGGTGTATTAGTAGCAGTTTGATATGCTATCCATTCTGGAGCGGCACCTGTATCATTATCAAAGCCTTGGTTAAGAGTTGTTCCTGAATCTCCTGTAGGGGTTGTATTTGATGCATTAGCAAATAATCTTGGTGTAGCCATAATAAGTTATCTAATTTAGTTATAAATATTATAAAATTTAGAAAAAATAATAAAATATAAACTATTCTTCAAATTTTAAACCAAAATGTTTATAGTTAATTTCTATTGAATCTTTATCACCCATTAATTTAGCCATATCTTCATCTTCCCAAATAGCTTCAACGGGGCAAGCTGGGATACATGCTCCACAGTCTATACATTCTTCAGGATGGATTACCATTTGAGTAACCATTTCATGGATACAATCAACAGGACAAACATCTATACAAGCTCCATCCTTTACATCAATACATTTACTACCAACTATAAAACTCATGTTTTTTTAGGACGTCCTCTTTTTAATTTTTTATTTGTATTCGATGCTACATATTTAAACTTCATACAATGCTTATAATAAGATAATAAATCATCTGTCCATTCACATATTTCATCTATAAACTCTGTGCGAGTCATATTAAATGTAGATATAAAAGAATTATACAATGCCTCTAATCTAGCATTATCTTCTTTATTAAAATCTTCCATCAAACGTTTATAACGAGATAAATCAACTGCTAGAATTTCTAATTGATCTGTGTGATTGTGTTTAGTAAGGTTTATTTTATCTTTAGCATTATGTAAAGCTAATTGAGCTTGCCAAAAGTAAGATGATTCATTGAAATCACCATTAGTAATTCGTTCTTTAAGAGTAGCGCGTTTACTTAATGGAGTAATTCCATCTGTATGGCTGCGCCACCACATAAAGCGATTGTAATTTAACGGCTGATATCGCGATAAATTCTGCTCAACTACGTCGCGACTATGCTTTATAGATTGTTCTCTAATAAAATTAAAAGGCATCCTCTAGTTTTCCAGGGTTTTTTAATAATTGGTGACGTAAAGAATTTAATGACTTACTATCCTTAATTTCATCTAATTCATTAGATTCATCTTTACTTTTAGGTTTAGAATAAGATTTAAGCATTTCAGGACGATTTTCCCTAACCCATCGAATATAACCTGGATCATAAGTTTGAACATCTGTCCATTTTTTACCTTTGTACTTTCCTGAGCGTAATATCATAACTTTTATTTATTTATGCCCTAAATATACGAAAAAATTTTTGGGGAGCCAAATATATCTTTAAATAGGGAAAGCAGGTTTATTATAAGGAGCATCTACAAGTGGAAGTGGGGGTGTTGGTGGTGTTGGGGGTAGAGGTGGTTCAGGAGTATCTTCATCATCATTTTCGTCTTCTTTTATAACTACTTTTTCACCATAGATATTATCTTTAGTTTTAGGACGTAGTTTTTCAAAGGCAAAATTAGCTGCAATTACAAGAGCAATAGCTAAAGGGTCAAATACAAATATAATAGTTAAAAGTAACCAATTTATAATTTTATCCATAGGTACCCCAGTTAATCCTGAAAGGTATTTTAGTGGACCTAATTCACCTGCAACATCATTATTCGTTTTTACTTCTACTATTTCTGTTTCATATTCAAATAACTGCTCATTTAAATTATCTACTTTAGTATTAATTTCTGTTTGACGAGTAATAGCTTGATCTAGTTGTCTTTCAAGTGCTCTACGAGTTGAACTAGATGTTGTGTTTATAATCTGGCCAGTTTCTTTATCTTTATACTGAATTTTATTGTTAGATAAACCTAATCTAAGATCACTTACAGCTATATTAATACTTGATTTTTCATCATTGTAAACCGCAAGTTGTTCTTTTATATTATCTCGTTTTACTTCAATTAAAGTAATTTTAGCATCTATATTCCCTGCTTTTGCTGCTGTTTCTTGATAAGCCGCTGATAGGAAGCCATAAATACCCATTGAAGTAATTAATACTAATACTACAGCAGCTACTGTTAAATAATATTTTAATAATTTAGGGATTGTTGTACGGTACTGGTATAATAGAGATGCAATAACTAATTTAGCTACTTCTAATGAAGTAGTCATAATAATTACAGCTAAAGTAGCTCCAGCAAAAAGTTTACTAAGACCGCTAATTGAATAGAAAGCAGCAGAGGCTGAAACTGACAGAGCAGAGAATGCTATTAAAAAGGGGAATATTCGCTCTTGGATTTTCTTCCACATAGATTATTTATTTTCTAAAACCCTTATGATTATCTATACGGTCTAAAATTTTATTTACTTCTTCTGTTTTAATAAAACCAGCCATAGAGGCATTTTTAAGAGCACTAATTAATTGTAGTATTATGAATGGTATGATAACTGCTTCACTAAGCCAAGCTGTTCCTTTAAAACCTTTTTCTACCATTAAAATTACAGTTAAAAACATTGCCCAGCTTACAGCACGTTGTAATACACGAACAGCCTTTCTAGTTTGAAATCCTTCACGTTTAGCCCCAGCAATTATACCAAATAAACCATCTATAAAAACAACTGCTATTAAACCTAGATATTGTTCTGCATTACTCATAGTAAGCTCTAAAAAATAAGAACATAAAAAAGATGCTGTTACTAAAGGTACTGATAAGAATGCTAATGTACTTGTTTTCATATTATTAGATGTAGGGAGATTAAGCCTCAAAAGACTTTACATAATAAACTTTTCCAGATGAATTTCTTTTGGCCGTTAAGACTTGACCTCTTTGTTCTCCATCACTATTATATGAAACGTGAACCCAATCTGGTCTTTCATTAGTCCCAAATTCCCAAATTAATTGGTCAAATGGCAAATTTTCTTTAATATAATGAAAAATTTCTTCGTTTTCTGGGCCTTTTCTATGATCCATATCAATATCAAGGGCTTCACCTTTAGAATGTTGAGAAGTTTTTGAACCGCCAATCGCTTCGTTTAGTGCTTGGCTTCTATATCCTGAGGATATAAATATGGGAGTAGCAAAATGTTCTCTTATTGGTTGGAAAATGTTCTCAGCTAATATTTTAGCGGCTTCTAAATGATTACCTTTAGGGGCATTATTAATGCCTCTTCTTTTAGCAGTTTGAGATCTAGTGAACTCGCCTAAAGATAAATTTTTACTTAACACCATGGTTATAAATATTTAGTATTGTGATTCTCGTTTAACTACTTCTATTGCTCTTTCCATTTTTGGTAAATCAACAGGGCATAATAAGTCTAATCCTGCTTTTGCTTTAAATTTAATATAAGCGTCACCTTCAGAAAATATTAAAATTGTAGGCGCCATTCTTACTCTATATTTAGCTTTAAGTTTGGGGTTATGTGCTAAATCACATCTGTAATAGGTTACTTCTTTTAATTTATCCCAATCTTGAAATGCATTTTCTTTATTAAAATCAGCCCAAAATTCTACTATGATTATTTTACCATTATTATCATCAAAAGCATTTCCTTTAATTTTTTCATCAAAGTTATTATCATGAATAAATTCTTGGGATAGAACAGGCAAAGATAAAAGCAATAAAATTATAATTAGAGTAAATTTTTTCATTATTATCTTTGCTGTAAGTCGTATAATCTTTGATCTATTTTGTCTAATTGATCTTTCATTTCTTCTACTGCCTCTTCAGTATCCATAATAGTTTCACGAATTAGTTCATCTTTTAAATCATATTCTATTCGTTGAATTTCTGGTTTTGGAAGTTCTTTTGCTTCTTTAATATCAGCTTGTAAGGCAAACCACATACCTACTACAGTAGCAATAGTTATAGCTATAGCGATAAGTGATTTAATACTTAACCCAAGAATTGTATCTTCCCCAATTTCATTTTCATTTGAAAATCCAGTAGGTTTATATCCTTCTTTTTTACCCATTTTTACTTAAAAGTGAAATTTATACCAAAGGTAGTTTGAAATAATTTACTATCCCACATTTTCATATATTCACCTTCAGCAAATATTCCAATATTTCTACCTACTTTCCAACCAAATGAAACACCAGATGAGAAATCATTCCATTGTTCAGGTTGAGAATCAGGTTTTAAACCTCCAACTCCCCAATTATTTCTATTTAAATAAGAAAATTCTTTAGACCCTGCAATGTATTTGTGGTATGGGAGAATCCAATTTCCAAATGCGTGTAGCCAAAATTTGCCTTCATAATGATAAAAATCAAATCCTACAATAGGGGCTATTTCAACAAATGGATCTAAAGCACCCCATATTCCTGTATTATACCTATTTATTAAACCTGGCATAATTCTTTCTCTAAAGTCTAAATCTGAAGAGGCTACTTGATTTCCATCTTCATTTCTCCATACCCAATCTTGTGTAGTATCTCCTTCTGTAATTGTTTCTGTAAAGTGGTCTGAATAACCATACTCTCTTCCTAATCCATACCATTGATTACTAGGGTAAGTGTTACCAAATTCATCTGTTGTTTCTTCATTTAACCAAATTTCAAATGGATTATACCCATAAGCTCTATCGTGTCCTCTTACAATAGCCCCTGCAGAAAATGAGAATTTTTTTCCTATAGGTAATCTTGCTCTAGTTTCTGCAGATTTATAATTTAAATTAATTTTACCTACTTCTCTAGTTTCTGCTTTTACTATA
>Ga0114915_1000331_pt1 | contig 21958 bp, 21 predicted proteins | sample MalvirAntarct_55_FD_87288 | JGI IMG/M metagenome (GOLD analysis project Ga0114915, IMG submission 87288) | Marine viral communities from the Global Malaspina Expedition - Malaspina viral metaG Antarct_55 | ecosystem: Environmental > Aquatic > Marine > Oceanic | place: South Georgia Island...
CCCTACAAGTAGGCCAATGACAACAGCAACCGCGCTTAACAGGGGGAAAAATTCCACGGTGTCACTATGGCGCAATATAAAGAAATTAGCAACAACTACTCTGATTGTTAACCAAAAATACATCATTTCTGCTATTTTTACTTATCGTGAACACCTTTTCCCTCATTTCCCGGGCGCTCAATGGAAACGTCTGGACCGCCCGAACCCTCACCGCATCCCTCGCGGGTGACTCTTCTGACCCCTCGCTTCGTTCTATCCTCCGAGCGCTGAGCGAACTTTGGGGCGAGAAACTCGTCTCGCAGCTTGACCAGATCACAAACGGAGAGGCCCAGCCGCTCAACCCTCTCGTGCTGGAACCCCTTCAGGACTGGTCCCAAGCCAAACGCCGCCCGATCGAGATTCTTCAACGCTTTTCCCTTCACGGCCACACGGTTGTCGCGCTGGTCAATCTCAAGGGTCACGTGATTTGGACCGCGCGTCGCACCACTGACAGCGCGACAATCGCCGACGCCACAGCAGCCGTACTCGAATTGCGACGAGGAAATTACGCTTTCGTGCCACACCACGACGCCATCAAGATGGTGGAGGGTCAGGACCTACCCGATCGAATCCACGACCTCTCGAGCATGTTGCCACCCACAAGGTTCCTCCCCACAGGGACTAGGCCAGAGCGGTCGAAAACCCCGAGCTACCTCGATGCCCTCGAGGCTGAGAGTATTCACATCATTCGAGAAACCTATGCTGCGGCCGAAAAACCGGGGATGCTTTTCTCCATGGGTAAGGACAGCATGGCCATGCTGACCCTCGCGACTAAGGCTTTTGCCCCGGCACCTATACCTTTCCCCTTGGTCATTATCGATACTCGGTGGAAGTTTCAGGATATGTATCGCTTCCGCGCCCATCTAGAAGCCAGGGAAGATCTCTCCACCGTGGTTTATGTCAACCCCGATGCCATCGCACGGGACATGAATCCTTTCGATTTTGGCTCCGCTACTCACACCGATGTAACCAAAACCCAGGCGCTCAAGAAAGTTCTTGATGAACACCGGTTCGATTTCGTGTTCGGTGGTGCGCGGCGAGATGAAGAAAAGTCTCGCGCCAAGGAGAGAATTTTCTCGCCTCGAAGTGCCACGCACGGGTGGGATCCCAAAGGGCAAAGGCCAGAACTATGGAACCTCTACAACACGGCCTTGGCCGAGGGGCAAAGCATGCGAGTATTTCCGATCTCCAACTGGACAGAAATCGACATTTGGCGATATCTCGATCGAGAAAATGTGGATCTTGTGCCTCTCTACTTCGCAAAGCTACGACCGTTTGTGAGGCGCAATGGCGCCTTGATTATGGTCGATGATGAACGATTCCCCCTCGAGGATGGAGAGAAAGTCGAAATCGATTCCGTCCGTTTCCGGACGCTAGGGTGCTACCCCCTCACCGGCGGAGTCACCTCGCAAGCAACTTCGATTTCGGACATTGTGTCGGAATTGGAGAACTCTCGGGTGTCGGAACGTAGCTCACGGGTCATTGATTTTGATAAGGGCGCCAGTATGGAACAAAAGAAGAAGGATGGCTACTTCTAATGCTGACTGATGTTCTCACCATCACCACCGCGGGCAGCGTAGACGATGGAAAAAGCACGCTGATCGCCAGGCTTTTGTTGGACACACAGTCCATCCCTGAAGACCAGCTCGGTGTTGCGCTCGGGCCTGACGCGGACCCCACCAAAATTGCCGATCTGCTCGATGGCCTAGAAAGCGAGCGCGAGCAAGGCATCACCATTGATGTCGCTCACCGCTTTTTCGATTCAGACACCAGGCGCTACCATCTCTCTGACTCTCCCGGTCACGAGCAATACACCCGGAACATGGCGACCGCTGCCGCGGGCGCCCACGCCGTGATTCTTGTTCTTGACGCCCGTGTCGGAATAAAACCTCAAACCGAAAAGCATTTGGAGATTGCCTACCGGTTAGGTGTTCGGACCTTTCTCGTGGCGGTTAACAAGATTGACCTCATCGGATATTCCAAGAAACGATTTATGGAATTAGAGCGAGAAATTGGCGAGCTCTTTGCCCCCTATTCCGATGCGGCCTGGGCTGCTCACCCCACCAGCGGAGTCGTAGGCGATGGCGTTGTCAAGCGTGGGTCAAATATGCGCTGGTATCGGGGGCCCACTCTCTTGCAAGCCTTGGATCAGATCACCTCAGCCCCTCCCGGCGTGGAGGCAGCAACCTTGTCTGTCCAGTTTGTGGAGCGAGTAAACGGTATCCGCCACTACTTCGCGTCGGTCCTAAGCGGTGAGGTGTCCGTCGGGGCTCAACTCACCGTGTGGCCAGGAAAAGTTCCTGTGACGCTGTCTGCCCTGGCTGTGGCAGGAGCGAGCGCCACCTCCGCTTGGCGGGGAGACCAGATCACCTTTGAGACGGTCGAGGATCGCGACATAGAACGAGGGGCTGTTCTCTCCCAAGACTCTGAGGTTTCCCTCTCCCACGAATGGGACAGCACTCTGATCTGGCTGGACTCAGAAGAGGGATACGTTTCCAGGCCCTACCTTTTGAAACTTGGCCACCAACAGGCTCGGGTTACCGTGTCCCGGGCATGGAGCGAAAACGCACAGGGCGAAAAGACAGGCGAGATCTCCACCTTTGCCGCCAATAGCGTTTTTCGATCCGTCATTTCGTCCCAGGGGGATTTCGCACTCACCCCCTTCAGCCACAGCCCCGACCTCGGACGATTCGTCCTGATACACCTGGAAACAGCGCAAACCGTCGCGGTGGGAACGGTCAACTTCTCGCTTCGGCGTTCCGACAATGTTCACCGCCATGCATTTTCAGTCGATTCGAATCAGCGTGCGTCTCTCGCCGGTGGCACCGGCTGTGTGCTGTGGTTCACGGGTCTGTCGGGTTCGGGCAAATCCACCATCGCTGATGGTGTCTCGCTGGCTTTGAACGCCTCAGGACGGATACACACCATTCTGGATGGTGATAATTTGCGGACCGGGATTAACAAAGACCTCGGATTCACCCCGGAAGACCGGGTGGAAAACATTCGCCGTACGGCAGAGGTGGCTGCTCTCATGGCGGATGCTGGGATGGTCGTTCTCGTGAGTCTGATTTCTCCCTATCGCCAGGACCGGGAACACGCCAAGAACATTATTGGAGCGCACCGGTTCCGAGAACTGTATGTAGCAACACCTCTGGAGGTCTGTGAGTCCCGAGATCCCAAAGGGCTCTATGGAAAAGCCCGAAAAGGTGAAATTCCGAATTTCACTGGCATTAATGCCCCCTACGAAGCCCCCCTAAACCCCGATCAGGTGTTGGAAGGTGCGCAATCACTGGAAGTGGCAATCCAGAGCGCAATAGCTACTATCCCCCAGCCCTAGAGCTGGACACCCCTGTCCGAATCATGACCAAGCTGCACGCGGCACTCTAGGCTACACACGAGCACACAAACAGGGGTAAGGAATGTCAGACAAAGAACTGAGTTGGCGCTTTCTCGAAGAGCGGGTTGTCGAATCCCCCGCCGTTGAACGCGCCCGTCGCGCTTCCCTGGAACACGGAATTGATCCGATTACCGCCAGCGCCGGGCAATACATTGCCACGATCGCCACCGCTATCGATGCCCGAAGCATTATTGAAGTGGGAACTGGTTTAGGCGTGGGGACGCTATGGCTTGCCCAAGCGTGTCCCGATGCGAACATCACCACAATTGACTCAGAGCTTGACCACCACGTCACCGTGCGGGAACTGATCTCCCAAGCAGGTATTGCGCCCTCCAAGGTCCGTCTGATTACGGAAAAAGCCCTCGATGTATTGCCCAAAATGAATGAAAGCAGTTACGACCTTGCCATCATCGACGCTGACTTCACTAATGTTCAGGCTTATGTGGACCATGCGCTCACCCTGGTGAAACCCCGCGGCAGCGTCATTGTTGCTGGGGCCCTCGCTGATGACTTGGTCTCAGACCCCGCCAAACGCGACGACAGAACGTCTGCCTACCGGTGGTTACTCAAAGCCCTTGAGGCCCGTGAGGATGTGTCCCACACCCTCAACATGGTCGGCGATGGGCTTGTTCACATCGTCCGAGCGCCCTAGAGGCTTTCAGACCTACTGTCCGAGTGCACCCGCGAGGGCATCGTGTAATTCTTGTGCTTCGGCAGGAGTGACAGAGACAACCAAGCGACCGCCACCCTCGAGTGGCACCTTGACAATAATCAAACGCCCCTCTTTGAGCGCCTCCATGGGTCCATCACCGGTTCTGGGCTTCATTGCTGCCATGGCAGGTTTCTCCTCTTTTTGTTACCTAACGTGTTCCTATTATCCCCCAGTTTCGCAAGCCTGCGAGACAACGGGGGCTGAAGCCTGCAATGGTCAGAGGAAAAGCAATTCTGTAGGGATGCCCGCTACAGCAGGTTGCGATGCAGGGCAACAAGCTCGTCAAGCTCGGGCAACCGAAATTTTCCCCCAAAAAACAGATCCTGAGCGAAGTCGAAGGCCGAGACGATGCTCGCTCGCGCCGGATGTTGTGCGTCAAACATTGGGCTGTCCGCAAAACCACCATCAGGTCGAGGCGCCCAAGCGAGCAGAGCCCCTGCGCTGTGGGTGTTAATCTCCTCCGACAGCTCCGCTACCGCGTTCTGTCCCAACCTGCGAAGGTCTCCTCGAACCTCTTCGTTGGATAGGAGGTGAAAGATGTCGTAGAGGTGTCGGCCACTTTGCGCTATGGCAGGAGCATTTTCGAGTTGGACGGCGCAATGCACTGCCGCAAGTTTTTCCAAGAGTGTTCGTACCGGAGCCAGGACTTCTACTTCGAAGGGCTCAGATTCCTGAAAAAGATCTCCTCCCGGTGCTCCCTCCGAGCGAACGTAGTGACAGATGAGTGAGCGAAAAATGTGTGTCGAACTTGGCCAGGCACCTCCCCGATTCCCAAGCTCTAACAGAACTGATTCAGAAATCGCAGGGTTTCGAGAATCACGTGTATAGAGGTATCGAGTACTCCGCTTCACCCCGGTAGTTGACCCACTCGCAGGCACAATTGCCTCGATACAGAGGTGGGCGGAAACATCGTTGGCGATAGCTTTGAAGGCTTTGTGACGAGCGCCCGCACCCATAGGGGTTGGGAAGGTAACCAAGAGATCTACATCTTCGGAGAATCGCTGTGTGATTCCGAACACACGACTGAGACTCGTGCCTCCCTTAAAAATCGGACCGATGGTGATTGATTCACCATCAGCAGAGACCAGCATCCGTTTTCTGCTGGCAATCCGCAGGACCTCCGTCACCCAGAAGTCTTTCTCGACATAGTCTTTTGGAACGGAGAGGTGGGCGGCTGTAGCGGTAATGAGTGCCGCTAGTTCTTCAGGGGAATCTCGCAAAGGGGGTTTCATGCCGCAAGGGTATTCAGACCCTCCGACATGAGCTCAAGCCCGAGCTTTACCTTCACATTCGACTCCGTAGCTCCGACTTCGAGCAGGCTTTCCCAGTTAACGAGACCCGCCCGCTGAGCATCAGAGACTGCCGCAACTAGCGATGCCCAACCCGTTTCGACATACACTTCGGGCGCTCTCAACAGCTCTAACAGCGCAATCTCTTTCTGGTTCAATCGCATTCGAGCAAGATTCCGCCGGCTAACCTGCCTTACACCCGCAATTGCTGCTACCGGTTTGAGCGTGGCCACATGAAAAGTCGCCGGTACCTGCGTGGTGACCCCCCACGCGCGAGCGGCCGAGAAACCGGCAGGTCCCACTCCCTCTCGGCCGAGGACAGCGGTCACCACCTCCTGAATACTCGGCGTCGCCATTCCGTAACGGGTCATTGCTCCGCGGTAATACAACCCAGGCCTGATGAACAGTAATGTTCCCTCCGCAGCCGCTCTTGACAGGGCTTTGCGCGCCGCCACGGGGCTACCGGGGAGGGAGGAACTCCGGACGAAGCTCCCCTCAGGCACCCCGCTTAGGGTCTTCACCATGCCATCTCCCGTAATGTCACTTAATACTAGTGAAAGTGTGACATTTTTGCCACACCATCTGGGCCCCGCCACCGTCATCCGACAAGACACCCCGTCTTGGCGAGTCAGTGGTCTGGGGAGAGCCACTTCTTGAGGCTCGAATAGACAGCGTTGATCGCCGCTATCGACACTTGTTCGTCATCGGAATGGGCCAGCGATGGGTCCCCTGGGCCAAAGTTGACAGCGGGGATACCCCATTCGCTGAATCTGGCAACATCCGTCCAACCATATTTGGGTCTCACCTCTACACCCAGCGCGGCCACAAAACCCCGTGCCAAATCACTGGTTAGTCCGGGCCTGGCTCCAGCAGAAGAGTCAACCACCACCACGTTAAAGCCCTCAAATACCTCCTCGACGTGCTCTTGCGCTTGCGCTACCGACTTATCAGGAGCGAAACGATAATTCACCGTAATCTCACACACATCGGGAATCACGTTTCCCGCCACCCCACCAGAAATCCCCACGGCGTTTAAGCCTTCGCGGTACTCAAGACCGTCCACCATGACCGTTTGAGCCTCGTATCGCTCGAGCCGGGAAAGCACCTCAGCGGCGCCATGGATGGCGTTCACGCCCATCCACGACCGGGCCGAATGTGCTTGGGTTCCCCGGGTGGTGATCACCACGCGAAGAGTCCCGTTGCATCCGCCCTCCACAGCACTGTTGCTCGGCTCCCCCACAATCGCAAAGTCGCCAGATACCCAATCCGGGTGGGCAGTGCCAAACAACCCCAGCCCATTCTTAGACGCTTCGACTTCTTCGTTGTCGTAGAAAATCCACGTCATGTCATGGATAGGTTCTGCAAGCTCCAGTGCCAACTTGAGCCCTATGCCAAGGCCACCCTTCATATCAACGCTGCCGCGTCCCCACAAAAAGCCATCCCGAACCTGGGAGGGCAGGTTGTGATGCACGGGGACAGTGTCACTGTGTCCCGCCCACAACACACGATGCTCGCGACCGGCATTGGTTCGCGCAGCAATCGTGTTGCCTACCCGAAGTACGTCCAGGTGGGGGGCTGAGTTCAGAGCTTTTTCGATTGCTTCGGCTAGTGCGGATTCAGATCCGGAGGGGCTTGGAATATCGAGAAGTTGTTGAACCAGAACCTCAATCGGCGCTGCTGTGTCCACCACAATGCTCTCGCCCACCATTGCGTCAGTGTAACGGGCGGTTAGCGCCATTAAGCTTGAACCATGGTGGATGACTTACGAAGCGCATGGGGATATGGCATTGCAACAGTGTCGAAAACGACGGGAGTCGTTCTCGACACCTGGTTCCCCAACCCCGAAGTGGGCGCCCCACCTCACAACTTTGACTCCCATCTTCTTCCCGCTCACATCAGTGCCCTCGAAGGCGAGGACGCCCTTCGTGATGTAAACCTTCAGGGAGTAGCGCTGGCGATCGATCTTGATAGTCCGCCCCGATCAACCATTGACGCGTATTTGCGTCTGCATCTGCTCAGCCACACCCTCGCACAACCCAACACCCTCAACCTCGAGGGGATCTTCCCCCTCTTGCCGATTGTTGCCTTCACCACGAGGGGACCTGTCGAGCCCTCGTACTTCACGACCCACCGTCTCACCCTGCAAAACCAGGGTGCAACACTCACCAGTCTTGATAAGTTTGGGCCCCTGCTGAATTACGTCACCCCCCCTGGTGTCAGAATCGCTGATGCGGGGCGTGTTCGTCTCGGTGCACACTTAGCCCCAGGCACAACGGTGATGCATGAGGGATTTGTGAATTTCAATGCTGGAACACTCGGGGCTTCCATGGTGGAGGGCCGCATCTCCCAGGGTGTGGTCGTGGGAGAAGGCACAGACATAGGAGGTGGCGCATCCATTATGGGAACCCTCTCCGGCGGTGGCCAAGAAGTCATTTCCCTGGGCAAACGGTGCCTCCTGGGTGCTAACTCAGGTATCGGCATCTCACTAGGTGATGACTGCGTTGTGGAAGCCGGTCTCTACGTCACCGCGGGCACCAAGGTGCTAGTCGCCGAAGCTGACTCCGTTTCCGAACACAAAGCCCGTAATTTCAGCGGGTTCGCCGACCTGCTTTTTAGACGCAACTCAACAAACGGTGCTGTCGAAGTATTGCCACGAACGGGCAAGACTGCCGCACTGAACGCTGCGCTTCACGAGTAAGCAACAAAGTTCTCAACTTTCGGGGACTATTGGGTGACAATCCGTCGCCCAGATAGTGCCCATCTTTGATGAAGCCCCTTACCTTTTTCGACGTCGCAATTAGTTCTGTACTCGGATGTCCAATTCGTGCGAAACGCACCGTCTGGAAGCAAGTTCAAGCTGACAAGAAGACACCCAAGAACAGTCTGGTCTTGCCGGTGGTTTTCCCTGTTGGAACCCTTGGGGGCAATCACTCTGCGTTCTTGCGCTAGCCGAGACCATTGGAACAGGACTTCCTGGCCAGCTTGACTCCGGAGGTCAAATGCGACGATTGCTCCGTTCGCATTCCTTCGGGAAAGCTCCTCCGGCCTCGAGAGCGAGAAATAACCCAGGGTGTCAGGGTGCGTCCATTGTTCTAGGTTTCCTGTTGAGAACTGGGTATAGACGCCGTGACGAGCGGTATACCGACGAATCCATTTGAGTTTGCGAAACAAGAGGTTGCCAGAGTCGCACCACACGAGAAGACGATTGTCATGATCTTTCAAAAACTCGTCTGCGGTCAAATCGCAACTGGTTTCCATGCATACTCACCTGCCGATTTGCGGATATTGAAATATTCTGAATAATCGGAGTAGGCGAAATGCCGAAGATTAGCTTTTGGAAAGCGGGTCTGCAGCGAGGATAATTCAGCCGCCGAGAGACCCAGGTCCCAAACAACCACTTCAGACCGCGGTTCGACCCGCCCCAAACTCTCCAGGAATTGGACTAATGAACGATAGTGGGATGAGTCAGCTCCGGTCACAAACAGTACAGAGCGGTTCCCTGACCCCAACCTAGAGTTAGTCAGAGAGCTCAGAAATCACGATAGATAACTCTTGGCGTATTGGACATACTTCCTACGAGAGGGCATCGCTCAAGCCTCCTTCTGAGAAAACTAGGGCCGTCAACGGATATGTCCGCATCATTTCTCTCTGAGCCGGCGAGTTCACCCAAAGCCCCCCGAGAATGTTGTCTCTGTAATCGCCCTTGGAATCGCTAACCTTCACAACTTGGACTTTCTCATCGATAAAGTCAGCTCGGAAGCGGTCCTCAAAGAAATATACACATCTAATATTGGGGGACATCAGGACGACCGCCGGTGCAAAACTTCCACGCCCTACCATCAGTGTGCGGGCTGCAAGAAGGACGGCGAGGTCGTTTACAAGATTTGAGGATTGAAAACGGTAGGGGATTGCGAGCGTTCTGCACAACACTGAGATGGGCTGAATCACTGGGCTCTCTGAATCCTCGCAGACAACAACCACGCGCGACCAATCCCCCTCTCGTATGACTTTTTCGTAATACGAGTAGGGAGGCTGGCCCCAATTACCCACTCCCGAACGATAGTAGATGTCACCCGAGCGGATATGAATAGTCAGTTCGTTTTCGTCGGGAGGTTCCGATGGCGTGAGACCCGAAAAAATAAGCCGAACGATGTTCCTCACCGCCGTTTTGTCCGTCGAATCATGGTTTTTCGGATAGTTGTAGTCACGTCGAACAAGGTAGTCTGGGACGCTTTTTAGCCGCCACCTATCCTCGCCAAACGAAACAAGGAGCCCTTCACTAGCAACCGGCTCCCCCGAAACAAGATCTTTATAGGCAGGAAAATGACCCGATCTCGGAATCAATACTGCTGACCACTTATTATCCAGCGCAATTGAGAGACTATTAGTTACCCGCGACATCGCATTGCCGAAACGGCCGAGGTCCACAACGAGCGCTGCGACCTCACCGCGCCTGCTCAGCGCCAAGGGCCATGCACGTCTAAAAACCCAATCTGATGCTTGCGCCCCTCGAGGAAGAACATGCCCGCCCCGAAGAAAAAGACACCCATTGGTAAATACCCAAAGCCTATTTGAAAGCAAAAGCCGCTTTACGACTGCCTTCTTGTCGCCCATGCTGGCAAAGTTTCTCAGTGCCAAAATTCCACCACCCGTGCGTTGCTCATTTGGAAATTGTACAGACCTTCTCAACCTGTTACTGCTGAAAAAGTCAGCTTCTTCCGGGCCATTCGCGAGCTGCAGGTCCCACATACAACTGCTGAGGGCGACCAATCTTCGTTGAGGGGTCGGCGTTCATTTCACGCCAGTGCGCGATCCAGCCAGGGAGACGACCCATGGCGAACAAGACGGTAAACATGCGGGTGGGGAAACCCATGGCCTTATAAATAACCCCGGTGTAGAAGTCAACGTTGGGATAGAGCTTGCGCTCGATGAAATAGTCATCGGCGAGGGCTATTTCTTCTAGCTCCTTGGCTATCCCCAACAGCTCATCATGGATTCCCAGTTGGGCGAGCACTTCGTCGGCACTCTCTTTGACAAGACGCGCCCTGGGGTCATAGTTCTTATAGATCCGGTGGCCAAAGCCCATTAACCGAACGCCATCTTCTTTACGCTTCACCCTCTCGACGAAGCGCTCCACCCCTTCACCGGAGTCGCGAATCTCGGCGAGCATCGACAACACCGCTTCATTGGCGCCGCCATGAAGCGGTCCCGACAAAGCATTGATACCGGCGGAAACGGAGGCAAACAAGTTTGCTTCGGTGGAGCCGACCATCCGGACGGTGGAAGTGGAAGCATTCTGTTCGTGGTCTTCATGCAAGATCAGGAGCCGATCCAAAGCTTTCACAAGCACGGGGTTTGACACATAGGGCTCTGCCATCAGGCCAAAGTTCAGCCACAAGAAGTTCTCGACAAACCCGCGGGAATTATCGGGGTAGAGAAATGCTTGACCCACACTCTTCTTGTGAGCGTAGGCAGCGATGACGGGAAGTTTTGCCAACAGTCGAATGGTGGAAAGCTCAATCTGCTGTGGGTCGTGAACGCTCAAGGAGTCGCCGTAGTAGGTCGACATTGCACTGACAGCAGATGACAACACCGACATGGGGTGGGCGCTGTGGGGAAGAGCGTCAAAAAGCCGTTTCAAATCTTCGTGCAACAGCGTGTGGTGACGAATCTCATCGTCGAATTCGTCCAGTTCCGCAGCGCTGGGTAATTCACCACGAATCAACAGCCACGCAACCTCCAGGAAGGTGGAGTTCTTGGCGACGTCTTCAATGGCATACCCGCGATAGCGGAGGATGCCCTCGGCGCCATCGATGTAGGTGATGGTGCTGGTTGTTGCAGCAGTATTGACAAACCCATGATCCAGGGCGGTGTACCCGGTTTGTTTGGTCAAAGTGGAAAAATCAATACCGGAAGGACCCTCCACGGAGGGCACAACAGGAAACTCTGCGTTTCCACCAGGAAACTGCAGAGAGACTTTGTCTGAATCAGCCATTAAAAACCTGTCTCTCGCCCCATCATCCCCTACAGCCTAGAGGACGTAAGCTCCACTGGCTGAGCTCGCTAACAAAGGTGGCTAGACCTTAGCCCGAAGCGACAAACGCTACGCCCGAAGGCGCGATGCGGCTGCTTCGCATGCCGCATCCGTTGCCGTGAGGGCGACTCTGATGTGATGCTGGCCTGCTTGCCCATAAAAAGAGCCCGGTGTTACGAGAATTCCCCGCTCACTACACCAGCTCACACTGCTCCAGCACTCTTCATCCCTGGACGCCCACGCATAGAGGCCCGCTTCGGAGTGATCGATGCGGAAGCCCGCAGCCCGAAGTGCTGGAAAAATAAGTTCCCGGCGGGCCCGATAGCGCCCGCGTTGTTCCTGGACATGCCGGTCTTCTGCCAGCGTTGCAGCGACCGCACCTTGGATGGGTGTCGGCATGATCAGCCCCAGGTGTTTTCGGGCCAGAAGAAGAGAGCTTAATAGGGCCGGATCCCCCGCAACCAAACCAGCTCGATAACCGGCAAGATTTGATTGTTTGGACAACGAGCAGAGCGCAAGGAGGCCAGAAACATCCCCGTTGGTCACCCCGCGATCAAGAAGGGAGGGACTTGAGGACATCTCCCACGCCATTTCCGCATAACACTCATCGCTGGCTAAGACAGCGCCAATCTCGCGAGCGCGAGCGATTGCTCGAACAAGGTAATCCTCTGGCAAAACCTGGCCGGTGGGGTTGCTAGGGGAGTTAATCCACACCAAAGACGCAGAGGAAGGCCACCGGTCAGGATCATCTTCCGGGACCACGGAGGCCCCGACCACGGCAGCTCCGACCGCATAGGTCGGATAAGCAATGGTGGGAATAACAACGGTGTCGCTCGCCCCCAACCCTAGGAGGGTCGGAAGAAGACCCACCATTTCTTTAGAGCCCATGGTGGGAAGCACCTGTGTCGAACCAAGTGGACCCGTATTGCGTCGCCGCTCCCACCACTGTGTCATGGCCAAGATGAGCTCTGGTGCCCCTGCGGTGAGAGGATAGGAGGGAGCATTGGACGCCGCCGCTAGAGCCTGCTGGGCAACCGCGGGGGTGTCATCGACCGGTGAGCCCACCGAGAGGTCAATAAGCCCGTCAGGGTGGGTACTAGCCCGCTCTCGATAGGGAAGAAGAGAGTCCCAGGGGAAATCCGGGAGCGAGAGCATCGACTTAGTTTTGGGGCGGCAAGACGGACACAACTTCGTGGTCGTGATGAATCACGCCCACTTTTGCTGCCCCACCGGGGGATCCGACCTCTTTGAAAAATTCAACGTTAGCCGTGTAGTAATTGGCCCACTGTTCGGGAACATCATCTTCGTAATAAATTGCTTCAACGGGACAGACCGGCTCACACGCGCCACAATCGACACACTCATCGGGGTGAATGTAGAGCATCCGGTCGCCTTCATAGATGCAATCCACGGGGCATTCGTCAATACACGCTCGGTCTTTCACATCCACACAGGGAAGCGCAATTACGTAAGTCACTGCGGTGATGTCCTCTCAGGCACGGGGTTCTAGCTTAACGGGTGAAGCCGGGAGAATCCCTGGCCACGCGTTAGCGAACACCAAGAGAATGGCCACCCCAATCAACAGAGCAAACCCTGCCGGGTTTGCCGCAATCATCACCGAATCGCGCCCATCGGCACCCGCTAACACCGTCATCACCGCCACGAGCCCCACGCTCGCAAGGGCAGCGGGATATCGGGCCCGCACGAGAACGCGCAGTCCGACCAAACCTCCCGCCATGGCCAGGAAGACGGCAACTAATCCAAAAGGGAAAACCGCCGAGTGATAGAAACTGGCGGTCACGCCCAATCCAGCCCCTAGCGCCAAGGACCCTAGAGAAAGAAGGACGATTCGAGCAACGGTGCCGACCCTCACGAGTCGAGTCGGACCATCCACTGGTGACGATCCTCCAGGCGACCATATTGGATGTCGATGAGCTCTGCTCGAAGCGCCAGGGTGACTTCGCCAGCGGTAGCGTCGGGGGAACCAATGGTGAAATCGGGGGTTTTCAGCTGGCCGATCGGGACAACGGTTGCCGCTGTGCCACAGGCAAATGCTTCGACGATGTCACCCGATTCAAAGCCCTGTTTCCACTCGTCAATGCTGATGGGTCTGCTTTCAACTGCGTGTCCTCGGTCTTTAGCCAAAGCCAAGACGGAATCCCTGGTGATTCCCGCGAGAATGGTTTCGCTCTTGGGGGTGACCAACGTGCCGTCTTTGAAGACAAGGACAATGTTCATACCGCCCAGTTCTTCCAAGTAGTGGCCTTCTGCAGAATCCAGGAACAATACTTGATGGCAGCCGTGTTCGGCGGCCTCAGCTTGAGCCAGCAACGACGCGGCATAGTTGCCGCCCGTTTTGGCCGCCCCTGTCCCCCCGCGACCAGCGCGGGTGTAGTTCGTGGAGAGCCAAATCGAAACCGGGGCAGCGTCACCGCCGAAGTAGGGACCTACCGGCGACGCGATCAGGTAGTACGCGACTTTTTTGGCCGGGCGGACACCCAAGAACGCTTCCTTGGCAAACATAAAAGGGCGCATATAGAGGGACGTTTCGGGGGCGCTGGGAACCCAATCGCCATCAACAGCGATGAGTTCTGTGAGGGACTGTAGGAAATACTCAACGGGGAGCTCCGGGAGTGCCATCCGCTTGGCCGATCGTTGGAGACGCTTCGCATTTTCCTCGGGTCGAAAGGTCCAAATCGAACCATCTTCGTGGCGATACGCCTTCATTCCTTCAAAAATTTCCTGGCCATAGTGCAACACCGAGGCTGCAGGGTCCAGCGGAATGGGCCCATAAGGCTGAACCCGGGGCCGGTGCCAACCACCTTGTTCTGACCAGCAAATATCCACCATGTGATCAGTGAAGACCGTGCCGAAAACCGGCTTATCGAGCACTGCTTGCCGCTGCTCAGTAACAATAGGGTTCTGGTTGGACTCGACCCGAAAGACCATGTCCTTCGGTGCCATGGGGAGAAGGTTAGACATTGGTTGCTCTCTGACGTCTGCCACAGTGCGCTTTCACACTAGCGCTAGCTTATCTCGCTCGTGCTGGGCTCTAAAGGTGGGACCGAATTCCGTCCCCAATTTCACGGGTAGAACGCGAGCTGCCGTGGTCCAGGCGAGAGGCAACATCATCGCGAACCGCAGAAGTTATCTTCGATGCGAGTTCAGGGTGGCCCAGGAAATCCATCATGAGTGCCATCGACATAATGGCAGCACTGGGATCAGCGATTCCCTTGCCCGCAATGTCAGGCGCAGACCCATGGACGGGTTCAAACATGCTCGGGAACGCACCCGAAGGATTAAGGTTTGCGGATGCGGCCAACCCGATGCCGCCGCCGATTGCGCCAGCAAGATCAGTAATGATGTCGCCGAAAAGGTTGTCAGTGACAATCACATCAAACCGGCTGGGATCGCTCACCATGAATATGGTGGCGGCATCGATGTGGAGGTAATCAAGCTCAACATCAGGGAAATCGTGGTGGACTTCGTTCGTGACCCTGGACCACAGTCCACCAGCATGAACTAAGACGTTCGTCTTGTGAACAAGGGTGAGCTTTTTACGACGCTTCTGCGCAGTCTCAAACGCATAGCGCACCACCCTCTCTACCCCGAAAGCGGTGTTAACTGACACCTCATTGGCAATTTCGTGTGGTGTGCCCACCCGCACACTTCCACCATTTCCGACATAGGGGCCTTCTGTTCCTTCGCGAACCACAACGAAGTCGATGTCGCCAGGATGACGCAGGGGTGATTCAACTCCTGGCAGGAGGAATGTGGGCCGGAGGTTGACATGGTGATCAAAGGCAAAACGCAGCTTGAGCAGAAGACCTCGCTCAATGATTCCCCCTGCAAGCCGGGGATCCTGCGGATCTCCTCCCACAGCGCCCAACACAATCGCATCGTGGGAGGCCAGGCGCAACAGAGTCTCATCGGAAAGCACTTCGCCAGTTTCGAGATAGTGCGAAGCGCCGAGCAAAAAGTCAGTGGTCTGGATATCAAGAATTCCCGAAGAAGCCCTCGTGAGGGTGCTGAGTGCTTCTGCAGTAACTTCGGGGCCGATACCATCGCCGCCGATTACTGCCACATTGAGCGTTCTCTTCATCCCATAACCCTAGGGCCCCAGCAGCCGGGGGTGCTTTATGGGCGCGCGTTGCTGCGCTGTGTGGCTAAGGATTCGAGCATAAGAGACACCGCTTCAGCATCAGGCAGGCGAAATCTTGCTGTGCTTTCCCCCGGCCCCACCCAAATGCCGATATCCATTGGCCCCAACACCGCGATCGCATCTTCATCTGTCACGTCATCACCAGCGAATAACGTTGCTCTAGCGCCCGTTCTTTCTTGAAGAGCCAGGACACCATCTGCTTTGGTTGCCGTCAGTACTGAGCACTCGAGAATTCCATGGCCCACTCGGATTGAAAGCTCGCCGTGCCATGCTTCACAGACAGCCCGCGCACTGTCTTGCGCCTGGGTTGCCATCGAGGATTCCACCCCTCTGGTGTGGAGGGCAAGCCCAAAAGCTTTGCGCTCCAGCCGGGTTCCTGGGTGGTCCTGCACAACCTGCTCAAACGCTTCGTCCAACTCGGGCGGGACCAATACTTGCGCTCGGTAGCTGTGGTGATCACCTGGTGCAACGATTTCTCCGCCATGAGAGCCCACCAAAAACCATTCAGCCCGAGGGTTTGCAACGCGCAACAGACTGTCGATGGCCCGACCCGATACCAAGGCGAGCGTCACCCCTGGCATATCTGTTAAGCGAAAAAGCGCCTTCGCCGCCCGGGGGAGCATCCGAGAATCCTCTGGGTCATCAACCAGCGGGGCCAAGGTGCCATCAAAATCCAGTGCAATCAGAATGTGCTGCTCCAGAACGAAACCCTGCAGAGCTTGCTCGAGGTTATCGATGCTGTGGTCGCCGTCGACTGAGTTCGTCACCAGAAGGCTTACAGATCAATAACGTCGATGGGGGCCATCGTTGTGGCAGAAATTGCCGCAGCTACTTCTGCCAGTAATTCATCGGGAACCCTGGAATCAACCGTCAAGACGCTCAAAGCCTGCCCGCCTCTGGTGTCTCGGGCAATCTGCATGCCAGCGATATTGATGGAGGCATCACCAAAGGCTTTTCCATAGACCGCCACGATTCCTGGCCGATCTTCATACATCATGACGATGTGGTGGCTGGCAAGTGGCACTTCCACTTCATAGCCGTTGATTCCCACCAGCTTCTGCGTCTGCTTCGCACCCGTCAGTGTGGCGGAGGCAGAAACGACAGACCCATCGGCAAGCACACCTCGAATGGTGAGCAGGTTGCGATAATCATTACTTGTTTCGTCTTTTGTTAGCGTGACCTCCATCCCGCGAGCCTCTGCCATCAAGGGGGCGTTCACATAGCTGACCTGTTCGCTAACAATCCTGGAAAAAATACCCTTCAAGGCGGCGAGCTTCAAAACAGTCACATCGTGGGCAGCAATTTCCCCCCGAACCTCAACATCGATGCTGGAGAGAGCGGAGGGGCACAACCCCACAAATACTTGTCCCAGCTTCTCCATCAAAGGGATGCCTGGTCGAACCGTCGGGTCAATAATCCCACCGGCCACATTCACCGCATCCGGAACGAGTTCGCCCTCTAGCGCCAGCTTGACCGATTTAGCAACAGCAATCCCTGCCTTTTCCTGGGCTTCATCGGTGGAGGCGCCCAGGTGTGGTGTGACGACGATGTTGGGTAAGCCAAGGAGCGGGGAACCTGTGGGAGGTTCATTCACAAAAACATCAATTCCTGCGCCAGCAATCCAATTGTTTGACAGTGCCTCAACCAGAGCATCCTCGTCAATAATTCCCCCCCGCGAAGCATTGACGATTCGCAGGTTTGGTTTGGCAGCTTTAAGCTGCTCAACGCCAATCATTCCGGTGGTTTCCGGGGTCTTCGGAATGTGAATGGTGACGAAGTCACTCTGAGCCATGAGGTCTTCCAACGTCGTCAGAGTCACCCCCATCTGGCTCGCTCTCGCCGGTTGAACATAGGGGTCAAACCCTATGAGGGTGGCGCCAAAACCAGACAGTCTCTCGGCAACTAAGGCCCCGATTCTTCCTAATCCGATTATCCCAATTGTTTTTTCAAACAGCTCAACCCCGGTGAAGGAGCCTCTTTTCCACTCTCCCGCGGACAACGAAGCATGAGCCCTGGGAATATGTCGCGCTAAGGACAACAGGTGCCCCACCGCAAGCTCAGCAGCACTGACCACATTGGAGGTGGGGGCATTGACCACCATCACCCCGGCTTCTGTGGCCGCTTTGATGTCGACGTTATCAAGCCCCACACCCGCCCGGGCGATGACCTTGAGATCTTTCGCTACCGAGAGAGCTTCGGAATCCATGTGGGTGGCTGAGCGAACGAGGACGGCATGAACCCCCGGTAACGCAGCCAACAATTCAGCACGATTAGCACCGTCTGTGTGTCGGATATCAAAATCAGGCCCGAGCGCCTCGACAGTAGCGGGGGAGAGCTCTTCAGCAATCAGCACGACGGGCTTGGACACTTAGCAATTCCTATCTAGGGAGACGTTAGGCCTGAAAGCATTGAACGCTAGGCTAGCGTTTCACAATTTTATCCACTACGGACTTGACATGTATTCCTCGATGAAGCAGAAAGACACCGAGCAAGCGCAAACCCAGGACGGGAAACCATAGGGCCTGAACCCAGCGAGAGTCGGGCTCTACATGGTATCCCCATGTCGCGAGTTCAGTTCGGAGCCGGCGTTCGTAAAAATGCCGCAAGTCTGGCGGAAGCTTCGGTTTCCTTGCCGCTGAGGAGCCACCGGGCTGGTCAAAAGACGTGTTGGTCCCCTGCCACCCTGGCTGCTTGTCTCCTTTTTCCATGCCCTCCTCATAGGAGAGCCCCAGCTTGGGGAGCAGGGATGCGACCACCGATTGCGGGTTTTTGACAAGCTCCTCGTAGATGACAACGTGATACCGAGAGCCATGCCTTTCTTTGTTGCGGAGGGCCAGCTGAGCGGAACGTCGCCACCGGGAAACATGCAATTGGGGGTCGTAGAACCAAGACCCACCATCAACAAACATCGCAGATAGTGCGGATTTTCGTGGGTCACGCATCACATGAAGGAAGATCGCGTCGTCAAAAGTGGCCAAAATTTCTTCGGCGTAAAACTCATTCCACGGCGTCTTCAATCCGTAGATTGATTTCCCGCGACCCTTGGCGTAGGAACTCAAGAATGCGTCAAAAACGATCTCTGGCCCTCGTTTCGAGGGATTACTCTTGGCAACAGCTGAGACTATTTCTTCGACAGAAGGTACATCCTCAGCAATAATCACTTTCTCGTCGCCAAGGATGCGAGAAATCAGCTCCCCAAAGGTCGCTTTACTCGAGAAGTCTTTCTCTTGCCACAAGTCCCGATACTTCGTCCACAGTTTCAGGTCATAAGGAAAAAAAGCGATCTCGGAGTGAGACCCCATGATGGACCTCAGCAACGACGTCCCGCTGCGCTGGGGTCCACCAATGAAGATTCTTGTCATGTCCTCAACCACGCTCTCTGTCCTTCAAGGAGCCTGGCGCGACCTCTAGGAGAGGTAGTGGGGCCCAAAAACTCTGCTAGCGTCCAGCCTTGCCATCGACATAGTCAGAATCGCTCTGCTTCCAAGCAAAGAGTGCCCGGAGCTTCTTACCGGTTACCTCAATGGGATGTCCCTCGCCTTTTGCGCGGAGAGCGGTGAACTCTGGTGCTCCGGCATCCTGGTCGGCAATGAATCGGCTAGCAAAGGCCCCGGACTGGATATCCGCCAACACTGCTTTCATGTTTTCCTTGACCTCGGGTGAAATGACGCGGGGGCCTGAAACATAGTCGCCATATTCAGCGGTGTCGCTGATCGACCACCGTTGTTTAGCGATGCCGCCCTCCCACATCAGGTCAACAATGAGCTTGAGCTCATGCAGGACCTCGAAGTAGGCGATTTCAGGCTGATATCCGGCCTCAGTCAATACCTCAAAGCCATACTGAACCAGCTGCGAGGTTCCACCACAAAGCACTGCTTGCTCACCGAAGAGATCTGTTTCGGTCTCTTCGGTGAAGGTGGTGGTGATTCCACCGGCACGAAGAGCGCCCATGCCCTTGGAATACGACCAGGCCAAATCCCATGCGGTTCCGGTTGCATCATTTTCCACGGCCACAATGACGGGGACGCCACGTCCCGCTTCGAACTCGCGACGAACCGTGTGGCCTGGGCCCTTGGGAGCGATCAGGATGACGTCAACATCTTGTGGGGGCTTGATGTATCCAAAGCGTATGTTGAAACCGTGACCAAAGACCAGGGCCTTTCCTGCGGTGAGGTTCGGGGCAACATCATCCGCATAGAGGTGACGCTGGTGCTGGTCTGGGGCAAGAATCACGATGACATCGGCCCATTTGGTGGCGTCAGCATTGGACATGACCTGGAAGCCTGCCTCTTCCGCCTTCACACGCGAGGCAGATCCATCCTTCAGCGCAACAACCACTTCAACACCCGAATCACGCAGGTTCTGTGCATGGGCGTGGCCTTGGGATCCATACCCAATAACGGCAACCTTCTTGCCCTGGATAATGCTGAGATCTACGTCTTTGTCATACTTGATGTCCGTCACGGGGTGTTCTCTCCTTGGGGTTGGGGCAGGGTAAAAGCCTAGTTCTTATTCATGCGCTCAGAAATACTCTTCGATCCTCGGCCAATGGCGAGCAATCCGGACTGGGCAATCTCTTTGATGCCGTAGGGCTCCAGCACTTTCAACAAAGCGCGCACCTTGGCCGAGTCGCCCGTGACCTCAATCACCAGGGCGTCAGTCACCACATCAACAACCCGAGCGCGGAACAAGGTTGTGGCTTCCAGAATCTGAGACCTGGTGGAATTATCCACCCGGACCTTAATCAGCATGTGCTCGCGTTGGACTGACTGCTCTGGCTCAAGCTCGACGATTTTCAACACGTTGATGAGTTTGTTGAGTTGTTTGGTGACCTGCTCCAGCGGCAGATCCTCCACATCCACGACAACAGTGATGCGAGATAAACCGGGAATCTCTGTTTTTCCCACAGCCAAGGATTCAATGTTGAATCCCCGCCTAGCGAACAACCCGGCAACCCGAGTAAGTAGACCCGGTTTGTCTTCAACGAGAAGCGACAAGACATGGCTCATGCTTATTCCTCATCCCAGTCTGGCGCGTGGTCTCTGGCATATTGCACTTCAGAGTTTCCCACGCCTTGGGGAACCATGGGCCAGACCATCGAATCCTTACTCACGATGAAATCGATCACCACGGGGCGATCATTGGTTTCCATTGCCAACTTGATGGCGGGCTCCACCTCTTCTTTCGTCCGCACGCGGATTCCCAGAGCGCCATAGGCGTCCGCAAGTTTGACGAAATCGGGAACCATGACGGTGTCATGGCCGGTGTCGAGGTCAGTAAAGGAATGGCGACCGTCATAGAACAGCGACTGCCATTGTCGAACCATTCCCAACGAGGAGTTGTTGATGATGGCGACCTTGATCGGGATCTTGTTTATTGTGCAGGTCGCCAATTCTTGGTTGGTCATCTGGAAACACCCATCGCCATCGATTGCCCAGACCAAACGCTCAGGCTCAGCGACCTTGGCTCCCATCGCTGCAGGAATGGCGTAACCCATGGTTCCGGCACCACCAGAGTTCAACCATGAGTTGGGGCGTTCATATTTGATGAACTGGGCCGACCACATCTGATGTTGCCCCACACCGGCGGCATAGATGGCTTCTGGGCCAGACATTTCCCCGATCTTTTGGATGACGCCCTGAGGCGATAAAAGCCCATCGTCAGGTTCGTCAAATCCCAGGGGGTATTGCTCTTGCAACAGGTGCAAGCGATCCCACCACTGGGAGTAATCAGGAGTGTGTTCTTTCGCCGCTTCAGTGAAAGCTGCAAGAAGATCCTGAAGGACCTCTTTCACATCCCCCACAATGGGAACCTCAGCGTGACGAATCTTGCCAATCTCTGCTGGGTCCACATCGACATGAATCACTTCGGCAAGCGGGGCAAACTCACTGGGCTTCCCCGTCACCCGATCATCAAATCGAGCACCGAGAACGATCAGTAAGTCTGATTCTTGGAAAGACAAAACCGCAGGCACGGTTCCGTGCATGCCGGGCATTCCAAGCGTCAGTGGGCTTGAGTCAGGGAAAGCCCCCCGGGCCATCAGTGTGGTCACCACGGGCGCTCCGACAGCTTCGGCAAAAGCGGCCAGTTCTTTGTGGGCTCCGGCTCGGATAACTCCACCGCCAACATAAAGCACAGGTTTCTTGGCCTTGGCAATCATCTGCGCTGCCAGTTGCACTTGCTTCGCGTTTGCTTTGGTAACCGGGTGGTAACCAGGCAAATCGATGTCCGGTGGCCATAAAAACGGCGCACTCTTTTGTTGGGCGTCTTTCGTGACATCCACCAAGACAGGCCCTGGACGGCCGGTCGTTGCAATGTGAACAGC
>Ga0114915_1000334_pt1 | contig 21926 bp, 25 predicted proteins | sample MalvirAntarct_55_FD_87288 | JGI IMG/M metagenome (GOLD analysis project Ga0114915, IMG submission 87288) | Marine viral communities from the Global Malaspina Expedition - Malaspina viral metaG Antarct_55 | ecosystem: Environmental > Aquatic > Marine > Oceanic | place: South Georgia Island...
ATGCAATGCAATGCGAGTATCCGCGGAGCTAGCAGGGGGAAAAGATAATCTGACTTAACCTACACGAGTCGATGCCCGCCAGCGGGTTGGTTGGATGAGGTTTCTGCAATTTCCAAGGGCGTCGGAGTGCAATCCCTTGTTGGCGCCACTGGCTCAGATGTGGAAGTTCCGGAGGTGGTTGTGCTGGCACGCGCTGTAGTGTCCTCCAGAACCCCTCAGCGAACACTGTTAGCGTGGGAAACTAAATCGTCACAGACAAAAATTTGGGAGAAAACATGAACGAAAAAAATCTGGTTGAACTCTGGAATGACAAGAGACGCCAGCTCATTTCCGCACAGTTGCCTTCCGTCATTGCTCTTGCCGTGATTACCGTGATGGCCATGATGGGTTATTTTGACAGCGCTAGTGGCTACGCGCCGACCTTTGCAGCACTGTTCCTTGTGACGGTGGGATCGCTCAGTGTCCTCAACCAGTTTGCGGTTATCCGCGAGGCGCAGTCCGTCGTCAAAGACCTTCAGGCCATCGGTAACCCTGGTGCGGTTGCACAGATGATTGCCTCCAGTGGCTCGTACCTGGTCTACACGCGCGTGCTGATGGTTGTCTTCAGCCTGGGCTTACTGTTGGCTCTGGTACTTCTCGTTCTCTAGTTCTCGTGGATAACAAGGAAGGAGCCCACAATGGCTGGTAAGTCGTGGATAAAGGTCGTGAATGAATGGCACTTGTGGCCAGGGCTCGCCATCACGGTGGTTGCCATAATCTCCACAGTTTTCTTTTTGCTCATCGGAGCGTTCCGCTAGAGGTTGTGTTCGGCAGCGCGCGTAGCCTCTGGAGCCTTTCGCTTTGCGGGCTTGGGCTAACTACTCCAGGAGTTCGGCGGGCTTATTCGTATAAAGCCAATAAACATTCCCGCTGCTGACGGCAAGCCCGCGTATCCGAGGTCGCTTCGATACCCTTGGTGGGGGGCTTTCGCCCCGAGCCCTCGTAGCTCAGCGGATAGAGCAGAAGACTTCTAAGTTTCTGACTCCGCGCTTACATCACACTGTTGACAGGGTAGAGGGAGAGTGGGACAGGTGCGTGCGATGGGTGTGCGATGAGAGTCTCCGGATTACGCTCTGGTTTGGGTGCAAAGTGTTTCCCTAGGTGGACATTTTGCTTGTTTGCGCCTCTTTTCGGCTAGTTACCGTCATCAGCGATGAGACTATTAATCGTGAACCATAGCCTGACAAGCGACCGTCGTTAGCCGCGCCGAGTCAGCGTTCCCACCACGATTTCCGCTCCCTCGGGATTCTGAGCCTCGTTCAGAGCGACTCGTGAGGCCACGATGAGCCAGGAATCCCCGTTTGGAATGGCCGAAGGATCGAGGTAGTTCCATTGTTCGTCCTCAAGCAGAGGTTTCGGGTCTACCTCCCAGGCAATGCCATCAGGTGAACTCGCCAGGTGAAGTTTTTGGGGTAACTCCGAGGGATGAGGTGTGGTGGAGAGGAGCATCAGCCAATCCCCCTCGCGTGCTCTCAACACAAACGGGTCCACATAGCCGCCGAAAATGATCGGGTCGTCGGCAACGACGAAAGTGCTGCCATCCTGGCTCGTGGCGAGCCGGATGACTTCCCAGCGTTCTCCGTCCACCTCGTCCACCCAGTACATGCGGACGGTGCCATCGGGAGCCGTGATGGTGTCCGGTACTCCCCAGGCACGTCCTAGAGCTTGTTGCCCCACACCTGTCTCTACCGCAGGCGTGAACGATTCAAAATCCGATGTAGCGGTCGAAAACACTGCTTTCAGATCGTCAGGGGAGGGGGGAGCGGTCTCAAAATTTCCGACAAAATCTGCGAAGTAGAGCCGCCAGGACCCATCTGGCTGCTCGATGACTGTGTAATCGGCTCCGGGAGGCATCTGCACAGACGTTTTCTCGAACACCACCCCGTCGTAGCTCGTCCAATACTTATCGCGGTCGAGTGAGGTGACGATCAGGGTGGTGACCCCGTCAATGACCACGATTTCCGGGGAGACTCCTCGGATTCCCGTTTCATGCTCGAAAGTTACCTCCCACGACGACACGAGGTCTGCTTCCGGGTTTTGGGTGGAGCACGAAGCGAGCGCGAGCACGGCAAGCGGGGCCACAACTGCTAGGGGTCTCATACTGTGAGCGTAATACACTGTTCACTCAGGGCTTTTTGCCCCGAGCCCTCGTAGCTCAGCGGATAGAGCAGAAGACTTCTAATCTTTTGGCCGCAGGTTCGATTCCTGCCGAGGGCACCAGTAAATAGCGGAATTTGGCTCGAGTGTCTTATCCAAGGGATAACATTAGGACACAGCCAGATACTATGCTTTTGGGCTGAATTGGGCATCAGAGGAGAGGGACCCGCGGGAGCAGCTGAGAAACCCAGGAAGGCGAAAGCCGAAAAACTTGCCAAAGGAATTAGAAAAGTTGAATCGGGGCGCTATCAAGTGCGCTACACCGGCCCAGATGGCAGGAGGTAATCAGGCGGAACCTTCACCCGCAGTGATTTCAGTCATAGCCAAGGCTCCTAATCTCCCTGCCGAGCTGTTTGGCTAACCGGTGGTTTGAAGCGCTTGTGAACTTTTGGAGTAGCGCCTCGTCTCTCGCCGAAAGTCGCACACCACGGTCGGACTGCGCCCTTAACAGCCACCGCCTGACTTTCAGATAAGCGCGGCTGATCCCTGGCAGATCGCGTCGAAAAACCTGTTTCGATAAGCGAGTGAGTTTTCCTGTAAAGCTGTTCAATTGCTGTTCCTCGGGTCGCGTCCCGGATTTCCAAGAACTACCAATTTCAGATGACCGCTCGTTTACCCTGTCGTTAATACTGAAGTTGAACCGTCGATTTTTTGGCGTCAGGCCGCAAAAATTAGCAATTTCACGGGCATTGGCCGTTAGGCCGTCCTCGTACAACAGCGTTAGATGCTGTCCTGGTCCCCTCAGACTGACCAGGTCTTGAACGAGTTTGTCCCAGAAGTTAATTCGTCTTTGCGCCGGACGATTCGTCGAATAATTGGTCCCATCCTCCGCTCGCCTACTTGGGCCGCCTGGCTAGGCAAGTAGGTTTTTTGGGCTCTTAAGCTCAATACCGTGACCAGCGTCACATCGTCAGGGAGCGCCTTCTGTAGTGCCCTCAAGAAATGAACCATCGGATGGCTTCCTTTCCGTGTTTCCTCACCGAGCACCGGCTTCTGAACGGGCACGATTGTCGAGTTTTCGGGGGTCGATTCCTTCCAAATCGACAAGTTCTCGTCCGAAATGAGAATCGTTGGGAAGCTCCCGAGAGAAAGTTTTTTTACGAGTTGGCTTATGTCCTCTGGAGAATATTTTTGTAACGGAAACTCCATGGGGCGCAGAGCTCTCTCAATAATCCGAAAGTAGTGCAATTGCTCGGAGTCCACGTTTTTCTGTTTACCGGCTTTGCCGAGGTATCCCTCGACTTGAGGGAAAAACCATGTCTGAAGGGCTGTGGTGCCCGTTTTTGGGAGTCCGAGATGAATCACTAGCTTCGTCGTCATGTCAGCCTCTGTCTTTTTCCTTCTCAGGGCGGTCGTCGCGTTGTGGGCTGAACAATCTTCCAGTTTAAGCCGGGTAGTTGGCGCCAGACCTCCTAAAAGCACAGCCTACAACTTTGACACGGGGCTTCGGCTGACTGTCCTTCCTGATGCGCTCCTTCCGAATCGATTCCAAGCAAGTCAAGTCATTTTCCGCAATCGTCCCAGCGGTAAACCCCGTAGCTCAGATAGCAACGGGTGAGGCAGTCTGGGCAGGTCGGGCGGATCATCCTGGGGCGTGTAGGAAATGACTCCGGGAATCATGAGTGATGTTGAGTACAACGAAACCTGCATCATTATGCTGGCTCACGGTTTCGTGAACCGAATGCTGGCAGGAGAGCTTGTTACCCAAGAGCTTCAGCCCGGGGTCGTGCTCACCCTTCGCGCCGGTGAAAAAACACGGTGGGAGGTCACGACCACACTGCGCAAGGTGTATCACTTAGCGGGCTAAGGGCACGGGATAGGGTGTGCGTCAGTAAAGGAGATCGAAGGTGTCTCCTGCATCGTCGGAAACATGAACACCTTGGTCATCTAAGACGATGACCGTGTTGTCATAAGCCGCGATGTGCGAAACGTTCCGAAAAACCTGTGACAAGGCAATAAATGGCCCACCAGGAGCGGAACTCCTCGCCAGAGCCGAGCTGGTAGCGAGAAAAATATTGGCTCCGGACCACTCGACGAGAAGAACGCTAGGGGGTGCTTCTGCGGGAGAGAAGGTGCGCCCAGCATCTGTGGAGAGCATGAGTAGACCATCTGAGGTCATAAGAATTTGATCGGATTGTGACGGGTTAAGGGCCAGGCTGGTGAGGTTGGGGATTTCAAGGGGTGCCCAAGTATCTCCCCCGTCGACTGATGCCACCACCATGCCGTAGTTGGCAGCCACACCTACCATTGTGTTTCCGGCCACCTCCAGAAGATGAAAGTCCACTTCTCCGGTGAGAGACTCAGCAGCCCAGGTCTCGCCACTATCACTGGAAACCAGGAGCCCCAAGGGGTTGGGTAAATCCTGCGTGGGACCAGGATGCCCGCTTGCGTAAAAGACTTCGTTGTCGAAAGCAAGACCCATGACATCGAATTCTTCCCCTCGAAGGTGCCAAGAACCCTCTGACCAGGCGTACAAACCGTGGTGGCTGGCGAGAAAAAACTCCTCACCATTTGTTGCGACACTGTGCACGTGTTCGAGCTGCGCGAAATCCACCCCGTCGCTATTGGCGGAGCACCCGGTCAGCCCGAGCGCTAGGACCACTCCCCATCCGATTGGCTTACGCACTGGTGAGACCTACCAGCACGAGTCTCATTTCTTCAATCTCAGCTTTTTGGGCGGCGATAACTTCGTGCGCGAGGGCCTGGCTCTCGTCGTTGGCGGAATTCTCGATCATCATCACCATCGGGAGAGCTCCCTCGTGGTGCTCAATCATGAGCTTAAGGATTGCCAGGGTGGCCACAAGCAAAACTGCAGTTTTTGTTATTGAGTGTGTGGTTATGTCCTTAGTGAAGACCACAAAAGTTAGCGCATCCTGTGAAGAAAAGGCCCACCACTATCGCCCGCACGAGAAAACCCGGGGTGACCCTCGTAACACCCGAGCCCCACTGTTTCGAATGCTCACACTAAACCCTTGGGCACTAAACGATGCCCCTCACGGACAAACAGCCTCGCTCAGCTCACAGGCCCCGGGGCGACCTGAGCTCCCGGCGCGTTAGGCTGGGGGAGCTGTAACCCTCACCGCACAGAGCACTGCGGAATCCCGGTGCTCGCGCATCACCGCCGTTTTGCAAGACCAGAGGGTTCACCAAAGGAGCAAGAAATGACCACTATTGCCATGCCCTCCGACGATAAAAAGCGCTACGCCGCACGGCCGTCTGTCTGGACCGCGCTCACCAGCCCCCGGATTCTCACCAAAGAGGTCCTGGCAGGCCTTGTGGTTGCTCTCGCGCTGATTCCTGAAGCCATTTCGTTTTCCATCATCGCGGGCGTCGATCCACGGGTGGGGTTGTTTTCTTCTTTTGTGATGGCGGTCTCGATAGCTTTTCTCGGCGGTCGTCCCGCCATGATTACCGCCGCAACCGGGGCTATCGCCCTGGTGATTGCGCCGGTCGCCAGGGATTACGGAATGGACTACTTCATTGCCACCGTGATTTTGGGTGGGATGTTTCAGATCATCCTCGCCGTTTTAGGTGTTGCGAAGCTCATGCGTTTCATCCCGCGAAGCGTCATGGTGGGATTTGTTAACGCTCTCGCCATTTTGATTTTCAGCGCCCAGTTGCCACACCTCCTAGGGGTGCCATGGTTGGTCTATCCCCTAGTAGCGGCCGGGCTTGCCATCATGGTTTTCATGCCGATGATCACCAAGGCAATTCCCGCACCCCTGGTGGCCATTGTGGTGTTGACCACGATCGTTCTGGTCAGCGCGCTGGTTGTTCCCACGGTGGGGGATGAAGGCGATCTGCCCGAGAGTTTGCCGGAGCTCATTATCCCGAATGTTCCCTTGACGTGGGAAACCTTGACCATCATTGCTCCCTTCGCGGCAGCCATGGCCGTTGTGGGGTTGTTGGAATCGCTTCTCACGGCAAAGCTTGTGGATGATGTGACCGACACCCATTCCCGGAAAACCCGCGAAGCATGGGCCCAAGGAGTGGCCAACATGCTCTCGGGTTTCTTTGGCGGTATGGGGGGTTGCGCCATGGTCGGGCAGACCATGATCAACGTCAAGGCTTCGGGCGCTCGCACCCGGATCTCCACCTTCCTCGCCGGCCTTTTCCTCCTCATCCTTGTCGTGGGATTGGGTGACCTTGTGGGAATGATCCCGATGGCCGCTTTGGTTGCTGTCATGGTCATGGTCTCTGTTGCCACCTTCAATTGGCACAGCGTCGCCCCCAGCACGCTCAAACGACTGCCCAAGAGTGAAACTGCCGTCATGGTGACCACCGTGGTTGTTACCGTCTGGACCCACAACCTCGCTATTGGTGTCATCGCGGGCGTTCTCGTGGCGATGGTTGCTTTTGCCAGGCGCGTGGCTCACTTTGTCAGTGTCACCCGCACGCTCTCGGTCGAAGAAGAGGGTCCCACCGCCCACTACGTGGTCGATGGTGAGTTATTCTTTGCCTCCAGTAATGACCTCACGACGCAGTTTGAGTACGCCGATGACCCGGAACGGGTCAATATCGACATGACCGCATCCCACATTTGGGATGCCTCGACGGTGGCTGCCATCGACGCCATTGTGACGAAGTATGAGGCCTACGGGAAAGAGGTGTCTTTGATGGGAATGAACGAAGCCACCCAGGCGTTCCACGGAAAGCTCTCGGGTGGTTTAGGCGAGGGAATCTAGCCCCCTGTTTTGCCGCGCTAGGCGCAGCAGCTGGCTGAGCCTTGGGGGAGCGTGCCCATCTCGTTTTTAGAGTTGTTCACTTCTTCCACCACGGTCGTATCAGGGTAAAAACCCTCTGGGTAGGTGGGGCAGACGGCAGAAAATCCGACCTCGCGCTGCAAAATCCAGCCGGCAAAGTCCTTTTCTTGGAGGTATTCCCTGGCCTCGTCAACAGAGGTGAAGGGTTTGGCGCATTTGGTGTAGTTCCATTCACTCATCCCCCCAACGCTAGCAGGGAGGATGAGTGAATCGAAGGTGGCAGTGAGTATTAGTGGGTTCGCTGTGGCTGACGCCTGGAGTTCGTGGCGGGGCGGCCCGAGCGGTCTCGCACGGGCTGGCCATCCTTTGTGGCGCGACGGCTCTGAGGGTTGGCTTCACGGTGTGTCGAGGGTCGATCGCCTCGGAGCGCACGCTTGCGCTGTGCGTTCTTACCCTGTGATTGGCCACCACCGTGGTGATGGTGCTCGCGGGGAGCAGGTTTCACATAGGGGGCAATCTCGCCCACCAAAGACAGAACCTCGGGGGAGTTGGCGGTCACGAGAACGGGGGCAACTCTGATGTCCGCTTTGCGCAGCAGACCCGCCAGGTCCCCTTTTTGGGTGGGCAAACAAATCGTGATCACATCGCCTTCCGCGCCGGCACGTGCCGTGCGGCCAGAGCGGTGAAGATACGCCTTGTGTTCCATCGGGGGGTCGACGTGAATCACAAGGTCGACATTGTCGACGTGGACGCCGCGGGCGGCAACGTCGGTGGCGACGAGGACTCGAACCGTACCGTCACTGAAGGCTTTCAGGTTTCGGTCCCTGGCTGGTTGAGACAGGTTTCCGTGCAAGTCGACAGAGGGGATTCCTGCATCGGTCAGAGTTCGCGCGAGTTTCTTGGCGTGATGCTTGGTACGCATGAACAGGATGCGACGTCCGGTGCCGGAGGCAAGCTTCTGAACGAGCTCTTTCTTGGCATCCAACCCGCTGGTTTCAAAGACGTGGTGTGTCATTTTCGCGACGGGAGAGTTTTCGTCATCCACGGCGTGCATCACCTCGTTCTGGAGAAAACGGTCCACCAGCTTGTTCACGCCGTTATCCAGGGTTGCTGAGAACAGCAACCGCTGGCCCCCTGCAGGGGTAGCGCTGAGGATTTTGGTGACGACGGGCAGAAAGCCTAAGTCCGCCATGTGGTCGGCCTCATCCAAGACGGTGATCTCGATGGCATCCAGGTGGAGAAGCTTCTGGTTTTTCAAGTCTTCCAAGCGCCCTGGTGTTGCCACGACGATATCAACGCCATCGCGCAGAGCTTGAACCTGGCGATTTTGCGAGACACCGCCAAAAATGGTGGTCACGCGAAGACCCATGGCTTCCGCCAGAGGCTTCATGACGTTGGTGATCTGGGTGGCAAGCTCCCTTGTGGGGGCTAAGACCAAACCCAAAGGGCGACCTGATCGACGCTTACCGCCGGAGAGTTCGCCTGCGAGGCGGGCGACCATGGGAATACTAAAGGCCAGGGTCTTGCCTGAGCCTGTTTTCCCCCGGCCCAAGACATCTCTGCCGGAGAGTGTGTCGGGCAGAGTGTCGATTTGGATGGGGAAGGGAGTATCAATTCCCATCTTCGAGAGGGTGGATACGAGTGCCTGGGGCACGCCGAGTTGAGAAAATGCGTTGTGAGACATGGTGAAAGTGCTTTCGTGTGATGAATCGCATCACGTAGCGAGCCAGGCATGACCTGGCTACTGGCGAAGACATCGAGTGATGTATCCGTTCGCCGGAGAAAAATGTCAACCACGTAGTGGTGAGGGAGCGTTCTGCGACGCAGGGAACAATAATTTGTTCGCAAGAACTCTCACCCTACGTCATTTTTCCTTTACGCGGGTTAAGTGACGCAGTTGCCCAGGCAATCCTCAGGGCAGCAGGTCCTTCATGCCCCTATAGATGGTGCTGGCGGCAAGGTCGGGGGAGAGGTGGTTGAGGTGCCAGAGGAAGGAAGCGTCTTGGCCGATTCCCACACGCTTTTTCTTCCCCATCACCGCGTCGACAATCTGCTTGCCGGCATCTGCGGGGGCAACCATCTTGCGCTCGGGCGCATCTTCTGCGCCGGTCATATTCATGCCTGAGTTTGCGGCGATGTTGGTGCCAATGGCCCCTGGATACACCACGGTGATGTGGACGTTGGTTCCCAGCAGCTCCGAGCGCATTCCTTCGCGGAGAAGGTTGATGGCGGCTTTGGACGCGCCATAGAGGGTTTGGCCGGGAACGGGTGCGTAGGAGCCCATGGACGACACGTTGGCGAGGTGGGCTTCCGGACGGCTGATCAAGCCTGGCAAGAATGCCTTGATGAGGTTGAGGGGTCCATGGAAGTTCACGTTCATCACTCGGTCGATGTCGTCAAAGTCCAAGTCGTTGATGCGAACAAAGGGCTGAATGATTCCTGCCACATTGATTACCCCGTCGACTTCTCCCAGTGACTTCTTGACCTTCTCCGACAGGGCAAGCACTGCTTTTCGATCGGTGATGTCGAGGGGGAACGTGGCAAGCCTGGACGAGTCTGAGCCTGCCAGAGCGGTGGTGTCTTCCAACCATTCCTTTTTGATGTCGAGTCCGGCAACAGAGGCGCCTCGCCTCAGGAGTTAGAGAGTGACCTCTCGACCCATGCCGTTTCCTGCACCGGTGACGAAAAACACTGTGCTGGGGGCTTTCATGAGCGCTCCTCGGGGTTCCTGGCCCTCAGGCTACTCCTCATCATGCTGGAACGAGGTGCTCCTCAATCCACAGCGCGATGACCGCCAGCTCGTCCCCAGCAGTAGCGACGGAGAGCACGAATGTAAAGGCGTCTTCGGTCTCGGCTACCAGTTCGAAACCATTAAGCATGAGGAAGGTGATGAGCAGGGTCCACCCGGTCCTCTTATTTCCATCGATGAGGGGGTGGGAGGTAATGATCGAATGAATCAGCGCTGCGCCTTTGAGCGAGAGTGTGGGGTAGGCCTCAGCGCCGAACAGACTCGTGCGTGGTCTCGCGAGAGAGCCCTCCAGGAGGCCCACCTCTCGAACATGAAAACCAAGAAAGCGAATCTGCTCGAGCGCATCTTCCAGCTCGAGATAGGTGGTCATGCGTCAGCGAGTCGATCCATAAGCTCTTTGTCTCTGGTCGAGATGATCTCCTGAACCCGCGCGAGAGCCTTTTCGGTCTGACCAACGCGCTGGTCTGCCATCTCAATGGCGTTCAGCACAGCCTGGTTCTTTGAGCATTTCATGTGGTCAGAGAGTCGCGTGACCATCTCGTCGTGAGCAGAGTCAAGTCGTAATGTCATAGCCATACCGTAACGGTATCAAGGTGGTATCACTACTGTCTAGGGGTATTGGTGGATAAGTTTTTTACTTACGGCCATCTGGACATTTAGTGCCGTGTGTTTCAATGCCCCGAACCCGCCAAAGTGGCGGGTAGCGTGGGGGGATGGCTGCACAGAGCCCCTCCTCGCGCGCTCGCGCCACGACTCCCAGGAAGTCTGCTGGCGCGTCTTCAACGACCAAGCGCACCCCCCGAAACCAGGTGGTGACCCCCCAGAAATCTGGCGGGCCCTCGGTGCTGCACACCGGATGGCTCGCGGTTGCTTCTTTTGTCGGCGCAGGATTTCGCGTGTTTTCTGCGGAACCATTGGCAAAAGAAGACCGGAGAGATGGTATTCCCTTTGCCCTCGTATTGTTTGCGATAGTAGGAATTGTTGTCGAATGGTTTAACTACAACCAAACCTGGGCCCTGACTCTCAATACCTACACCGTCGGTGGCGCTCTGGGGCGCCTCGCGTTCGCCCTCCCGGTGATCTTGATCGCGCTTGCCATCTGGCTTTTTCGCAATCCTTCCAGTGTTTATCGCAATGGTCGGGTGGCGATCGGGTTGGCCTTGTTGCTGGTCTCGGTGAGCGGGATGACGCATTTGGCTCTGGGCCGACCAGCGCCTGGAGACTCTAGTTTCCCTGAACTTGCCGCAGCCGGGGGGGTATTGGGCTGGTTGGTTGCGGAACCTTTTGTGTTGCTCGGTGCTGCCACGGTGTATCTGGCCTGGCCCGTCATGATTCTGTTCTTGTTGGTGTCGCTCTTGATCATGACCAAGACGCCACCGAACAAGATCGTCTCTCGCTCCCGTGAAGCGTATGCCTACCTCTTTGGTGTTGATCTCGAGGAGCTTGGGAGAAAAAAGAAGGAAGAAAGCACCCCGGGTGCTGAATTTGGGACGCTCAGCGACCTGGGTTTGGACATGTCCAACCCCGATTCGATGCCGTGGTGGCGTCGCGGGAAAAAAGACAAGAAGGACGCCTTTGATTCCCCCATTGTCAGCACGTCAATCGATGACACAGGGGAAGTGGAAAGCCAAGAAGACCTATTGGAACAGCTGAGAAAAGCAGAAGCCGCACTCGCTCAAGCCACACAACCCATCGCCGGCGCTCCCGAGCCAGCGACGAAAACAGAGCCCCCTGCGCCTGCCCGGGTCACCCCGCCGGCGACCTCGACAGCGCCCTACCGGTTGCCTGCTGCGAGCGTTCTGGTGCCCGGCACCCCACCCAAGTCGCGCAGTGCCGCAAACGACGCCGTCGTTGCCTCGATCACCAGTGTTTTTGAACAGTTTGATGTCAACGCTAAAGTCGTTGATTTCACCCGTGGCCCTTCGGTGACCCGCTATGAAGTGGAGCTCGGTCAGGGCACCAAGGTGGAGCGGGTCACGGCGTTGTCGAAGAACATCGCCTACGCGGTGGCGTCCCATGAAATCAATATCCTGTCCCCGATTCCCGGCAAGTCGGCTATCGGGGTGGAAATTCCCAACAGCGACCGGGAAATCGTGTCACTGGGTGATGTGCTGTCCTCCGCTGTCGCGAAAAAGGAAGTTCACCCGATGGTGATCGGGGTCGGGAAAGACGTCGAAGGGGGTTTTGTCGCAGCGAACCTGGCAAAAATGCCCCACCTCTTGGTGGCCGGAGCGACCGGAAGTGGTAAATCAAGTTTCATCAACTCGATGATCACCTCCGTCTTGATGCGAGCAACACCTGCTGAAGTTCGGATGGTCTTGGTTGATCCCAAGCGCGTGGAGCTTGCTGCCTATCAGGGCGTTCCCCACCTCATTACCCCCATCATCACCAACCCCAAGCGCGCGGCTGAAGCACTCCAGTGGGTCGTCAAAGAAATGGACATGCGCTATGACGATCTCGCAAGCTTTGGCTTCAAACACATCGACGAATTCAACCGCGCTGTATTAGCCAACGAAATCGTCCTGCCGGTGGGAAGCGAGCGGGTTCTTCGTCCCTACCCCTACCTGCTGGTTGTCGTGGACGAGCTTGCGGATCTGATGATGGTCGCGCCGCGCGACGTCGAAGACTCTATTGTTCGCATCACCCAGTTGGCGCGCGCTTCTGGAATCCACTTGGTGCTGGCCACCCAGCGCCCCAGTGTTGATGTTGTGACCGGACTTATTAAGGCCAACATTCCTTCTCGACTGGCCTTTGCTGTCTCAAGCATGACCGACTCACGGGTGATTTTGGACCAGCCAGGGGCTGACAAGTTGATCGGCCAGGGTGATGCCTTGTTCCTGCCTCAGGGCGCAGGAAAAGCGAACCGAGTTCAGGGCGCGTGGGTATCCGAAGCAGAAGTTGCCGCCGTGGTGGCCCACGTGAAGCAACAGGCAAATCCTGAATACCGCGCCGATGTTGCTGAGGCCGCTTCCAGCGGCACAGTCATCGACGCCGATATTGGCGATGACCTCGAGGTCTTGTTGCAAGCCACTGAGCTCGTGGTGAACACCCAGTTTGGCTCCACCTCCATGCTCCAGCGCAAACTCCGCGTCGGCTTCGCCAAGGCAGGACGTTTGATGGACCTCTTGGAATCCCGCTCGATTGTGGGACCTTCGGAAGGATCCAAAGCCCGAGAAGTTCTCGTCACCGCCGATCAACTACCCCAGGTTTTGGCTTCGCTCCGCGGTGAGACCCCACCAGTATTCACACCCCCTGAGGACCAAGCCACGGTGGAAATTCCTCGCGCCGACCTCCCCGTCCCCAAACCTGCCGGGGACCACTATGCGCATGACCAAGAAGACCCGATTGATGCGATGACTAAGGGCTACCCTGAAGTGGAAAACGAGGGCGACGAAGACGCCTGGAAGCTCACCGACAGGGAGTAAATCGTGGCAGCGAACAAAGCTCTACCACCTAGTGGTTTTCGAGGACGCGTAGTTGCAGAGGGTGACTCTGCGGTGAGTAATGCCAACATCGCCAACATCATTACGGTGGTCCGAATTCTGCTGACCCCGCTGTTCATCTATCTCGTACTTCTCGATGGCGGTGATGATGGGCTCTGGCGATGGGTGGCAGCAGGACTCTTTATCCTCGCCATTGCCACCGATGGTGTTGACGGCGCGCTCGCCCGCAGGCGCAACCTGGTAACAAATTCGGGCATTATTTTGGACCCGATTGCGGACAAAGTCCTCATTGGCGGGGCGCTCGTTGCGCTGGCGCTCGTGGCAGAGCTTCCCTGGTGGGTGGTGGCAGTGATTGTGGCGCGGGAAGTGGGAATCACCGTGTTCCGCTTTGCTCATCTGCGACATCGGGTGATCCCGGCTTCTCGCGGGGGAAAGCTGAAAACCATCCTGCAATCTGTCACCGTCTCCTCCTGGCTCGTTCCCTCCTGGGTGTTTCTGGGCGATTGGGTTCTGGTGATGAACCAGGTGTTGATGGGCGTCGTCATCCTCGTCACGGTGTGGACCGGGGTGGAATACCTCCTCAAGGGCGCACGAGCCCCGCTTTCTGCTCATGAGTGACGCCGAAGACATCATCGACCTGGGAGTGAGGTTGGGGGCCACCGTGTCGGTGGCGGAATCGTTGACCGGGGGAGAGGTTTCCTCCCAGCTCGTCGCCGTTGCTGGAGCGTCACGAATGTTTCGCGGCAGCGTGGTCGCGTATGACCCTCTGGTGAAAAATGATCTTCTTGGTGTGGATGCGGGAAACCTCGCCAGCAACGGTGCCGTCAGCGCCCGGGTAGCCATCGAAATGGCCGAGGGTGTGCGAGAAAGATTGGGCACGGACTACGGCCTCGCCACTACCGGCGTGGCAGGACCCGACCCCGAACCGGTGTCGGGTCAGCTGCCCGGGGTCGTCTTTATCGCCGTGGCGGGCTCGGGTCTTGGCACTCTGGTCAGGCAATTGGCGCTCTCGGGCAGCAGGGAAGAGATTCGCGCGGGTGCGACCAGAGCTGCCCTGCAGGCCCTCAAAGACGCGATGGCGCACGATCGCGATTCGGAAACGCTTCCTTAGGCGTTCAGCAACTACTCAGGAAATTCGGGGCAGATTGCAGGGTGGTTGTGGATAGGGTTGAGTTATTCATCAGTAGTGCGACAGTAAAGGAGGTGCCCTGTGGTGTTAATGCGACACGAAATCGGTGATGTCCTTCGTGACTTCCGCCAGCAAAAAGGTGCGACTCTGCGCCAGATTTCCTCCAAAGCGAGTGTTGCTTTGGGTTACCTCAGCGAAGTGGAGCGAGGCCAAAAAGAGGCCTCCAGTGAAATTTTGGCCTCGATCGCGGAAGCGCTCGATACTCCTCTCTCGGTGATCCTTCTCGAGGTGAGTGACCGGCTCTCGATGTTTGAGCAGATTGTTCCTTCGTCCACTGTTCCCGACACTCTCCCGGACGAGCTTTTGGCTCAGTTCGATTCGGACATCTCCGTTCGCTAGTGACCAGGAGCGAGTTTTTCCTCGCTGTTCTCGACGAGTTCGGTGACACTCAGGGTCGAGCTTTGGTGCGTGAGCTGGTCCTAGGAGACCTGGGTCATTACACGGCTGAGGCGGCTCTCGACGATGGTGTTGCCCCCAAACAGGTCTGGACAGCTTTGTGTGAAGCCATGGGTGTTCCTTGTGAGCGTCAACACGGCGTGGGTCAGCGCCAGCCCCTTCGCGACACGCCCTCCTGAACCATTCGAATATTCGTTCGAATGACGCTAGTGTCGTCCACAGAGAGCTGAATAAGGGTTTTATCCCCAGGTCTGAATCCCAAGGCATCCTGTGTCGGGGCTCAGGCCTAGGTTTAGCCCCACCTCGACTCTCACGCCTTGTCGAGAGACCACCCGCCTTACGGGGTGTGTGGAAGACGACAGCCGATAGGCAGCCGATTCAATGAAAACAGGAGAACCACATGTCAACATCCGCTGAACGCGAGAAGTCACTCGAAACAGCACTTGCTCAAATTGACCGCCAGTTTGGAAAAGGATCGGTCATGCGACTGGGTTCCGACGAGCGGCCCCCCGTCCCCGTCATTCCCACCGGCTCCATCGCCCTCGACGTTGCGCTTGGCATTGGCGGGCTCCCTCGAGGCCGCATTATCGAAATTTATGGCCCAGAGTCCTCGGGTAAAACCACGCTGACTTTGCACGCCATCGCGAACGCGCAGGCCAACGGCGGGATCGCCGCCTTCATTGACGCGGAACACGCGCTGGATCCCGAATATGCCAAGGCATTAGGGGTCGATATCGACCAGCTGCTGGTCTCCCAGCCCGACACCGGAGAACAGGCACTCGAAATTGCCGACATGCTGGTGCGCTCGGGTTCGGTCGATTTAGTCGTCATTGACTCGGTGGCAGCGCTCGTACCCCGTGCCGAAATCGAGGGCGATATGGGTGATACTCACGTCGGCCTGCAGGCTCGACTGATGTCTCAAGCACTGCGCAAGCTCACGGGTGGACTGAATCAAACCGGAACCACGATGATCTTTATCAACCAGTTGCGCGAAAAGATTGGTGTGTTCTTCGGTAGTCCAGAAACCACCTCCGGTGGTAAGGCGCTGAAGTTCTACGCTTCGGTTCGCCTGGATATTCGTCGCATTGAAACCCTGAAAGAAGGTACCGACGCTGTCGGTAACCGCACGAGGGTCAAAGTCGTTAAGAACAAAATGGCGCCACCATTCAAGCAAGCCGAGTTTGACATCCTCTACGGCACCGGAATCTCCCGCGAGGGCAGCCTGATCGACTTTGGTGTCGTGCACGACATTGTTAAGAAGTCTGGCGCGTGGTACACCTACGACGGCGACCAGCTGGGTCAGGGTAAGGAAAACGCCCGAAAGTATCTGATCGAGCGCCCGGAAATGGCCAACGAAATTGAGCGGAAGATTCTTGCCGCTTTGGGAGTGGGCAAGGTCGTCGCCGTTGAAGCCCCCGTTGAAGTAGAAACGGCGCCTGTGGAATCCCTCGAGGACAAAATCAATGAGCGCAAGGCGCAAGGCGCCTAGGCATGACTCATCACGCAGTGCAGGGGGACGGCGATGCGATCATCATCCCGTTTCCCCTGCATCGAGTGAGCCCCGTGGAATCTGAGGACGAAAGCGCCCTCCCTGCGGTGGTGAACGAGCTACCGGGTCCCAGCGCCACACAATCAGAGGATCGGGAAGGTGAGGTTGCTGCTTCACCCAAACTCGAGCGTCGCGCCCACAACGTTTCGCTCCATGCGTTGGCTGGGAGAGACATGTCCCGGGCGGAAGTAATTGCGAAGTTACGTCAGCGTGAGCTGCCCACCGCGGTCATCGAAGTGGAAGTAGAAGCTCTCGAAAAAGCGGGCTTGATTGACGACGATGCCCTCGCGATTGACCTGGTGGATCGCTACGCCAACAGGCGAGGAATGGCCAAGCCCGTCGTTGCGCAGAAGCTTCGTCAGCGCAACCTTGACCCTGGGAGCTTGGCGAGGGCCCTTGCGGAGCTCGATGAGGATGCAGAGGTCTCCAAACTCGACGATGTCGCCCGAGAGCGGCTTCGCAAAATGGGGGACCTTGATCCGGTGACGACGAAGCGGCGTTTGGTTGCCTACCTGCAGCGGAAGGGCTTCTCGTCCTCCGAGGTTTTTTCGACCCTCGACCGGGTCTTGAACTCAGACTGACTCCATTAGTTGACCCAACCGCCGAAGAGGGATGGCTACCTTCTGTCGCTGTAGTCCTTTCCCTTCACCACACAGAGGCCAGAGGTCATGCTCTGGAGTAAAACGTCGCTAATGGGCATATCTCGCGCGCGAGTGGCCCCATCAATGTCCCTCAACACCATTGCTAGTGTCACTATGCGGCTTCCACCCATCAGAGGGAGTGACAGCGAAGGGTCGTGATGGCAAAAGAGAGTGTTCCCTTCGGCGATTGGTCACGGTTGTCCAAAGGGTGGCACTGCCTAGACTGGGGAAGTGACGATGATGGATGAGGCCGATACGCGCAAGGCACTTGCGCGCGATATCGCCTCACTGGATACCGCTCACCAGCGAACGTATGAAGTGCGGACTTATGGCTGCCAAATGAATGTCCACGATTCCGAGCGCATGTCCGGATCGCTGGAAGCAGCCGGGTATTCTCCGGCGAACCCCGAGGACATTGCCGACGTGGTCGTGATTAACACCTGCGCCGTGCGAGAGAACGCCGATAACCGTCTCTATGGGAATCTTGGTCAGTTGGCCTCCATCAAACGCGACAATCCGGGCATGCAAATCGCCGTTGGGGGCTGTTTGGCCCAAAAGGATCAGTCCACCATTGTGGAGCGCGCCCCCTATGTTGATGTGGTGTTTGGCACACACAACATGGGGTCACTCCCAGCGCTGCTGGAACGGTCCCGTCATAACCAGAAGGCAGAGGTAGAAATACTCGAGGCCCTGGAGACTTTCCCCTCAGCGCTGCCCAGTAAGCGAGAGTCAAGTTATTCCGGATGGGTCTCCATTTCGGTCGGATGTAATAACTCCTGCACCTTCTGCATCGTGCCAAGCCTTCGTGGGAAGGAAAAAGACCGGCGCCCCGGCGATGTGTTATCCGAGGTGAAAGCCCTGGTGGACGACGGTGCGATCGAAATCACCCTGTTAGGACAAAACGTCAACACCTACGGTGTTGAGTTCGGCGACCGTCTCGCTTTTGGCAAGCTTTTGCGCGCCACCGCAGGCATTGAAGGATTGGAGCGGGTGAGGTTCACGAGCCCCCACCCAGCGGCCTTCACTGACGATGTCATCGAAGCAATGGCGGAAACCGACGTCGTGATGCCCCAGCTCCATATGCCGCTTCAATCAGGCTCCAATGCCGTTCTGAAGGCTATGCGTCGAAGCTATCGGCGAGACAAGTTTTTAGGAATTGTGGAGCGGGTGAGGGAATTGATTCCCGAAGCCGCGATCACCACCGACATCATCGTGGGGTTCCCCGGTGAAACCGACGCTGACTTCGAGGACACTCTGGACATGGTTCGGCAAGCCCGATTCTCCCAGGCATACACGTTCCAATACTCGATAAGGCCCGGGACTCCAGCGGCAGAGATGCCTGACCAAATCCCCAAAGAGATTGTTCAGGAACGCTTTGAGCGCCTCATGGCTCTCCAAGACGATATGTCCTGGGAGCTCAATAAAGAACTGGTGGGGACCTTCGTGGAGGTCGTGGTGGCCAATGACACCGGTCGCAAAGGTTTTGCCACAGACCGCCTTTCAGGGCGCGCGAAAGATGGCCGCCTTGTTCACTTCACCCTGCCCGCAGGGCACGCAGCCCCTCGCCCGGGAGATGTCGCCACAACCGTGGTTACCGAGGGCAAGCCCTACTTTCTTTTAGCGGATGGCCCCGCTGACACTTTCTCTCTTCGCAAAACCAGAGCTGGCGACGCGTGGGATCGTTGGCAAGCAGAAAGCTGTGGTGCTCCCACACCAGGTGCTATTTCCACGGGCGTGAGCTTGGGAATGCCCACTCTCAAAACTTCTGCACCCACGCCATGACGGCTCAGCTCGCTGAGCCCCTTGGCGCTTCCTTGTGCCCCATCGTTGCCGTGGTGGGAGCCACCGGGACGGGAAAGAGCGACTTCGCCCTCGATCTGGTTGAGGCATTGGCGACACAGGGACATCGAGCAGAAATCATCAACGCCGATGCGATGCAGCTCTATCAGGGGATGGACATTGGCACGGCAAAGCTTCCGAGTGACCAGCGGCGAGGAATTGCCCACCACCTTCTCGATGTCTGGAGCCTGCGAAAAGAAGCCAGCGTTGCGGAGTATCAGAGCCTGGCTCGAGCAACGATTGGCTCCCTGCAATCCGCCGGTGTGATTCCGCTGCTTGTGGGCGGGTCTGGGCTCTATGTGTCCTCGGTGATTTACGAGTTTGAATTTCCCGGCACCGACCCAGCGCTTCGGGAACGTCTGGAAAAAAGGCTCGAAGTGGAAGGCCGCGAAGCCCTGGTTCGAGAGCTTGCCGAGCAGGACCCCCTTGCTGCTGTGGCCATTGATTCCAGAAATTCGAGACGTCTGATTCGCGCTTTGGAGGTGGTGATGCTCACGGGGAAACCCTTCGGAGCGGGGTTGGATGCGCAACGCCATCGGTGGCAAGAAAACCTGGTGGCGTTGGGCCTGCACACTGAGCGCGATGCGCTCACACCCCGATTGGATGACCGCGTGGAGGGAATGTGGCGGCAGGGCCTAGTCGAGGAAGCGCGGTTGCTCGTATCCGAGGGGTTGAGAGAGGGTGTCACCGCCTCGAAAGCCATCGGTTACCACCAAGCTCTCGCCATCCTTGATGGCGAGATGAGTGAAAGTGAAGCCATTGAGAACACCCAGGCTCTCACTAGGCGCTATGCAAGGCGGCAAGTGTCCTGGTTTAGAAGAGATGACTCCATCACGTGGCTGGGCAGCGAAGACGAGCGCAGAGTGACGGATGCGGCCTCTCTGGTGCTGAGCGCTCTCGCGTAGGCTGAGGAAGTGAAGAATTCCACCCCGCGGTCCTTGGCCGTGACCAAAGGCCACGGCACCGGGAACGACTTTGTGCTCTTTGCTGACCCCGACGGGTCAGGCGAGCCCACCGATGCACAATTCCGGTTTTTGGCAGATCGGCACGTGGGGTTGGGCGCCGACGGGGTGATTCGAGCGGTGTTGACGAAATCATCCCCCGAAGTGGTGCACCTGCTTAGGGAAGAACCTGATGCCGAGTGGTTTATGGACTATCGAAATGCCGATGGGTCGAAAGCTGAAATGTGTGGCAACGGCGTTCGTGTCTTCACAGAGTTCTTGCTCGCTGAGGGTTTGGCCGAGCTCACGCCAGGAAGCACCTTGCCGATTGCTACGAGGGCGGGAATCGTCGAGGTGGCGGGGAGCCCCAAAGGCACCTACCAGGTTGATATGGGTCGCTGGAAATTCCCAGAGGGCGACGTTGTGGTGTCAGCCCGGGGCCTCGATGTTCCCCGGCCAGGCATCTCGATTACTGTCCCCAATCCTCACGTGGTGGTGGCACTCGCATCCAAGGTAGAGCTTCACGCCCTTGATTTGTCGATCGCGCCCGTTGTGGAACCCGCGCCACCAGAGGGCGCGAACGTTGAGTTCGTGGTGCCCGCTGACCCGATGGTGGTTGATGGCGTCGGAGTGATTTCGATGCGTGTCCACGAGCGAGGTGTGGGCGAGACCCAGTCGTGTGGCACGGGAGCGATGGCTGCAGCTTTGGCGACCAGGCACTGGGCTGGGGAAGGAGCCCCCCATCACTGGCGGGTAGAAGTCCCCGGCGGCACGCTCGGTGTGCGGATGTTTCCCACGGAAGAGGGCGAACACGTCAGCCTGTCGGGCCCAGCCACGCTGGTGTATTCCGCGGTTGTGGAGATCTAGGACCGCGTCACTCGGATAATGCGGTAACCCTTTGAGGTTTCCGCGCGCTCCGCGTTGAAATCACCGGCGTTACCCGCGCTAATCCAAGCCTGCAGGGAGTCTCCGCCAAGTTTTTTGGCCACCACAAGCCACGCTTCACCCTGGGGGGTGAGCCTTGGTAACCAGGTCGAAAGTATGCGGTGAAGTGTTTTTTTCCCTACTTTGATGGGCGGGTTGGACCATAGGAGGTCAAAAGCGATATCAGCTGGCACATTCTCCGGTAGCGAGGTGGCGACATGGGAAAGGCCGAGGGCCTCGGCATTGGCCTTGGTCGACTGCAGGGCTCGTTCGTTAACATCGATGCCCCAGATAGATGCCTGGGGGCTTTCCAGCGCCAGAGCCATCGTGAGTGGTCCCCAGCCGCAGCCAAGGTCTAAAAAGGTGCCCTGCTGCGGGGGAGGGGGGGCGTATTTGAGGAGCTGAGCGGTGCCGGTGTCGAGAGATCCTGGACTAAAAGTGCCACTAGCACTGGTCAATGCCACCCGGTGACCCCGAAGAACGAGCTCGTGTTCACTCACGCGCAACGGACTGTTGGGGTTACTCGTGAAGTAATGTTCGGCAACCATCCCCCCACCGTATCCGCTCTCCAAGGGTTGCCTGGTAGCCTGGTGTATTCAACACAGAGGGATTCACTTCATGAGTTTTGGTACCGCCATCGCCACAGGACTGCGCAAGTACGCCGACTTCACAGGGGTTGCCTCGCGATCCGAGTTCTGGTGGTTCAACCTTTTCCTGGTGCTCGGTTCCCTCGTGTTTGGAGCTCTTGGCGACGCGTTTGGGGCGGTCTGGTTTTTTGCCACCCTGCTGCCCTACCTCGCCGTCGGGGTTCGCCGTCTGCGCGACGCCGGTCTTCCGTGGGGTTTGATCTTTATCGGGCTCGCTCTGGGCTTGGGAACCATCGTGATGATCGTGTTGTGGTTGCAGCCGACCAAAGTGACTGCCGAGAACGGCTAACGGACCCGCACTCGTGAGAGGCTGTTCTCCTAGAGAGAACGATTAGGCAGTGTTCGCAGTACCGTAACTGTGATACCTAGAGAATGGACGCTATGAACACGGAAACTGAGTGGGGGACAGTCGGAGAGAGAATCCGACTCGCTCGCGAGGCTGCAGGGATGAGCGTGAGAGAGCTCTCTCGACGGATTGATGTCTCGGCCAGCCATGTTTCACAAGTCGAGCGTGGGCTCGCTTCGTTTAGCGTTCGTGCTCTCTACAACGTGGTGAGCATCCTCGGCATTTCCATGGATTCTCTCTTCGAAGGCTCTACGCTCGATTCGACCCCCGCTCGGATCGAAGATGAGGTCGCTGCCACTGCCCAGGCTGGTCCACTCGATGACGCGGGAATTGTTTTGCGGAGCTCGGCGCGTCCGAGCATGC
>Ga0114915_1000341_pt1 | contig 21782 bp, 20 predicted proteins | sample MalvirAntarct_55_FD_87288 | JGI IMG/M metagenome (GOLD analysis project Ga0114915, IMG submission 87288) | Marine viral communities from the Global Malaspina Expedition - Malaspina viral metaG Antarct_55 | ecosystem: Environmental > Aquatic > Marine > Oceanic | place: South Georgia Island...
AATATATTCTCTATCACTGTTTTATCGAACAATTTTGAATTTTGATTTACGTAAGTTATATTTTCACGAAGGACGCGTGTGTTAATATCTTGAATATCAACATCATCTATGTAAATTGCTCCTTCGTTGCATTTATACATCTTAATCATCATTTTGGACATTGTACTTTTACCGTTACCGGATAAACCGGTTATACCAATAATTTGATTGTTGGTTGTATCTAACTCGAAACTAACATTCTCGAATACTATTTTGTCTGTTCCAGGATAAGTAAAAGAGACATTGTCGAAACGTATTTTATTGTATTCTAACTCACTTGCACTATATTCTTTGTTTTTCACCTTTTCATAATCTACTTCCAAATTTTCGAATAATTTCAACACAGATCCCGAACGACCAATAAATTCGATGAAATCCGGAATTTGTCCAACTAAACTCCCAGTTCGGTCTTTATACATAATCATAGAAGTAAAAAACGTTATAAACAGAGTAGTACTTAGGGTACCCTTGAAATATTTATGAATTGCGAATGAAATACACATCACCATGGTGAATAAAATAATGAAATTAATTACAATCATGTAATCACTTATGGTAGAATAAAAATCATAGGCCGCATCAATTGTAATATTTTTTTTGTTGGAAAATCCGTCTATTTCATCATCAATTTGACCACGATAAATAATTTTATCAATATTGTTCATAATTTCCGTAAGTTGCGATTCGGTTTCTGTAACAGATTCTTCATATAATTCATTTTTACTGTGCATATAACTCCATGAATAAATAACATAGCAAATCCATGCTATATTACCAAACAAAAAGGCAATGCCCATTTTCACATCTACATAAAAAACCATAGCCGCGATCACAAATAAAAACAATAAATTAGGTATTACAAACATAATCGCATCCGTGAAAACCTGGAAACATACCGAAGAAACACGATTGATGGGACTAACTAGTTTTGTGAAATTTGTTCCACCCAAATGCTCATTATTTACCAATAAAATCATGCGTAATAATTGAAAACGCACCCACTGGCGCATCTTTGTTAATATCTTATTTTGGAACATACGGTACAAATAATATAACAATCCATATCCCACAGAAGTCCATACAAAATAAGTAAAATATGTATTAACAACCCCCATTTCATTCTTTTGAATTCCTTCTAAAATACGTGATGTGAAATAAGATATGGTATTTGCTTGCAAAATATTACTAATTAAACCGATAACCAATAACATGATGGTATTCCATTTTTCTTCTAAGAAAAACTCACGCAGTAAATATAAGATTGTTTCCATGTGTAGATATACTATATTTGGAAAATTATATTGGTGTATATCGCCACTATAATTCATATTTCGATATGATCATTATGTACTGGTGTTGTTACGTTTGATATTTGAATATCTTTGTTAATATCATTCGAACAATTACAATCACACTCACAACAATCACACTCAGTCATAGCATATCCACAAACGAATAGTGCTAAAATTAGGATTCCAATCAGATAGTCCATTTACTTACATTGAACATAATACATACGTTTTATACCAATTTCCATAATTTGAAAATATTTCATCAATTTTGTATAAAAATCTCATGCATAAGTATAAAAATGGAAAAAAACGCTTTAGCTGATTTATTTGGTCCTTTAGGACGTGAATATTGTGTATGGTTTTACTGGTTATCTGTGATGGGTTTTCTTTTAATGGCCATGTTATTGCTTAGTGGATTAGTAATGGGGCTTCAGAAAAAAGTTCCGGAACACTTCTGGTTTTCTCTCTTCTGGTCTGCTTCTATGTACGCCATATTTTATTTCCAAAATCGATTGTTGTATTCAATGTGTTTGAATGCGTAATTTAAATAACCATGAACTATAGATATAATACAAAGAATGGACACATTGTATTATAGTAATCATTGCAAGCATTCACAGCGTGTATTACAATATTTAGTCAAAGGGAATCTTTCAAATAAACTAAATTTTATTTGTATTGATAAACGAGAACGAGATAGTAATAATAATCAGATGTACATCTGTTTGGAAAATGGCCAAAAGGTAGTATTGCCTCCAAATGTACAAAGTGTTCCGGCATTACTTTTAGCAAAACAAAATTACCGGGTCGTTTTAGGGGATGATATTGTGGCCCATTTTCAAGCAGATATACAACAAGAAGGACAGCGACGTGTGAATACAGTTCAAGGAGGAGAACCAGTGGGTACTAGTCTTACACAGTCAAATGGAGGAATGAATATAGTATCCGAACCATATACATTTTTCAGTTTAACCTCTGAAGAATTAAGTGCAAAAGGGAATGGGGGACGTCGTCAAATGTACAATTATGTATCAGCACATGATGATGTAATTAGCATTCCAACTCCAGCAGATACATATCAGGCAGATAAGGTCGATAAAGACACCACTGTCGATGTATTGCAACAGCAACGTATGAGTGAAATCGAACAACAGTCCATAAAAAATTCTCCATTTGTGCCTAAATTATAAGTTTAGACCATTGAAGAACCAGATATTGATGTTTTATGAAATAAAATGTCCGCGATTACCTGTTTTTCCAATGGGACCTGTATTACCTTTTTGGCCAACAATGCCCATTAAACCATTCCCACCATTGGGACCTTGATCGCCAATGGGAACCATATACTGTACAGTTTGATTGCCTACTTCACCGTCAATTGTGATTTCATATGGACCTCCTGCTATATTCGAATATTTTGCACTCGCATTCAATTGAAATTGATTGAGGTCGTCTAAAATACTCTGTAGTTGTTGAATTTGTGAATCGAGTTTATCATGCATTTCATTTAGTTCATTTGATTTTGCTATAGTAGCCAATGGGATAGTATTGCCCGTTTGAACTGTATTATAATTTTTTTTAGGAATCATCGAAATTTGCTGAAATGGTTCTCGATTACATATTGTATAATGAATTATATGATAAATGGAAATTGTAAATAAAATGATCAAAACTACTACGAGTATTTGTTTGTTTGTTTTCACCTTTTCCATATAACTTTTGTATATAGTATAAAAATACAAAAGTTATGAACAATTAGAGGGTAACTATGTTTTTGAATTGAATCGGTTCTTCTGATTTACCAGGACGACCATGAGGTCCAGATTTTCCGATCACCCCGCGAGGTCCAGTCGATCCCATTTTACCTGTAGTTCCTTTGGTTCCCCTTTGCCCCTCAGGAATATCAATATTCAATGAAAACGTAGGTGAAATTTCAGAAGTTTTTGAATTTGGTATTCGTCGTATTGTAAAATAAGGTGGTTGTCCAGGAGGTAATGTACTTACATTTTTACCGTTTAATTCCAAGATATTTGGATATTTTTCAATATATTTTTCAATTACACGCAACCTTTCCATGAGTGACTCAATATATTTTTCAGAAGCATTTGTCCAATTTTCTACTATCTTTTGAATTGCGGGATTAAATGAGGGTTCAATGGGACGTTCAGGAACACATGGAATTTCTTCGGCGTGTTGTTCATCTTCTTGCCATTTATCATACATTTGAACCCAATTTTTGCAGTTATTCTCAACATTAGTTAATATACCTTGACTATGATAAAGTGAATTACCATGCAATGAATTCTCTGCGTTTTCCCATAATTGGGGTACTTTTTTCATACCCCCGGTCTTGTCTTTAAATTGTATCGCTAAGTTGTTCGCATAAGTGCATTCCGCCTTAGCTGGATTATAGTAATTAGGAAGGCATTTTTTAACACCAGTCATATCTAATAAACTATACGAGTTTGAACAATCGTTGTAAATATTTGGTGAATAATCCATTTGTTCTCTCAAATCTTTGCGAACGTCTTCTAATGTTTTTGTATCGTCACCCATGGAATAATTGGTATAACCCTTTAATTTGTTATTCACCTCAGTCGGGTTTGGGTTTGGACTTTTATTTTTCAATTGGGGTGCTGAAAACCCAGGTTTAATTGAAGCCAATGCATTCTGCGATGTTTCATATGCATCTACGTTCGCATTCAACGTTTCGTTATATACTTGATTCAACGTTTTACCTTTTGTATCAAATCCTTCGCGCATAGTAGTCATACCTTCTGCACCTGATGAATTATATAAACAGGTATTATTGGAATCAATTAGTGTAGTTTTATTTGAACAATTATCAATTGCTGAACTTAATATTTGTCGTGTATAAGATTTACATTGTTCCTCCATAAATGGAAATGTATTTTCGTCAGTTCCTTTAGGATACAATAACACGGCTGGATTATTTGATTTCCAATTCCTGGTACCCCATGATTTTTTACCCTGATTTACCTGTGTCTGTGTAGCAGTCATTAAAGAATTGGGTATATTTGATTGGTACTTCCTTAAAGTGTTTGCTGTTATATCACAAGCCGTGCGAGCAGAAGCTTCGGCTTCACGCATATCAGGAGTTGATGCGACACCAAATTTGCTCCAATGTGGATATTTATGACACGTTGCAGTTGGTGTAGGATTTCGCTCAGAAAAATAGCAATGATAACGGCATTTAAACCAATCACATTTTACTCCAGGTTGTGTGCAATGCCACCCATACTTGTATGTATTATACCCATATCCCCAATATTTCTCGTAAAAATCAATTGATCCGCTTTTTAGTGTTGTACATCCATCCATTGAAATATACTATTTATATTACGATAGTATATTTTTTTCCAATATGTATTTCTACATATAATTGCTGTATTATCCTCGATTACCCCAGTATCCATTAGGACCTTTTCCACCCGAATTACCGGACACTCCACGATTTCCAGATTTACCTTGTTTTCCAGGAGGTCCGACCAAACCACTTTTTCCTGGCGGTATTGCAAAATTTAGAGCAACATTTGGTATATTACCTGATATGTCTAAAATAGGTGTTTGATCTATTGCATTTTCATTATACATATTTACTTGACCGACAGAAAATTGAATTTGATATCGTTTTTCAAGCTCTACAACATGCTTTTCTAAAAGAGCGATCGCATCCGCTTGTTTTTGTATTTCTTTATTAATTTGAACAATACGTGTATTTGCTGTACTCGGTTTCATAGGTGCAGGACAAATCAAATTTTTTATGTCTTGAATTACAGAAACCGGCATTTTTTCAGGAGCATTCTTTGTTGTCTGAAATAAATTTGAATCACTCATATAAAAATTGTTATACCTATACAATCTAGTCAGATTTTTACAAAAGTAATTACGACGCCCATCGTGGTGGTCGGCCTGACCCCCCAATTGGTCCTTGTTTTCCGGGTTTTCCTTGTGGTCCTTGTTCTCCTGGTTTTCCTTGATTACCAATTGGCCCAGGAGGACCCATCGGCGGCGTATAGAGAGTAAAATCAATATTTATGTCGTCAAATGTGGAACCCTGAAATGAAATTCCATCATCATTTGAAGTAATATTCGAATTGTCGGTTGTATCAATTAATCCAATATTAAATTTAATAGGCCATCGTGTATTAATATAATCATGCTGTTGTACTATATTATTATACTGTGATTGATATGATGATAAAAAATTTTCAGGTGAAGGAGTGGTATGTTTAATATAATAACAAAGTACAATAGTCAATAGTAATATTATGAAAAATAATTGTCTAAACATTCCAATTTATACTATATGATTACAAATATGCTGCGTCGAAATTATAGTAAAACTATGAAATGTCCTTATTATGAAGGAACAATTTGACTATTAAAAGAGGTTGGAAATTTAGCAAATTGACCTCTTTTGCCGTCAGGACCTGAATCGCCCATAGGTCCAGGAATGCCTTGTTGTCCATCGTCACCCTTTGAACCAATCTCACCACGTGGAGCCTCTGGTAAAATAACTCCAATAGTCCATTTACCAACCAGCATAGTTCCGGATGGATCAAATGGATCTCGTGTTTCATATGGTTCATTATTAATTCTAAATTGCACATCGGACAGATCAGATGATTGCGATACTGTACCAGGGACAATATCGGAAATTGAATTGGGTAATTTAGAATTAATTGAACCAATCAATGTTTGACATTCGTTTATTTTACTTTGAATCGCACTTAATGCAGATTGCTGTGTCTTTGATCCAATTTCACTTGTTATATGTTTATTACTAATCGTATAATTCGTAGTCGATTTGTTCGTATCTTTAGTAAGAAGTCCCGACGAAGGTGTAGATATAGGCGTAATTGTTTCAATTCCTTCTTTATAATTAGTATATTTGATGATACAGTAAATGGTTGTGATTATTAATAGCAATAACATAACATAAATCATGTACATTGTTGTATTGTTAAAATTCATATATATTACAATAATATATATAAAAACGACATCTTATAACTATCTAAATGGGCGACAAGTCAACTATCCTAAAAACATTTAATGCGCACTTCTTCGAGTTTCTCGATGATATTATTCGCATTTTTCCCGAAAACAATGATATAGCTACAGCACGTAAGTCGTTTGAAACTGTAAAAAAGGCAAATCCTACCATTATTATTAAGGTGTGGAGTAAGCATGTATATTTTCCTTACAAGGAAGTTATAGATCAAGGTAATATTAATTTCTTTTTCGAAAAAGATTATGGGTCTGAATTGGGTTCAATTGCAAACGGTCAGGAAGTGTTGCGCATTATTGATACACTACGTGACCCACTACGTTCTATGGATCCTGTGAATAAGGAACATTCTTCTAAATATTTGATTAATTTAAGTAAATTGTCGTCATTGTATATCTAAATAGTACCCATGTTCCATTATTGTATATTACATCGAATTAGCATTGATTTCGGTGTAATATAAGCCCCCAATGAGGATTGAACTCACGACCTTTTGCTTACTAAGCAAACGCTCTAACCACTGAGCTATAGGGGCATTATCTTCCCCCCCCAATATCCATAGAGAGATGTATTTATGTTTCTAAACGCGCTAATCTACGTTTATATTCATCGCGTTTTTCATATTGAACTGCAAATAATATTTCATTAGGTGATAATGAGAACAAATAATCACGTATTACTTTATATGTTATGATTGTTTTCTTCGTTTTTAATGATGGAATATAAATATCTCGATGCACTGCATCAACATAAGGACCATATTTTTGAGAAATACGATTACAATTTCTCCATACATAACGTGCTAAATAATGTATGTGTGTTAATTCGATAAATTCATTACATGTGGAATGAAATCGCTGAAATCGTCGCTTGTATTGTGGATAATATTGTAAATATTCAGTTACCATGTTTGTTCGTAACAAGCATAAAAATTGATAAAACAACCCCGGGTTTAATTTACGGGTTCGCAATATTTCATTATATACCGGATTTCGCACAACACTTCGTTCTCCTGTTCCTAAATGTATTGCAACACATCCCATATATTCAAAACTGGTTCTATTGAATAATCCTATTTTCCCAGTAATCTCATCCCAGCATTGCAGTTGAAATGTTTTAGGAAACAGAATTGGCGAGGAAGATAAAAAATCCCATGATTGGAAAACTGGCGGTGGGATATTAATTGCACATTGCTCTTTTGGTGTAATATCATATACGGAAATTAAATAAAGTTGGGGTTTAATGGAATGCAACACGATAGGATTTTCTGGATGCTGTAAAATGAAATTGAATGAATAGTGTTTTGGAAATAATTGAAACAGCGATACTTGGGAAAATGATGTGTGTATAGAATAAGAAATTGCTTCTAAAAACATTTCTCGAACACTGAGTTGTTTTTTATTATCACCCATGTCTTTTTCAGAAGTACGATAATGACCACCAACGGCATTTTTGGTCGCAATTTCCCAGGCTGATATACGTTTATCGTAAAACAAATGGATTAAGGTTCCTTCGACCATTTCATTTATATAGACGTTTTCATCATAGGGATTGTATTTTTTTCGGAATGACTCTATCGGAATACCACGTGGTGGCGAAAAAGAGAGTAAATTACATTGTGGATGATTCAGAATAACGGATCTATATTGTGTAATGTTGCTACCTTCGTCAAAACAAATATAATCTTTATCGTAATTTAAAACCGTATATTGTTTTTTTGTTGAATGAACAATATAATCGCGCATTTTAATCTTATTTGATTTCGGCTGTTTTTCAATAACATAACGTGGATAATGATTGTCCATTGTGATTACATAATTAGTGTTTATTTCATTTATATTGTTTGTTCAATTCATCTAGAGAATATAGATTTACGTGGAAACTATTCAAATGAAATTTATGTATGTAGTATATAATATGTCTGAATCAGATATAATGAAAGATACAGAAGGACATAAAAATCATATTACATTGAAATTAGGCGATATTATAGAAGTGTATGCTCCAAGTAATCCCGATTTAAATGAAAACACATTTTTTATTATGTATATCGATGATCACGAAATAGATATGACGAATGTTTCTACATTCCATCCTTATCATTTAAAATTAGATGAACGCGGACATGTTACGGACGAATCAATACGCATGATTTCTTTACGAAGTCGAAGTGAAGAACTCGGATACGCAAGACAACATCTACTTTTACCAAAAACCTGGGTTGATATTCATTTTGGGGGTGAAACACCTCTTATTATTCGTGGTGAAATCACTAATTTAGAAGAAGATATGATTGAAATTACCACATTTCCCGATTTAGATACAATTTACATTGATTTCGAATCTAAAGGTCTTCCTAAAAATATGCCGTTGAATGAAATTGTGATTATTACCAAACCAGCTTCTTTGGAGAAAATAGAATCCTTAATCCATATTCAAGAACAGTTGGAAGAAGGTGAAGTATTTGATCATGAGACGTTTAAACAACCATCCGATGCATCCATTGAATATAATGAAGCAGGTGAGGCAGTAATTACATTACCTAAAGATGCACGTCCGGATGTTTCTATTCGTGAAGAATTACACAACTTATATTCAGCTGCGAACGAGATCGCTTATGTAGATGATTTGGGGGATTTAACGTTAGAAAAAGAAGTGCCCGAATCACAAAAACAACACGGAATTGAAACACAGGTGAATGATATGTTAGATATGTTACTATCTGAATATCCAACATCAAAACGTACAAAACCCGTATTGGATAATATTCATTTGCTTATACAACGTTTCCGAGAACTTCGCGAAAATTATTCCCATTTTGATAGTCTTGGTAATGTGAAAAAGGCCAAATTTACACCTTTTATACACAAACCTCTCGCAGACCATATCCATAATTTGGATGCGTCCCTAAAATGGATAGTACCAGTTGTATCTTTACGTAAAAAAATATACACTCATATTCATCCTGAAACAATGGATGATGTTGCTCAATATAGAAATGCCGAAGTTTTAGGAAATGATCAAACATTGCAGGAAGATTATTTGAAAAATCGAATGAGAAATGGACAGACTTCTGCTTACGTACAATATTATCAAAATTTACATCCGTCTAGTACCCCAATTGATCCTCCTCAACACCCAGAAAATTATTTGGCTCCAAATATTCCCATACAAACCTCCATGGAAACAATTGTAGATAACCTGGAGAATCTCTACAGTACTGTGTTAAATGCGAGTAAAGATAGCGAGGGTTATATGAGAAGACAATATGTTATTCAACGATTTGATTTGGGAAAGTCCTATTTGGCATCAACTGTATCTAGAACAGGACGAAAAGTCTATATTCGTAGCCCAATGACTCAAAATGATCCTCTTACTATGAAATCAATTATGTTAATGCCTAATTCAGTCACTCAATTTTCAAATATTAATCTACCTGGATCTACTTTATTAACAAAATCTGGACTTTCACAAAATTATTTGTATTTATTTCGCCTTTTGAATAAACGTGCTGATATTACACCGAATTTGATCCGTGATTTTGAAAAAGATTATGACCCCGAATATTGGGAAAACCTTGATAATCACAAAAATAGTATTCAACATTTTATATTGGATGAGAGTTTGGAACAAAATCCGGATCGTTTTCGTAAATTCTTGAATTCTATGGTTCCAAGTACCAAAACATTGATACAATTATTAGTGAAAATGACCCCCAAATCCAAATTATCAAATATGTTGTCTATAAAGCGCGCAACAGATGCATTGGAACCTTTTTTGGTTTATACCGAGGATTTGAATTACACGTATTATAATGCTATCCGTTATTTTGTAAAAACACAGACAAAAGACTACAAATTGCATTTGGAACAAATGCGCGAGGAAATGAACAAATTGCAAAATGCGCACTATATTAAGTCATATCCTTATAAACATCGCATGGAGAATATGCTGTTTGAGAAAAAAGAATTGTTTGATATGTTGGTAGATATGTATAACATTTATGTGAATACAGAGGAACCCAATAAAAAAGGGAAAAATGAGAGACCAGGATTGTCTCCCGAAGAATGGTTGTCCAAGATTATCGTTTTGGATAATTCGCGCCTTTTCAGTAATTTGATACGTTTTTTGATGTCTTCACTTGTTACTCCAGAGAATTTGACGGAAGCATTGGAAAAAAGTACCGAAAAAGACGATATGTCCGCCATTGATAAAATCAAACCATCCGATTGCGCACGCAGGGTTTTGTCCAAGAAATATTCCACTATAAACGATTTGCAAAAGGACAATGGTGAAATAGACGTCTTTTTCGACCAAGATTATGATGATACTCCTTATGAATTATTGAAAGACTACAAGGATGAGGAACAGAAATACAACCACGAAGATTTTGTCGAATTTTTGGCGGAAGCATTAGTGCAAAAACACGATTGTCCTCCGAAAATGGCTAATGAAATGGCAGCTAGTATCATTGAAGGCAAAAAACGGGTACATCCAGGTGAGTTCGCCATCTTGGAGATAAAACCTCAATTACCAGGGTCAATCGACGCCGCAAAATTATCTATGAAAGATCAAAATGAAATAGATAATGAAAGTAGTATTCATAAAAAAGTTGCTTATTATAAACGGGTTGATAATCAATGGGTTCATGATGAAAGTGTTGATGAGAATGCATTTATTGATAGTAACACCCTGTTTTGCAATATGAGCAAAATATGTTTCCGTAATACGAAATCAAATGTATGCGAAAGTCTCCAAGATGCCGAAAAACGCATGCGCGAAATAGCACGAAAAAAGATGGTTGGTGAATTCGACGAACGATTTGTGATTTCTGCTGAGAATTTACAAGATAAACTACGCGATCGTGTGGAAAAATCAATGCGCATGATAAAAGCAATAAAACGTCTATTGCATGTCCAACAATACAAGGCCAATGATATAGCATTTGAAATGGGACGTTTTGCAAAAGGTGGCGATTCTGTGCAATCCCCCCATTTGGCGTTGCGTGATCAAATTCTTGGACAAGTTGATTTTGTAAAACGTCAGTCTGATATAATTCAGTTTGTCGAACTTTATTGTCGTGATGCGATGGTGGCTGAATTGGGCGAAAGTTTCTATTGGTTATATTGCACAGAAACAAATGCACCCTTACTTCCGACTGCACTTTACGAATTGGCCCGAACTTTTGTTTCTAATGAAAATTATGTTCATAAGCAAAACCAACTATGTAGGAAACAAGGCGTGTTGAGTGATGACGGAGACAGCATTGTTGATAAATATAGTGGTTATGTGATTCGCAAAATTGAATTTGTAGATGAACAAGGATTTGACGAAATGGGTCGTCCAGTTATTACCGGTGATGAAATTGAAGAGGATGCGGGAGAAGCATTGATTGCTTTGATGGCTGGACAAAGAGCGCGCAAAGATCGTGTCTCTGAGAATCCGGATACAGAAATGGTGTATAATATATTCCGCGCTATCTCGCTTAATATTGGATTACCATTGGACGCGGTAGAGGATTTTGTCTTACGTGTTTCAATTGAAATCATGAAAACGGATATGAAAAGCGAAGACGTTTATGTAGCAGAAGCAAAAGGAAAGGATCGTCGTCCTCCTCCATATGAGATTTATCGCAATCAATCCATTATTTTCATTGTAACCTCGGTTATCTTGGTAGCAATACAAACGGCGGTTCCTTCTTTCAAAATACAAAAAACATTTCCAGGTTGTGTTCAATCTTTTCATGGGTTTCCAGACAATCAGGGTTCAATTGAAGACAAATCTGGCGTACAATATTTGGCGTGTGTATTAAATAGCATCAAAAGTAAAAGTATCAAACCTTGGAATGCGATTAAACCCCTTCCTATGGAAATCATTCAGAATCAAATTGAAACCATTATTCGTACATCAATTTTAACCCGCAATGATTTGATGGAATTGTATGCCGAAAAACACGAATATATTCTATTGCATCCAGATGAAAGTATTCCGAAAGAACATTCTATTCAAAAATGGGTGCATTTCTTGCCTCCTGTGGTTGATTTCCAAGTGGTGAAAGATTTGCGCGGTATCACACCTGAATATAAAAACGAAATGGTGGAATTAATTCGCACAGGTAATAAGGAACAGCGTAATAAATTGGCTATGTTCAAAACCAAGAGCGCCATGTTTAGTTTCGCAGTCATTGAACAAATTAATAAAATAGTCAAGTCCAAGGGACTACTTTTGCAAACAGCATCCAAAGTATATTTCACCGAAAATGCGTGTTGTAACGACAAACAAACGGCGCGCGTCTTGGATTATTTTGAAGACAAAAACAAAGAAATTACTGTTTATGTTCGAATGGTTAAGGGGTGGGGGGAAATCATAGACAATGTGCAGAGAATGACTCGTGCTGGTATGTTATATGACCCAAAACGCACGGGTCTGACTTTTACAATGGAAATGCCTGCTGACCATTTCGAGAAAAACGTATATTTGGCCTACATTCATTATTGTAACTTGGACAATCTTATGCCCATTCCTGAAGATTTGCGCGGTTTGTTTCCCGAAAAAGTACCCGAGTACAACCCCCGTGCTTCTTTGTCTGATAAAATCGAGTTCTTAAAAAACCATGGAAAACGATTTAGTAATGATAATTTACTTCAATTGATGGATGTGGTGAATAAACGAAATTTAGTACCGGATAATGCAGGAAAACTCAGGGGCAGTCGCGTCTCTGGACTTCGCGATTTTTTGAGTTACATGGACCAACGCTACGGTCAAGACAATGAGGTCACATTTTGCCCCAAATTTCGTGGATTATTGGATGCTGTCCTGGCGAAATTCAATCCAAGATCTATGACGACGGAAGACAGTGAAGAAACATATCGTCTAAACAATTGGCTGACTCGCGCAAATAGTGAATTATTAGATCGCGTTGCGGATTTCTTAGGCAGAAATGGAAATTTGTCTCCTTCACGTAAAGATAAATTAGAAGAGTTGATGGCGAATATCCATATGTGGAACATGGACCAATCTGATTTGTCCAAAAATGACGAAACCGCCATGTATTCAGTATCACAATTTATGCGTAATTCGGTGCTTGCGATGAGTCGTACTTACCCCGAAATGATCCGAAATAATCATAAGGTAAATTCAAAAGCACACATACATTGGAATTTGGCGAAGGATCATAATGCGGATATTTCTAAATTTATTAATGACTATTACAAACCATTACAAACTTTTATGAATGATACGACCTTATTAAATGTATTGGATGAAGTACAATCACAATTGCGTGACGTGAGTGGATTCTTGGACATGATACCCATTTTTACCCCTATTCATAAGGAATCGAAAGAGGAACAACCCGAACGTTCTTATTATTCCCTTTTTACAAAGCGCACTTTGTACATGTTGTATTCCTATGTTTGGTACTCAGTGTTATACGAATATATAAAGGCTACTGATAATGACGAACTAATTCAAATGGATGTCCAAGAACGAAAACAAATGCGTCGTCAATCAATACGTGAAAATGAAGATGAATTTGTATTGGGATTATCAAACGAAGCTTACAACAATAATACAGAAGCAGACTATGGTTACGATTTAGAAGAAATACAAATTGTGGCTGGTGATAAACGAGAATTAGAGGCGCGTGTATGTGAATTATTGATTACATTCTTGGATATGGACGAGAAAAATAAAAAGAGTGCAGATTTATCGTACAGTGATATTGAAAAGCGTGTTACACGATCAAAATTGCAAGAGAAGAAGTTAATAACAGATTTCTTGCGTGATATGGACCAAGATGAACGTAGAGTAGAAGACACGAAGAAAATTTTAAAACTTGGTCGATGGAATATTGGATTGCGAAAAGGTTTAGTCAAATATGATAAAGGACGATATAAAGAAGAACGTACAGATTTGTTGAATCAATTAGCTAATCAAGGAGATGCTGAAGAAGACGTTGTTATTCAACGTGATGTCCAAGAAATTGAGGCAGATGAGGCCGAAGAAGTCGATGATTTTTATAATCAAGAGGCGAACGACATTGATGGTTTCGTGGGAGATGATGCAGATGGCGCCTATTACGAAGAAGATCAAAATAGAGACGACTATGATTAAGTATAATAGTTTTTATCATAACGATTTTATAAACACATATTATAATAGTTTATAAAATCCATGTTTTCTCAGTCCCAAGTCAGAACGAATAAAACACTCTTTGCTATTTCGATTTTTCTTATTCTTTTTACAACAGTACATACATTAAAACCTGCATTTGCATATGGCCCAGATGGTGAATTTAGGCAATTTGGTGTCGGATATAAGAACAAAACAGTATTACCCGTATGGACAATCTCAATTGCTCTGGCTATATTTTCTTATTTGATGGTGTTATTTTATTTACGGTAGGGTTGTAAAATGAATAACATCATAATAGTCAATCTACGCGATTCAGTCATAAAATATATTAATTATTGCACGTCGGCATAATGGACATTGATTTGTTTGCTGTATTCTTTTCATCTGATTACAACAAGTATTACATATACAAGAATGCCCACAAGGACCGAATACCACATTTGGTTTTTCATCTAAACAGATTACACAATCATCTGCGGTATATATTTCTTTCAATTCCGACCTATCTATTATAGTATCTTCAGGTAGCAGATTACCCAAATTGCGAATATGTTTCCCTTTCACGCTATAATGTGATAAAGATTGGCCCTTAAATACCAAAGATACGTCTTCATGTGGGACTTGATAGTAATTTCCTAATACACGACCTTCTTTTGGGAATCGGCAATTCACATAATTTCTATATACATTTGTACTGTGATTTCCGTCTGCATCCGTAAAACGGACGAATCTGATGCGCAATCTGTTGCATCTTGGACCTTGTTTTACACATTGAAGAGTCACAGTAGCCATTTATATTTATGTAATATATTTACACACAAGGTTATATTGGGTATTGATGATGTCTCATTTATTTCATAGTAAGAGCAATCATTGAAATTAATAATGATACAATGGATGTTAAGTATATCCATGTAAAATGTCCAAACGTGTGTTTCAAATAAATTAGATCAATTAATCGGAACAATTGTCCATCGTCTTTCAAATTCATTTCAAAATAAGTGGGGAGGTTAAATGGAGGTTCTTCATCGCTACGCTGAGAACATCCGCTTTCAAAATATTTATTGATATTAGCAATATCATTCACACCAAAACGTGTTATTAAAAAACTATAATCAATATCCCCAGCTTTTTGTATTTCGTCTAATTCTTTGCTAACAAATATTTCATTTGCTAATTGTGCAACACCATACATACTTAATCCCAAATAACCGACGGTATTTTCGAAAATATTAACTAAACTGGGGTTTATCGCTAATGCGAATATAGTCACTGCAACTATCATAAAAGATATTGTATTTACACTCGCTATTTTTGTTACAGTAGTATTATCCATTTTCGCAATATCTCCACTTTTATGCATAACCACAGAACGATAATATAACAATGTGAATAATAAACCCATTAAATACGCCCCCACATAGATGATAAACAGGGAACCCAATCCACCCGCTTTATGGTAAAATAAATTATAAATAATAGCCAGGGGTATAGCAAACCCAATGCAATATCCAGATATAACAAGTCCGGTTGATATTGATGATTGTTCTGGTGTTTCTGTAGCCATAATCCTATATACATAGAACTACATAAATTGTAACATGATATAGAAACGTATTTTAGTCCTATTCTTTTTTCGCATATAGTTTATAGTATGGATGGTCCAATGTTAATAGAAGGAAGTGTGAATCAATATTTACAAAATACTTTACGTACATGTCATGAAAATCGCGTGAAGATTTATTCATTTGCACTAAATGTAGGAATACTTTCATTATTTATTATAGTCGTATCAGTTACATTATATTATTGCTATAAGCAAAAGCCCACTGCATATGAACAAGAACAGAAAATGTTGAAAGACCAGCAATATATATTGTCTAAAATACGTTTTTATCAAGCTGAACAAAAGAATTTAATGACGTCGCCAATCGGGAATTTATAATATGAATTTAATTTATATCAAACTTTAATCCATATGAATAAAACAGAACAACATCGTGAAGAAGTCATTGGTACAAATAATACAGCACAAATCAACCTCTTATCTATTCTCGATAAGTTAGATGCGACCTATACGACTGAATTACACATAAAAACACCTTTGCATGGCGACGTTGATTTCGCAATATTATCTGATCGTGGATTCAAAAAGGTGAATTCCATTATTTTTGTTTATTCTGGTGAAGTCACCAGTATTCAAAATATCCCTGAAGGCATTGTAAAAATAGTGTGTGACGATCAACTTTTAAACAATCTAGATGGACTTCCTTCTACTTTGGAGGAAATCGACCTTTCTGGAAATACCTTGTCCAAATTCGATGCGACCAATGTTCCTAAATTGCGCATTTTACGCATTTCAGACAATGAAATAACGGACATAATAAATTTACCCGAGGGACTGGAAATATTGGATTGTGAAAACAATCAACTTCGCAGATTGGATTTAGCCGGAACTCCTGGACTAAAGACATTGAAATGCTCAAATAACCCACTTTTGATGTTAGAACATGTTCCACCATCTTTAGTCGATTTGGAAATGGAAAATAATCCCTTTGTCGAAATCGACCGTTCAAGCCCAAATGAGAAAAAGTCCAAATCCAGGGACAAGAAGTATGACTATTTAGAAAGTATTCATGAATACTTTCGATTGAAAAATGAATACGAAATCAAATTGCACAAAATGAAACGTGCTGCATATGAACGTGGTGCTACCAAAAAGGAAAGTCGCATGAAGGCTAGGAGTGTAACGCCTCCCTGCATTAATTGCAAACGTAACGTGGGAACTATATTCGGACATGAAGACCAAAAATACACGGCTATTTGTGGCGATAAAACCAAACCGTGTGATTTACATATACAAATCTTTAGTGGCGATTATTTCCGAATGGATGATTTGTTAGGGATGTATGCAGAAGATATCCAACAAGACAAGCAACAAATTATTGTTCAAAAAATGGATACCTTGTTTGAATATGTGCAAAAACACATTTCTGCTGATGAATTTACAAGAATGTTGGAAAAATATAACACTACCAGTGATATGTATAAAACATTATTGTCTAAATATGATAATATTTATAATAATGAACATCACAAGGAGGAAATTGATCGTAAAATAGAGGAAATGTATAGAATCCGTGCTGATATATGTAAATTATTGGATGAATACAAAAAATCTGGAAACAGGGAGGTTTTAATTGCCGCTGTGGAAATGCACGTGAAAGATTTAATGCCTGCAGTTCAAAACATACGTTTATCAAAATACGATACCATGTTGGTCGAAACTAATGCAGAAGAACCCTATATATCAACTTTGGTACAACGTAAAGTGTCTGCTTACAAACGCGACTTTATTTACGGGGAAGAACCCAAAGTGATGAAGTTTGTGATGAATAAATAAATCCTGCCTCAGAGTAAAGCGTCACAACCGGTTTGGAAGTATGGTGCTGTGCAAATAAGTATCCTTACTACAAAAATGATAGCCTTTTTCATATATGTGAATTATAACCAATAATTATCTGTTGGTTGAAGAGATATATTACTTCCACTTATTTGAGCCAAGTTAGGAGCTCATCGACCGTACGTATGTAGAATGCCCTTTCAATTTTATGCATATATAAATGAAAAACCAATTACAAAATTGAACTTGCTCACATCATCAGATATAACCATACAAATCTATACAAAATGCCCAAGTCACGTGACCAACGTTGTCGCCGTGCGCTAAATACATTCTTTGATTCCTACCCTTTTCATTTTGAACTGGAAAAATTGAATTTAAGGGGGTATGTTTATGCACGATATGAAATCACCGCGAATAAAGAGTGGTTTCAAACCGAACCGAATTACAATGTAGAAGATCGAAGTCTAACATGGAATCAGGTGCTTCAACAACAGGAACTACCAGATGCTACGAAAATTACCGAAATAGAGACACAATTTCGTAATACTTTTCAACCGTATGAAAAACCCCATACTTCTACACAGATTCACGAAGTCGAAGTAAAGGAGGAAAAAGTTGTTTTCAAAATCATTGTCCAATATTTCAAATCGCAGATTCCTTTCCCAGAAGACGACGCTACATTAGAACAGCGTATTGGGCAGCTTGAACGTAAAAATTCAGAACTGAGTCATCGCCTGCGCAATAATGAATTACATACCGAAACATATGTAGATTACTTAAACCAAAATAATAATCGATTGTTTAAACAGTTACGTAGATCACAGGCGCAATTAAATAACTATAGAATAGAGTTTCAACAATATTACAGTGGTTTTATGAATTCGTACCGGACTATTATTCGCAAATGTTATGCAGAAACCGAAAAATCCTTTGAATGTCCCGTTTGTTACGAAAATATTGAAAATGAGAATACATTCGTCACACCATGCGAACATGTTCTATGTAATGGATGCGCGTCGCATTGTAACGACACATGTCCAATGTGTCGTCAAAAAATGACGTTTTCATAAACTTTAGCCTAATCACATTCATTGTAATTCGATACACCATCCCATACAACACCTAACATATTTGCCCAATCTTTTTTACTGCATATTCCAGTCCATTTATCGTCATTGAAATCAATATAGTTTGTAACCATAGTGTTAGATACATCGTGACTAAAACCCGGGCTATCGATCACATATTGCGTTAATTGTTCAGTATGCTTATCATACATAGTTCCTACATTTAGGTCATTTTTAAAAGATGGTATAATACACTTGGTTCCGTCTTTAGAAAGTGTCCAATAATCAGGACATGTTCCATAAGAGGGAGGATACGCCAAATCTTTATCGCCTTTGTTCATAAGAAGCCCAATAAAGATTAAAACGACAATTAGCAATACTGTGGCGACAGATAATACCACTAAATGAAACGTTTCCATTATAAAATACATGGATAAAATAGTATGTGTGGATCCTCCAATAAGAAAGAATTACCTAGTTTAGTCATATGTTTCCACAATTAATCTCTAAAAGTATTTTATATCGATTTATAATAAAAACATGTCTGTCCAATTTGATGATTATAATAGCAAGAGTCCCAGTATTTTGAATTTGACGACCCCTTACAATGGACGCGTGAATATTGTTGAACCCGAAAATCCGGATGCACGTTTTCAAATGTATGAGAAAATTGCTGTGAAGAATAAGGCAACTGAATATCGCAATGCATTATTTGGTGATTTTGAATGTACTCCTTTATCTGATACATTTTTTTCCGAAGCCAATGTGCAAATTGTACAAAATGGGCTTCGCGCAGGTGTTTATGAAATGTCCGGTGAGAAACAACTTGTAGTTGCCCCACAAAATATTGATATATTAAAAACAATTATGCGTCATATGTTTATTCAATATTCCAAATTTGAACCTAATGATATTGCCGGTCAAATAAAGCGACTAAACCAAACTGTTTTGGATTATGCAGTACCAAATGTTTATGCAGAAGCAACGGGATATTTGAAATACTTGCAAGACCAGAGTTCTTTAGTCGTTCCCATTGAACGTCCTCAGCAAACAGATCGTGTTTTCAAACAATTGGAATTGAAACCATGGTATTAAAATGTTGATTTGTGATTGATAGAAAACGTAATGATTTCTATCAATGGAATTATTCAAGTGAAGGTTAAAATATATTTTGTCTATCTGTCTAAATACCAGATAATAATCATCATCACATACTTGCAGCGTCAAATTATGATAAATATAAATTTGTATTTGGTTCAATTTGCTTCTTCGCCAGAAATTAACAGGGGGAGTTATACCGACACTTTAATATACTTCATGGGTATATTTGTCTCGCCATTATCAACATAAGAATTGGGATTTGTCCAAGATCTTGCAACCGTAAGTGCATCCCACATAAGACCAGTTTGTGGGTTTCTTACGTCTGTAAATTGAAAAGATGTTTCACCATTCATAGTTGAAAAATGACCTCGCGTATTTAAGTTCGTACTAAAACACTGTCTTCCAGAAGGGCATTCGCTAGCCAATTTCGTTTCCCATGCATCAGGTGTAGTGGTAGCAGGTACAGTGGTAGCAGGTACAGTGGTAGCAGGTACAGTGGTAGCAGGTACAGTGGTAGCAGGTGCAGTAGTATTATCACAATGTTTGTTACATCTTTTACACATTTTGTGTTTCCAACTGCATGGTTTTTTTGGATTTTCTTCTCGACATTCTTCGTATTTATCACAATAATCCTTCTTTTTACATTTATTACAAATTATGTCCTTGTTTTTCATGCCCTCTGTAACACAAACAATATCATATGTTAAAAATAACATTATGCTAAATAGCAACGCATGTATTAAACAATGAACCATCTTGCTACTTTTTAAAGGTAATGTGATAACTGTTCCTGGTGTAAAAACATAGAAAAGGATAAATACGTATAGTATTGATACTATGTTCATTATATATAAATACGGTAGAATATTAGTTTGGATTTTCAAACAATTGAATTGAAACCGTGGTATTAATATGTTGATTTGTGATTGATAGAAAACGTAATGATTTCTATCAATAGAATTATTTCGATAAGGTTAAAAAAAATTAGCAAAATTCGGTCCAAACGGGGGTGAAGCCGAACAGCCTTCCTCTGTTCCGGCACAACCACCAATTCGATGTGAGCTAAAAACGGGGGCGATATCAATCGGTTTGATGGTAGCAGGTCTAGTCGTAGCAGGTGCAGTAGTAGCAGGTCTAGTCGTAGCAGGTGCAGTAGTAGCAGGTCTAGTCGTAGCAGGTCTAGTCGTAGCAGGTCTAGTCGTAGCAGGTGCAGTAGTAGCAGGTGCAGTGGTAGCCGTCATGTTATATTGCACGCCTAGATATGAAAAGATATTAGCATGATCAACAATATTTGTAGTTGTTATATTACCCAACTGCTGCTTTGCGTTTGATGCATTTGATGAATTAATAAAACTAGTTTGTTCGGGCGTTTTGCTGTCGGACGATAATTTACCAAATAAACGTAAGAACATGGTATCATCAGATGTAGAAATTAAAATAAATCCAGGGAATGATTGTGAATCAAAATAAAATTTGGTTGCTAGATCTGACTGTGCTGTCTTGGAGATAGCCATTCCAGACGAATGCGGTTCTGCTAATAGATAATTATTTGTATTATTTTCATATATTTTAAATGTTTGTTTGACTGCAGGTCTAGTGGTAGCAGGTCTAGTGGTAGCAGGTCTAGTGGTAGCAGGTCTAGTGGTAGCAGGTCTAGTGGTAGCAGGTCTAGTGGTAGCAGGTCTAGTGGTAGCAGGTCTAGTGGT
>Ga0114915_1000343_pt1 | contig 21767 bp, 18 predicted proteins | sample MalvirAntarct_55_FD_87288 | JGI IMG/M metagenome (GOLD analysis project Ga0114915, IMG submission 87288) | Marine viral communities from the Global Malaspina Expedition - Malaspina viral metaG Antarct_55 | ecosystem: Environmental > Aquatic > Marine > Oceanic | place: South Georgia Island...
AAGACGTGTTTCGGCGTCGGCGCTCGGGACAAGCAAAAGCCCGCTAAGCGATTGGCCTAGCGGGCTTAATTTTGGTTGCGGGGGCAGGATTTGAACCTGCGACCTTCAGGTTATGAGTTTGCTCCGGGACTTTTTCGCTACGTTTTCCGATCCCACGACAACGCCGTCTTTTACCGTATAAAATGATGTTTTCGTTGACATATTTTGACAACAGGCCTACGCTTTTCTGCGACTGAAAACTCTCCGGTTTTCTCCCAAATGATTCCGATTTGATTCCGGAGGTTCCGGCGTTCCCGAGGTGTTCCATGCCGAAGATCACGAAACGTTCCGTCGATGCCGCGACGCCGGCGGACAAGGAATTCTTTCTCTGGGACGAGGAGTTGAAGGGCTTCGGCCTGCGTGTCTATCCCTCGGGTCGGAAAATGTATCTTGCGCAGTTTCGCGCCGGCGGCCGGCTACGTCGCGTCAACATAGGCCTTCATGGCGCGCTAACGCCGGAGCTCGCCCGCACCGAGGCGATGAAGCATCTGTCCGATGTCCGGCTGGGCGGCGATCCCGCAACCGATCGCGATAAGCGCAAAGCCTCGCCCACAATGAAGGAGTTCGGCCAGCGCTTCCTCAAGGAACACGTCGCCGTGCATTGCAAGCCGTCCACCTACGGCGAATACAAGCGTTCGGTTGAGCTGTTCATCAACCCCAAGCTGGGTTCTCATCGGATTATCGACGTGACCCGCGCCGACATCGTCAACTTGCACCAGTCGATGAAGGCGACGCCCTATCAGGCGAACCGTACGCTCGGCGTCCTCTCCATCATGTTCACCGTCGCGCACACTTGGGGGGTACGCACTGACGGCGTAAATCCCTGCTGGAAGGTAAAACGCTACAAGGAAGTCAAACGAGAGCGCTATCTGACCCCTGACGAGCTCGCCCGGCTTGGTCAGGTCCTCCGCGAGTCAGACGCCGAGCCGGAAGCCGCGAACTGCATTCGGCTCCTGCTTCTTACCGGCTGCCGCCTGGGCGAGATTCAGACACTCAAGTGGGACTTTATTGACTTCGACGCGGGTGTCTTACGCCTTCCAGATTCCAAGACCGGCGCCAAGATCGTACCAATCGGACAGGCCGTCATCGACGCACTGAAGGAGATCCCCAAGCTGAAGGATAATCCGTATGTCATTACCGGTCGGGTCGAAGGTCAATACCTGACCGATATCCAGAAGCCTTGGCGCCGGCTACGGAAGCGTGCAGGGCTCGACGGATTGCGAATTCATGACTTGCGCCATTCCTTCGCGTCGGACGCACTCCAGCTTGGACAGGATCTGACAATGATCGGTAGGCTCCTCGGCCACACCCAGGTTCAGACCACAGCCCGCTATGCCCATCTGAAGACGGATCCAATTCGCGCGGCAGCGGACGCCGTCTCTGAAGCGATCGCGGCGGCTCTTGCCAACGCGCCCAAACCGGAAACGGAAATTCCAGATGTCGATACTGCCGCCTGACAGCAGGGTCAGGTCGAATTGACCGATCCGTCGACCTGAGAGCCGGTGAATGCTGTCTTTCATGCTGCCATCAAGGAATCGAGAGCGATGCGGTGCGGGATATTGATTGCCGGCTTTGGGACGACGGCTTCAAGAAACGCCGAGCCGAATGGCGAACGAACAGATTGGGCATCAGTGAGCGGCAGCCAGTGCGCGTTCCAATTTACTATGGACGCAAATCAAGCTCGCGCGGCAACACCTACACCATGGCATTCGGAGTTGGTGAGTCATCCGGTCAGGGTGTTCTGGTACCCTGTGTTCGAGAGGTCGATTCGGTTTACGACCTTGTCTCGGAGGCGGAGGCGCTGTGGCAAGCCGAAGACGCAAACGCAGAGGCCGGCAAGCTGCACAAATCCGAGGGTTGCGTCGGCGCCCAATTTGGCCAAACCGAAAGGCACACGAAGCTCTCGGCAGACTGGTCCCGTCATTATCGAAAAAGCAGCGCCCAACCAGTCTCGATCGTCAATGCGGACGGCCTTCTCGATATCGACTGACCAAACGGTCTCGATGGACTGCCCGCCGATTTTGACGTCGTACTGGCCACAGCGACGAAACCCGAGGTTCGGCGCCCCACAGTCCGTGCCGTCTCCAACGCGTGGGCCGAACAGTGCGACGGCAATGAGGATTATTTCTTCAGGAATGTGGCACACGGGATTCGAACGGCGGACGATCTCGCAATCTGGCAATGCATCGAGGAACGTTCGCCGCCGTGGATCACTGAGGGGTCTTACAAACTACCTATCGACATCCTCCGAGCCGAAGCCGCCAATCCTACGACCTAGCACTCACTAAGCATGCGCCGGGGCATGTGGACGGGACCCACAACTAGCCATCCGCGATATTCGCCAACAGATGCCCCAAACTCCGGACGACCCGTTGTCGCACAGTCTCAGAGTCGATGCCCCACATATTCGCGATCTCGCCCAGGACCGGCAGCACCTCTCCCGGACCAAGGGGCTGGCCAGACCGTTCCACGAACGGGCCGTCAGTTTCCGTCAACACCCGATCATCGGGAACCGCCTTTAGGATGCGACGACCGTTCGGAGAGCTCAACATCCTCTCGTTCACCGAAAAATAGCAGCCGAGTTGGACACCGCGCCGGGCCTCAGCGGCCGATCCGGTAAACCAATGAAGCACAACCGTTCCCCGGTCCGCTGGCAGGCACTCCTCGATCAGGTCAAGAACATGTTTCGCGGACCGCACACTGTGCACACTCAGAACCTTGCCACCTGCCTCCGCACATAGATTGAGGATTGTACGGAACGCCCGCTTTTGCAGCTCAAACGAACGATAGTGCCGCGGTCCGGCGTCGAGTCCGACTTCGCCTACATATCGTGTTTCGGGAAGGAGACGCTCGAACAAGTCCAACTCGCTCGCTCTTTCCTCGACCAGCTGCGGATGGAGACCAAGACCAACGCGAACGAACTCGCTGTTCATCGCGAGCTGTCGATTGCGAGGAAAAGCTTTCGGCGTGGTCGTCACCGCCAGAGTCGCTGCCCGGACGGAGTCGCATCTCGCAATCGCATCTTTCAAATCCGGATACAGATCTAGATGACAATGAAAGTCGACAAACTCGGGCCGCATCACTTCAACTCGGCTTCGCGGTTACGCCGTCCAACAGCTCCGCCACCTCAAGAACGCCGCGCCGAAACACGTCAGCATAATCCCCCGCTTCAGACGGCGCATCGGTCAGCGGCCCCGGCTTGTGGACCAATATACCGGCCAGCTCTGGCCGCTTCTCTAGGCGCCGAGCCATTAGTTGGAACGACCGGACGTTTTCGCCCTCCGACTTGTCGGTGAAGAGTGTCTGAGCCGTAAGATCGGGCACGGTATAGAGCGTGGGATCGGGCGCCCCAAGTCCCTCCTTCAGGGACGCGCGACGAATGAGGCACGGTACACAGTAGCCGCAATGCCGCGGCGAGAGCTTCTTGTAGCGCGCCTTCGCCGGCGACGAGCAGGACATCGAGTTGCCAACCTCCTTCTTGAGGAAATCGCGATCCGCACATGACTTCACCATCTCGCCCTTCGTGCGGTGTCGATACTCGTTGACCAGCGTGGCCTCGATGCTGATGTCCTGGAGCAACCCGTTCACCCCCGCGATGAAATAAGGATGCGCGGTGCGGGTACTCAAAGCGCCAAACCTGAGGGGGTCCAACGGTACGTTCAGTGCGATCAGGCCGTTCTCGGGCACGTTGACCTTGGTCGGCTTCCTGAACGCCGACGCCGCGAGGGAAGCCAACGCGAAAAAGAGGAAAGACCGACCTCTCTGCGTCTCCTCGACCTCGCCCGTGTCCAGATGGTTGTGATCGAACCCGAGGCGTACACGCATCGACCTGATTTCCGGACTCGCAAACCGCCGTTGCAGACGATCCAGCAGGTAGGTCTGCGCCTTGGATGTTTCCGCATCCCAATAGTGACTCACCAGAAGCGGACGTCGGCCACCCTTCAGCAGATCGAGCACCCCAATCAGGCTGTCGAGCCCGCCGGAAAACAGGCACACCTCATCGAGATCGTCCAGCGGAAGTTTTTCCGTCTTCAGGACGATCGATGACATCCGCTTCGTCCGCGCCCGAAAGAACAGGCGCCAACGGTCGCCAGTCAGAAACTTCAGCAAATCTGAAAGCCGGTGCGACAAGGCGGTCCATCGCGCAGGATCAGACACCGGTACATACAGGTCGATCTCCCTTGTCCAGCCATCCTGTGCATTGATTGCCCTCGACACCCGCGTATCGCCGGCGTTGACCATGGCTGCGGCCAGCACAAGATCCACCGCGGGCTCTGATGGCGTAAGGCCGACAGCTGATAGCTGATCGAGCGCGTGTCCGATCCCGAAGTCGAGCCGCCGATCCGCGTTCAGGAAGTCGACCTCGTAGACGTCCGAGTCTTTCTGGACGATCCGGACTCTCGTCTTATCATCTGGGCCGAGACGGCCGACAAGGCTGAACCTCCTCATGATGCCTCACCCAAAGTCTGCATCAGGTCGAATGCCGCCCCATAGAGTTCCGAGACGAAGTCATCGATCTGTTGGCCACTGACGTCCGCCAAACTCGACCCACTCGCCGCAAATCTGTCGCGAACGCAGCCGTCGACGAAATCGTGCAACATATGTTGCGCCCGCTCCACCGCAGCGAGGTCGGGGGACACACGGATGCTGTTTGTGCCAACCTCGTTCAGTATCTTCCCCTCGATCGATCGGCTGACGACGCCGATGAAGAATTCCTGAAGATCCTCCGGCGTCATCTCGTCGAAATTGCCGACTCCCTCGGCCGCCAGGGCGGCGATGGTTTCGAGCATCGCATCACGCGCAATCGCTTCATCAATGGTCCCGCCGGGCGGGCACAGTGCATCCGTGAGGGCGACGAAGACATCGACGGCCGGCGCCCCGGCAAGTCCTTCGAGGTTAAATGGCCTGAGCGCCTCGGCCGGGCCCTGGGTCGCGAAATTCCGTGCCAGACCCGCGATGCCGCCGGCCGCGGCTCGCGAACTGGGCATGCGGCGCGCCGCGCCGCGACCGCCGCCGCTGGCAGAGACATATTGGCCAGATCCCCGACGAATGGCCCTGCTGTCAGACGTTCTCGCGCCCCGTGTCAGGTTTCCGCGAGCGGCGCCGAGGCCCGAACCGGCAGGAGGCGGGCGCAGTGGCGGGTAGGCAACCGCCGGCGCCTGGGTGTCGGGCTCGGCACCTCCGTCTCCCCCGTCGCCGCCACCATCGCCGCCGGCCGGTGACGCGCTTCCCGGCGCGCCGGCCGGCGTCGAAGGCGGATCATCCACCCAACTCGGCACCAGACCGCTCTTGGAGCCGCCGAAGGTTCCCGAAGTGCCCATCAGCGCGTCCCCCCGCGCCTGCCCATTTGCATCGCGGCCTTCGCCGCCACTTGCAGGGGCTTGTTGTCATCCTGCCCAGCCCATCCCAATAGCAGCGTCCTGAATTCCGTTTTTGCCTCCTCGGTGGTCAGGGCATTTGCCCAGCCGCCCACAACCCACGGCCCGAGCTTGGATACCGGCAACCCCTTGAGGAACGCGATCAGCGACGGCTGCAAGAATGCGTGGTGCTGGCAGATCGCGGCGAGGCCCTGCACGCCCGGCGGTTGCTCACCGAAATCCTCCGCCACCGTCACTTTCGCGCGCAGCGCGTCAAAGAGCTGTTCGGCTTCGGAACCTGGTAGGCGCGCCACCTCGGCGGTTGCCTGTCGCACCTGGAGCGGCGGACCGCTCAGCTTCGCGAGCAGTTCGTCGAGCTCTCCGAGCGACGCGACAGCCCCGAAGACGCTGCGGCGATCACGGGTCACGAAGACGTATGGCCTCAGATCGTACTCGGCGAGGGCCGGATCGATCTTTGCCCATTGCTTCGCCCATTCCAAATTAGGCCATTCCGGCAGTGGCGGCTGATCCGAATCCGCCTGATCCGCCTTCTCGGGCCTCTTTCCACCCTTTGTCTTCTTCGTATCGGCCCCGTCACCTCTGACGGCGGCCTCGAGCGCGGCCAGCTCCTCGGACGCTCCCGTCCCGGCCGACCCCCGCGCGATGGCGTCATAGACTTCCGGCGCGAAGCGCTCCGCCAGCATGATCTTTGCGAGGACCGTTGAATTGAGGTCGTCGCCGAACCCCCGCTCCTGCGCGATCGCCAGGCGCAACGCCATGGTGTTGATGAAGCGCTTCACCTGCCGAGGATTGCCGCGTGCACCATCCGTCAGGATCGGCGCGATCCTGTACGCGAGGTCGAGGGCGCGCTCGACCGGCGCCGGTACGGACCCGAGGGCCTCCGTAACGCCGTTGCGATCAAGGCCCGGTCCCTTCCACGGGCGCTGCAGCACCTGCCGGGCAAACGTGACCAGCTTCTGATATTCATCCGAGGTCTCGCCGCACTCATTCAACACAAGCAAGAGGGTGACGTAGATGCGAGTCTCAGCATATCCGAGCGACGGCAGCCGGAACGGTACCTGGATCAGCTTCTCAAGGTAATTGCGAGCATATGTGGCGGGTCCCGCAGCGACCGGGAGGTCCGGAAAATGCTGCCGCACCGCATATTCGATCATGCCCTCGTCCGCCGCGATCACAAACGCCGCCTTCGGCACGAACAGGAACAGACGGATCGCCTCGAGCGTCTCAATTGCCGTTTCGGGCAGGCAGCGATCCAGATCGTCGACCAGAACCACCAGACGATCGATGTCCGCACAGCGCAAGAGCTCCTCGAACTCCTCCCGAAATGCGTGCATCTGTTCTGGGGCGCTCTCGGGTTCAGCCTCTTTGAGATATTGTCCGACCTGCGTGGCAACGGACTGCAGGTCGGTCTGCGTAATCGCCTCTGCCGACTTGCCGAGCAGACTTGACGCCGCGTCGTAGAGGTCCTTGAGGGTGTCCGGGTGCGGTATGCCCGTCCCCACCGTGAAGGCCAACCCTCCCACTTTGCGCGCGAGCTTCATCCAGTCCACCCGGCGCAGAACCTTCTTCGCCTGGTCGATGACTTTGGTCGACGTCGAACGGCTGCGGAGCAACTCCTCGACGATCGTCTCGATCAGGACCGCCTTCGCGTCCTCGAAACCCTGGAACAGCCATCCGTTGAATCGAACACAGAGGATGCGATCATTCTTCGCGAACGCCTCCTCCACCATCATCAGCACGCTCGATTTTCCGGCGCCCCAATCGCCATGCACGCCCACGGTGAGCGGTTCGTCCGACTTCTCGTTGACCAGGCGCACCACCGTGCGCGCGATGGCCTCGTAGTAGAGAAGGTCAACGGACGTCTCGTTGTCGGCGACGATCATAGCGGCCCTTGTTACGACTCCAGCCCCTCACTTGCCCTCGTCGAAGCCATTGACGTGACAAGACCTCTGCAGTTGTATACTTTAGGCAAGGAAATGTCACGCGCGTTGGTCGACTTCTCACTCGCGATCGCTGTTTGCGCCATCGTCACCGAACGCAGCGAGCTGGCGCAGGCTGGTCCGCCCGCAACAGCTAATTAGGCGTCGTCATCGAGGCTCCGTCAGTTGACCGCGGCCGACCGTCCTCAAACTGTGCAATTTCCAAGACGCCGGTTCGACGCCCTCGCCGGCTACACGCTTCAACCGTTCATCGTCCTCATCACGGAAGAGATCGAGTGGCACGCATCCTCGGACGAGCGCGTCCTCGGCGTCGTGACGCGGGATCGTATCGATCACGACTTCGGGTGGGTCGCGCTCGGACGTGACGAGCAACAGCGGTTCCGGGCCGTCGCGGTCAACGCCTCGCTGCCGACCGCCGATGCCGCACGTAAACAGTTGCTTGACCGCATGGATACGCTCGCTGCCGCACCGGACGCCGAATTCCACCAACGCGATTCCGAGCGCGCTCCCGTCGACTTTTTCACCGCGATCGCACCGGCCGAGCGTCTCCATCCAACCTTCAACATATTGACGTCGGAGGAACGCTACTCGCCCGCACGCGACCTCATCGCGGCGATGATGCGGTTCCACGAAGATGCCGACGGGAATTTCGTCGAGCAATTCCAGACGACCGGTTTTGACCCGCGGCTGTGGGAACTCTACCTCTTCGCGACGTTCAATGAGCTACGGTCGAGACACCACAGTTGCGGTGCCAGACTTCGTCTTGACCGGGATGCCTGGGCAGCTTGCGATCGAAGCGACCACCGCCAACCCACCCGGTGGTGGTGCCCCGGCTCTTCCAAATCCAACCACGACAGATGAGTTCACGACCTATCTGCAAGACTATGTCCCAATAAAGATCGCACGAGCGCTGACACGCAAGCTCAACAAGACACCGCCCTATTGGGAAGCAGAGGAATTGCGGGAGATTCCGTTCCTGCTGGCGGTCCAGGATTTCCATGGGCCGGGATCCTTGCGCATGGTCGTGCCGGCAACCGCCGAATATGTCTTCGGTGTTCGCCACAGCCTGGTAAACGGAAAGCGCAAGATCGAGCGCATCACCGAACATCGCTTCGGTCGTTCCGTGGAAGCCTCGGGCCTCTTCTTCCTACCCGGCGCCGAGAATGTCAGCGCCGTTGTCGTCAACCCGCAAGGGACCATCACGAAGTTCAATCGCATGGGCTATCTCGCCGGCTTCGGCAGTCGGCGCGTCCGCATGGTTCGGACAGGCATGCGACGCGGTGAACTCGACGATGACGGGCCGATGCCAAAGCCGTTCGCGCATGCCGTCCACGCTCCCGACTACGACGAGTCCTGGGTGGAGGGCATGGTCGTCCTCCACAATCCGAATGCGCGCATCCCGCTCGACCCCGCTCTGATCCCGGGAGCCAATCACGAGTTCCTGCAAGCGGATGGTGGGATCATGCCGCTCCTGCCTGAGTTCCACCCGTACTTCTCCCAGACCGCGATTGCCGTCGAAGGCGACGACGACAAGCAAACGCCCGTGGAGTAAACCGCCGCCCACACAACCCCTTGGCTGCTCCAAACGAACTTGAGTTCCTACATGGTCTTGTGATAAAACCTCTGCACTTCTTTCTAAGAGCATAGCAAATGTCACCACAACCGAGGACGCAACGTGATACGGCCCGCAACCTTTTCCGCGAGAAGGGGCTCGTCCGTATGCGCGATCTGCGCGACGCCGGCATCGGGTCCGAGACCGTTGCCCGCTTAGCTCGTGAAGGCGAAATCACGCGCGTGGCGCGCGGCCTCTACCAGCTGGCCGACTACATGCCGGATGCCCGGCGCAGCTTCGCGGAGGCTTCAGCTCTCGTGCCCAGAGGCGTGATCTGCCTCACATCCGCGCTGCAGTTTCATGAGCTGACACTGCAGATGCCGTCCGCTGTCTGGATCGCTATTGATCGCACCGGCTGGAAACCCAAGGTCGAGTACCCGCCAATCCGCTTCGTGCGCTTCAGCAGCCGTGCTCTCAAGGGAGGCGTGAAGCGACATCTGATCGACGGCATCGAGGTTCCGATTTTCGAACCCGCCAAGACGATCGTCGACTGCTTTCGATATCGCAACAAGATCGGACTCGACGTCGCCCTGGAAGGCCTACGTGAAGGACTGCGGACCAAAAGGGTGACGCCGGACCAGCTCTGGGAATTCGCGCGCACGGCCCGTGTCTGGTCGGTGATGCGTCCCTATGTCGAAGCGATGGTCGCCGATGGCGCGTGAGGTTCGCAATGTCGGGGCCTCGGTCCGCGCGCGGCTTCTCGATCGCGCCCGCGCGGAGAAGACTGATTTTCAGATCCTCCTTACGCGCTATGCGCTCGAGCGGCTGCTCTACCGCCTGAGCGTCTCCGATCAGCGCGAGCGGTTTGTCCTGAAAGGGGCGATGCTCTTCGCCACCTGGCGGGACGATCCCTTCCGTCCAACCCGCGACCTCGATCTTCTGGGTCATGGCGATGCCGTTCCCGCGGCGGTCGCCGAGAGCGTCCGGGCGATCTGCTCCACGGCGGTGCCTGACGATGGCGTCGTCTTCGACGTTGAACATATCGAGGCCGCCGCAATCCGGGACGAGGCTGAGTATGCCGGCGTGCGTGTCAGGACCAGCGCCATGATCGCCGGCGCGCGCCTGCCCATTCAAGTCGACGTCGGTTTCGGCGATGCCATCACTCCCGAAGCGGTCGAGATCGAATACCCGGCGCTGCTCGACGCGCCAGCACCAGTTCTGCGCGCCTATCCCCCCGAGACGGTCGTCGCCGAGAAGCTCGAGGCCATCGTTTCGCTCGGCGTCGCCAATAGTCGGATGAAGGATTTCTACGACCTCTGGATGATCGCGCAGACATTCACATTCGAGAGCGGCGTCCTGGCGAATGCCGTCCAACGGACGTTCGACCGCCGCCGAACGTCCTGGCCCGAACAAACGCCCTCCGGGTTGGGCGAGGCCTTTGCCAGCGAGCGGGACGCTCAGTGGCGGGCCTTTCTGGCGCGCGACCGGCTCGCAGCGGCGCCCGCTTCGTTCATCGAGGTCGTCGAAGATCTACGGGCATTCTTGCTGCCGGTGCTCCAACGGCAACAACTCGCATCGTGGTCGCCCGGCGGTCCCTGGACCCACACGGAGGCTGCCTCGTGAGTTCACAGTCTCCAAACACAGGCGCGGGGAGACGCGCTGAACCTCGCGAGGCGATCTTCATCAGCCACGCCGCGCCCGAGGACAACGCCTTCACGATCTGGCTGGGCGCGAAGCTCGCCGCGATCGGCTACGAGGTCTGGGCCGATGTGCTCCGGCTCAAGGGCGGCGAGGACTGGCAACGCAAACTCGAGAACGCACTGCGCCATCGCGCCTACAAAGTACTGCTCGTGGCCAATCCCCCGGCGGTCGACAAGCAGGGCGTGCGCAATGAGATCCAGATCGCGACCGAGGTCGCGCGCAAGATCGGAGACAACGCCTTCATCATCCCGCTGCGTATGGAGCCTTTCGAAGCTCCCTTCCTGATCGCGCACGCGCAATACATCGACTTCACACGCGGATGGGCGCGCGGGCTGACAGAGCTGCTGGAGACGCTCGAAGAAACCTATCGCGTCCCGCGTAATGTCGGTGGCGGCGATGCCATCTGGCGTGAAATCCAGCTCATCCACGGCAAGACGCTCGTTTCCACTCCGGAACGGCTGATCTCGAACTGGCTCCGGATCGATCAACTGCCGAAGAAGATCCGCTACTACGAGTTCAAGGGACAGGTGTCCGATCGCCAGGCCCAGTCGCGCATGGCCGAGGCGCCGTGGCCGCTGAAGCCCTTCCGCCAGGGATTCCTCGCCTTCGCGCGCTTCCACGATCTGCAAGACCATTTCGGACCGAACCTCCCCATCAAGCGGAAAGCGGAGCGGCTCGTCGCAGGCCTCCTGGACGACGGGTGGTCCAAACTCGGCATCGAACGGATCGATGCCCGCAATCAGTTCAGCGACCTGGCGCGCCAGGCGTTCGAAAAGCTGTTCGCAGACCGTGGCCTTCAGCCTTACGGACTCTCCGGCGCGCAAACGGCATGGTGGCCGCCCGTCGACGTCGCGCCCACCACCAAGATCGCCTTCCGGTGGGGCGACATCGCCGGTCTGCGCCAGATCCAGGGCGTATCGCTGAAGCGCCACATGAACTGGCATTTCGGTGTCAGCGTCACGGCGCGGTCAGCGCCAGTCCGTCACGTACGCATCGTCAGCCGCCTCATCTTCACAGAGGATGGCTACAAGCCGTTCGACGATCCCGCGAGGATGCATCGCCTGCGGCGCTCCTTCGCCAAGACCTGGCGGAACGCCCGCTGGCGGGACATGCTGCTCGCCTTCCTGTACTGGCTCGCCGAGGGTCGCGACTCCCTTGCCGTGCCCGTCAGCTCCGAAGAAGGGATCGTACTCGGCCTGCCGCCGATTTCCTGGCAAGTTCCGGTCAGCCTGCCGGTCGAGCACGAAATCCCCGAGCCCGACGACGACGATCCCAGCGACGATGATGAGCCGGACGAGCCCGACAGCCCAACTGAGGGCGACGGCCCAGAGGAGACTGGCGATGACGTCTAGGCCTCCGCCCTTCAAACCTCGGACGCTGCATCTGGAAGAACCACTGCTGGAATTCCGCCACGGCCAGCGTCTCGTCTACCCTCGCGACGGCCTCTTTCTCTACGGCCCGGTCGGCGAGACGACGCAATTGCCGGCGATCCGCTATGGCGTGATCGGCACGCCGGACGGCGTGCGACGCTTCAGGGCCTGGGCCGAGACCATGGCCGGCTTCATCGACATCCCGCCGCCCGGACCGCGATCGCGGGCGGTCGAACCCCAGCATGTGCCCTTCCCCGGCTTCGCCGAGGCCTTTCACGCCGATTGGCCAATTGACCCGCCCTGTCTCATCGACGATCTCGACGCCGCGGAGATCGAGCGCACTCTCCGGATCGCCAATCGTCACGAGGCGATACGCAACACCGTCGACCTATTCGTGTCCCGCCTCGTCACCGAGAACAATCGCCTCGAGAGCGCGCCGCAATTCTGGTTCGTCGTCATTCCAGAGCGTGTCTACGAGCTCGGCCGCCCGCAGTCGACCGTGAGACGCGACGATCGAGTGGCCGGGACGGTGACCATCTCGCAACGCCGTGCCCAGCAACTTCAAACCCAGCCCACCCTCTTCGGCGAGGACGAACGGGAGGCCGAGGTCTATCAGTATGCGACGCATTTCCGGCGCCAGTTGAAGGCACGCCTCCTGAAGGAGCGGATCGTCACACAGATCGTCCGCGAGACCACTCTGGCGCCCGGCGACTTTCGCCGCGAGAGCGGAATGCCCGTTCGACGCGTCGAGGATCCGGCAACGATCGCATGGAAGCTCGGGACCGGCGCCTACTACAAGGCGGGCGGTAAGCCCTGGCAGCTCGCCGATGTCCGACCAGGCGTCTGCTATGTCGGCCTCGTCTACAAGCGCAGCGAACTGACGAGCGACAAGCGGCACGCATGCTGCGCGGCGCAGATGTTCCTGTCTGACGGCGAAGGCGTGGTCTTCCGCGGCGCGCTCGGCCCGTGGTTCCAGACGGACACAAAGCAATTCCACCTCGATCACGACGCTGCCAGGAACCTCATTCAGATGGTGGTCGGCGAGTATTCACGGCTGCATGACGGCCCGCCTTCCGAACTCTTCATCCATGCGAAATCGGCGTTCACCGACGATGAGTGGCGTGGCTTCGCCGCCGGCTGTGACGATGAAACAAATCTCGTCGGCGTGCAGATCGCCGACGCGCGCGACGACCTCAAGCTCTATCGGCCGGGGGAATATCCGGTCATCCGAGGCACGGCGCTCCAGATCGGCGAACGCCACGCCCTGCTCTGGACATCGGGCTATGTGCCTCGGCTCGACACCTATATGGGTCCGGAGACGCCGAACCCGATCTCCGTGAGGGTACTGCGTGGCGAATGTGCCTTGACGACCGTCCTGTCGGACGTGCTCGGCCTCACCAAGATCAACTTCAATTCCTGCCTGCACAACGATCGGCTGCCGGTCACGATCCGGTTCGCCAACGCCGTGGGCGATGTCCTCATCTCCGCGCCGATGGATGGAGAACCGAAGCTGCCATTCAAATTCTATATCTAGGGCAGCTTGTCGCCTCGAGACTCGAGAGCGATACACGCCGCCTCACGTTCAGGAAAATCGAACATCAGTCACGGCTGATTGGAAGCCAACACGCCGCTGATTGGAACCGTACGGACCTCGATCGAGAAGACCCAGGAGGGGAAAGCCTTGTATGGGGATTTCAGAGTCAAGCGTTTTCCATAGGCAAGTCCTTCGCTGTCGCTCGGCTTGATGGCGAGCAAGGTGGGGCGAGCGTGTTTGTCCCACGATCAATGCTTCCAGTATTCCGGGGGGAGCTCGCCTTTAGGGTGCTATGATCGCACCGCAACCTTGTATTCGGTAAGGTTCACGCAGAACCTGGACCATGAAGCAGCCATTCGCTTCGAGGGCGAGTCTCCGAGGCGGCGGGCACATTCTTCCCTCGGCGTTGTAGCCATGGCGTTCCTCGTGTCACCGCCACCCCGGATTCCTGATCGGCGGGCGACTTTCGGTCGACCGCCAAAAACTGATTACTCTTTCGTCAGACGGTAGGCCGGAGAACAACGCCGGCCGGAACCTCACCGGTCGTGACCATCCGCCAGAAGGCGATGAGGAGCTTTCGGGCGAGCGCGACGATCATCTTCTTTCTCGGTGTCGGTGCATCGCCCACAGTCCGATGTCGATACCACTGCGCGAGGCCACTCTCTTTCTGGAACATCAGGAACCTCCAGGCCAACTGGATTAACCCGCGACGCACACGTGCATTACCGGACTTTGAGAGCCCTTTTTCACGTCGCCTCGCCCCACTTTCATCCGGCGCGCCGGTCAGTCCGGCATATCGCGCGACGGCACGCCTGTCCCGCAGTTTCCGGGACAGAAGTTCCTGGACCAGCATGTCGGCTGTTTCGACGCCGACGCCGATTATGCGCGTGAGCAGCAAAACCATGGCGTTTGTCTTCATGTCCGGGGCGGCCTCCAGTCGAGCCAGGCGCTCGCGCTCGATCGTGGCGATCTGTTCCCTGACCAATGACAGGCGCTCGAGATAGCGTTGCAGTTCAGACCTCAGATTGGGTGGCAGTGGATCGCCGTCGGGAGTGGTCAGAGAATCGAGCTGCTTCGCCGCGCGTTTCAGCGCGGGATTGAACCCGCGGATTCCCAGACGCTGCATGGCCGCTTTGATCGTGTTGATGATACGGGTCTTCTCTCCGACCAGCTTCTCTCGTTCCCTGCTTGGACGCCTGGCATCTTCCTCGGCCATTGTTGGAATGGCGACCATGCCGCAATGACCGCGTTCGCCGCGCAGCCAGCCGAGGAAGACACGCATCAGCATCGCGGTGTCGAGACGGTCAGTCTTCGATCGCCGGTGTTCGCGAGACACCGCGACGCTGGTTGGGTGAATAACATGCGTTTCCATGCCGCGCGCCTGAAGCCAGCGCGCCAGCCAGAAACCGTCACGCCCGGCCTCATAAGCAACGATGACACGGTCGATCTGCATGCCTTTGCTGGTTGCTTCCTCGCGCCACCGATCGAGAAGGCGGCCGAGTGCAGCAGGATCCGGTTCCAGTTTCTTCAGCGGCCTGCGTGTGATTCCGGGCAGCGTGCCAGCGACCAGCCAACTTGTGCTGCTCAGTTCTATAACCGCGACTACCGCCTTTTCCTGATCAAATGGCAAAATCGACCGGCTCAGATCTTCAACTCTGTTCATCGGGGCAATTCCTTTCCAGCTATTTGCTGGCGCGATGATGTCAAAGACTCACCGCCCGCCCCATAGCTTCTTCCCCTGCGGCCGAGCCTGTAGTCTCGACCGACCCCTTCTGCGGGGATACCCCGCAACGCCCCGAGAGTGAGAGTGCGGACCGGTTTGCCGTGACGGGTTGGAAGCCGAGGGAGAGGCCCCCGGCGCCCGTCGCGGAGAACCGCGATGTCCAGAGACAAGCGAAACGCCGGCGCCAGGCGCGACCGGACCAACCTCTATTCCGAGATCACCGACAAGATCATCGCCGAGTTGGAGGCGGGCCGCGTGCCCTGGGTCCAGCCCTGGGGCACGGCCGCGGCGAAGGCGCCGCTCGCCATGCCGAAGAATGCTTCGACCTCCCGGCCTTATTCGGGAATCAACGTGCTGCTCCTGTGGGGCGCGGTGATCGAGCGCGGCTTCGGCGGCCAGAGCTGGCTCACCTTCCGCCAGGCACTCTCGCTCGGCGGCAATGTCCGCAAGGGCGAGCGCGGCACCACCGTCGTCTATGCCGACCGCTTCGTGCCGGAGGACGAGAAGCGCCGGGCCGCCGAGACCGGCGAGGACGCGCAGGCGATTCCGTTCCTGAAGCGCTTCACGGTCTTCAACACCGACCAGTGCGAATACCTGCCCGAGGACGTGGCGACGGCCGCGCCGCCGGTTCCAGAGGGGCTGATAGAACCCGCCGTGGAGGCGCTGATCAAAGCGACCGGCATCGACTTCCGCGTCGGCGGTAACCGGGCCTTCTACGTTCCGGCCCACGACTACGTGCAGGTGCCGCCGCCGCAAGCCTATTTCGAGCCGATCGACTGGCACCGCACCGCGCTGCATGAGCTCGGCCACGCCAGCGGCCATATGTCCCGGCTGAACCGCGATATGACCGGCTCCTTCGGATCGAAGAAATACGCCTTCGAGGAGCTGATCGCGGAGATCAACGCCGCGTTCTGTTGCGCCTCGCTCGGCATCACCCCGACCGTCCGGCACGCCGACTATATCGGCTCCTGGCTCGAGGTCCTGCGCGAGGACCATCGCGCGATCGTCCGTGCCGCATCCCAAGCGAGCAAGGCCGCCGACTGGCTGCTCGCCTTCTTGCCCGATGAGGCAGAGGAAACGTTCCCTGCGGAGCTGGAGGCGGTGTCATGAACGCACCGTCACCCTTCTTTCCGCCAACGGACGATCCTCGCATCCGGCTGCGTGTTCTAAGCCTCGGCGCCGGCGTTCAGTCCACGACGCTGGCGCTCATGGCGGCGCACGGGGTCGTCGGTCCGATGCCCGATTGCGCGATCTTTGCCGATACGGGCTGGGAACCACGCGCCGTCTATGAGCATCTCGACTGGCTCATGTCGCCCAACGTACTCCCGTTTCCCGTCCATGTCGCCTCAGCCGGCAACATCCGGTCCGATCTCGTCAAGGCGGCGAATGGCGGACGCTGGGCTTCGATTCCGGCTTTCGTCCGAACCGCTCATGGGGGCAAGGCCGACGTCGGCATGATCCGGCGGCAATGCACGAAGGAGTACAAGATCGTGCCGATCCGCCGAAAGGTCCGGGAGCTTGCCGGCCTGACGCGACGACGGTCGCCCGATCACCCGATCGTCGAGCAGTGGATCGGTATCTCGCTCGATGAGGTGATCCGGATGAAGCCGTCCTTCGAGAGCTGGCAGGTTAACCGATGGCCACTCGTCGAGCAGCGCATGAGCCGGCAGGACTGTCTGACCTGGCTGAGGCGGTACGGCTATCCGGAGCCGCCCAAAAGCAGTTGCATAGGCTGTCCTTTCCATTCCGACACAATGTGGCGGGCGATGCGGGACGACGACGACGCAGCCTGGGCCGATGCCATTGCAGTCGACCGGATGATCCGCTCCGGGCTTCGTGGCGTGCGCGGCGAGGTCTATCTCCACCGCCAGGCCGTCCCGCTCGATCAGGCCGACCTTTCGACCGCCGCCGATCACGGACAGCTCGATCTGTGGGGCAATGAGTGCGAGGGCATGTGCGGTGTGTGACCGTGCGCCTCCACCGCAGCGCCTGCGATCCACCTCTACGCGCCTGCGTATTGCCGCCGTTCCGGTTTTCCGGCTCTCCGGTTCTGCGGCACTGCATAAGAGAGAGTGAGAGGGCTGCGCCCTTCTCCGTGACGGGTTGGAAGTCGAGAGAAGGGCTCTCGGCGCCCGTTGCGGAGTAACCCATCATGGCAACCGCCACTCAGAAGATCACCCTCAGCGCGTCGCGCGACATCCCCTTCAACAAGCTCGTACTCAGCCAGTCCAATGTCCGGCGTCTGAAGGCCGGCGTCTCGATCGAGGAACTGGCCGAGGACATCGCCCGCCGCGGCCTCCTGCAGAGCCTCAATGTGCGGCCGCTCCTCGACGCCGAGGGCAAAGAGACCGGCATGTTCGAGATCCCGGCCGGCGGCCGGCGCTACCGGGCGCTCGAACTCCTCGCCAAGAAGAAGCGCCTCGCCAGGACCGCGCCCGTGCCCTGCATCGTGCGGGAGGCCGGCGGTGACATCTCGGCGGAGGAGGATTCGCTGGCCGAGAATGTCCAGCGCACGCCGCTGCACCCGCTTGACCAGTTCCGCGCCTTCCAGACCTTGCGCGAGCAGGGCATGACCGAGGAAGATATCGCCGCGCGCTTCTTCGTTTCCGTCAACATCGTCAAGCAGCGCCTCAAGCTCGTCACCGTGTCGGAGAAGCTCCTCGACATCTATGCCGAAGACGGGATGACGCTCGAACAGCTCATGGCCTTCACCGTCTCGGCCGACCATGCACGCCAGGAACAGGTCTGGGAGTCGATTCAGCATAGCTGGGCGAAGGAACCCTATCAGATCCGCCGCATGCTGACGGAAAACACCGTGCGTGCCGCCGACCGACGCGTGCGCTTCGTCACCGTCGAGGCCTATGAAGAGGCTGGCGGCACCGTCATGCGCGACCTGTTCCAGGAGGACGATGGCGGCTGGGTCGAGAACGTGCCGCTGCTGGAGCGTCTCGTCGCCGACAAGCTCAAGGCCGAGGCGGAGACCATCGCCGGCGACGGCTGGAAGTGGATCGAGGTCGCCGCCGATTTTCCCTACGGCCATACGCAAGGCCTGCGACAGCTTGCCGGCACACCGATCGATCTTACCGACGAGGAACGCGCGACGCGTGAGGCGCTGCGTAACGAATATGACCGTCTCGAATCCGAATATGCCGAAGCCGACGAATTGCCCGACGAGGTGGATGAACGGCTCGGTGAGATCGAGGCGGCACTCGGCGCGTTCGAGGACCGGCCGAAGCATTTCGATCCTGCCGAGATCGGCCGTGCCGGCGTGTTCGTCAGCATCGGTCATGATGGCAGGTTGTCCGTCGATCGGGGCTATGTCCGGCCCGACGACGAAGCCCCGGCGGGCGGCGACACCGCCGTTGGCGGCGATGACCGCCAAACGCCGGGCAGCGACGGTCAACGCACGGTCATTTCGGTCGGCGGCGAGCCTGAGCCGCAGGATGACGAGGCCGATGTGGTCAAGCCGCTGCCCGAGCGGCTGGTGATCGAACTGACCGCACACCGCACCCTCGCGCTGCGCGACGCGCTGGCCAACAATCCGCATATCGCCATGACCGCGCTCCTCCACAAGCTGGTACGCGATACTTTCCAGCACGTCTCCTCGCCGGGATGCCTCGATGCCTCGGTTCGACATGTGTTCTTTCCCGTGCAGGCCGATGATCTGAAGGACAGTGCATCCGCGAAGTCCGTCGACGATCGGCAGGAGGCGTGGAAGGGCGATCTTCCCCTCGGCGACGATGACGCGCTCTGGGAGATGCTCGATGCTCTCGACGACGCAAGCCGCATGGCCCTCCTGGCCCATTGCGTCTCCTTAGGCGTCAACGCGCTCTACGAGAAGGCCAATCCCTACGGCGCCGGGCCGACCGTGCACGGCGTCCAGCAGCGCATCCGCGAGGCCGACCGCCTGGCGCGCGCTACCGGTCTCGACATGGTGGAGATTGGCTGGCGTCCGACGGTCGACAACTATTTCGGCCGAGTGACGAAGCCGCGCATTCTCGACGCCGTACGCGAGGCGAAGGGTGAAGAGACCGCGCGGCTCATCGATCATCTGAAGAAGCCCGACATGGCCAAGGAAGCCGAGCGGCTGCTCGCAGACAGCGGCTGGTTGCCCGAACCGCTTCGCCTTCCGGCGTTGGGCGATGACGTGACCTCTGGGGCGAACAGCGGCGAATCCGAAACGCTGCCGGCCTTTCTCGCCGATGAGGAGGAGGTCGACGACGAACCCGCGAACGTGCCTCAGCCCGTGGCCGCCGAATAAGCAGATGCGGGGCGGTCCCGCGCCGCGCCGCGTCCTTCCCCTCAACCCCGACAACGCCCGGTCCCCGCACCGGGCGTTTTTCGTTTCCGGAGGCCGCCATGGCTGACTATTTCATACACTTCTCCTGCCTGCTCGACGTAGGCACGGCCGGCAATGCCGCCCGGGCGCTCGACATCTACAATGATCTCTGCGCGCAAGGTGCGATCGAGGATCCGCCCTCCGAAGGGTTTCTCCTGTCGATCGATCCCGCTCACGGAGGCTCGAAACTCTGGATGCGGGACGACGGCACAGGCGACCCGCAGCGTGTCATCGACTTCGTCCTGCGCTGCGCCGACACCTTCGCGCTCACCGGGCGATGGGGCTTTCAATGGGCCAATACGTGCTCGCGTCCGCGTGTGAACGCCCTCGGCGGCGGCGCCCATGTCCTCGATCTCGGCCGGCGGGACACAGTCGCCTGGATCGGCACCCATGGCTGGCTCGACGATACGATCCGGGGAGGCCGGCCATGAGCATTCCCGATCATGCGCGCGCCAATTTCGAGACGCTCCTGCGCGCGGCGGCCGACGGCAATCTCGCCCTCATGGAGTGCGTCGACGCCGCGACGGGCACACAGCGTTACGTCATCTGCGCCGTCGGTCGCGACGGCGAAGACTTCGTCTTCACGCCCTTCGGCCACCTCGCCGAGGGCAATCCCTACGAGGCCTATGTGCCGCCGGAGCCGTGAGAGGGAGAGGATGGCCGGGACGGGTTTGAGCCGGGGCGGTCAAAGAGAGAGCGCCGCCTGGTTCGACCCGTTCCCGCTCTCCCGAGGTCTCCTCCATGACGCAAATGTTCCCCGCCGCGGCGCGCGCCGCCGCCACACATCCGCTCGCCGATGTCGAACCGATCTCGCATGCCGCCGATGCGGCCCGGACGCTTCTCGTTCATCTCGAACAGGGCCGCAAAATCGATGCGCCGATCCTGAGGGACGCCATGGAGACCGCCTATGGTGGCTCCGATGCCGACGGCACCTGGGACTGGAAGCTGGCCTATGACGCCTGCGAGGCGGCGACCATCCTGTTCCTGCGCAAATACGGAAAGACGCTTTTGCGCAAAGCCGGCTCTCCGGCGGCGGCGTTGCCGCTGCTCGCGAAGATCACCGATCTTCTCCCGACCCATACCCGCCGCTCCGAAGAAAGTCAGGCCTTCCAGCAATTCTCGACCCCGATCCCGCTCGGGTTTGTCGCCGCCACCGCGGCCGCGATCACGCCGCAGGATGCCGTGCTGGAACCCTCGGCGGGCTCCGGATTACTCGCCATCCTCGCCGAGATCGCCGGCGGCAGACTCTTTCTCAACGAGCTTGCCGACGCGCGCGCGGATCTTCTCTCCTCCCTCTTTCCGGCCATCCCGGTCGCCCGCTTCGATGCGGCGCAGATCGACGACTATCTGGACGCCAACCTTGTGCCCAGCGTCGTCGTGATGAACCCGCCGTTCTCGGCGATGGCGAATGTCTCGGGGCGCATGGCCGACACCGCCTATCGCCATGTCGCCTCGGCGCTGGCGCGCCTGGCGCCGGGCGGGCGTGTCGTCGCCATCACCGGCGCGGGCTTTGCCCCCGATGCCCCGAAATGGCGCGACGCCTTCGTCAGGCTGCAGGAGCACGGCCGCGTCGTCTTCACCGCCGCCATCGACGGCCGTGTCTATGCGCGGCACGGGACGACCATCGACACGCGGCTCACCGTCATCGACAAGCTGCCAGCCGATGATCCGACCGCGTTTCCGGCATCACCGGGTGTCGCGCCTGATCCGGCGACGCTGCTTGGCTGGATCGAGACGAACCTTCCGCCGAGGGAGCCGGTCTCGCTTCCGACCATCGCGCCGCTTCGCCCTGCGGCCGCCGATCCGAACAATCGTTCGTCATGTCACGCGGGTGCGGTCGAGCGGGCCTCTGCCATTGCCGCCCCTGCGGGCGAAGAACTTGCCTATGAGACCATCGAATGGAGCCCGCCCGAGGGTGCACGGCTCACCGATGCGCTTTATGAGGAATACGCCCTTCAGTCGATCCGTATTTCCGGGTCTCAGGCGCATCCCACCAAGCTGGTGCAGTCGGCAGCCATGGCCTCGGTGGCCCCGCCGACACCGAGCTATCGCCCGCATCTGCCAGCAAATTTCGTCGGGACCGGCATCCTGTCGGACGCCCAGCTCGAAAGCGTCATCTGTGCCGGTGAAGCTCATAGCCAACATCTGCCCGGCGCGTGGACCGTTGATGAGACCTTCGATGTCGTCACTA
>Ga0114915_1000344_pt1 | contig 21759 bp, 15 predicted proteins | sample MalvirAntarct_55_FD_87288 | JGI IMG/M metagenome (GOLD analysis project Ga0114915, IMG submission 87288) | Marine viral communities from the Global Malaspina Expedition - Malaspina viral metaG Antarct_55 | ecosystem: Environmental > Aquatic > Marine > Oceanic | place: South Georgia Island...
CCCTAGTGATGGGTGTTTCCCTGCTTCTCATGTTGTTCCGCAGGACAAGTTTCTTGTGAATACATACCTCACGCGCCCAGACCGCAGCTATAACCAACCAGGTGGTACCAGTGTGGCCATCCGCGAAGGGGACCTGTGCAGAAATAATTAAAGAATAAAATAGAATAAAAAGTAATGAAGGTCACTAAGAGAGATGGTTCCTCTGAGGATATCAATTTCAATAAGATCGCAACACGGATTAAAAGGCTCACAAATAGTCTTTCAACCGATGTTTCTGGGGATCTGGTTGCCCAGAAGGTAATGTCATCTCTATACGATGGTATAAGTGCAGAGGAGATCGATACATTGTCAGCAGAAACGGCAATTGCCCTTCTGTCAGATGATCCAGACTATGAAAAGCTTGCGGCCCGTCTGACAGCAAGTAACATCCAGAAGCGATCTCCGCCAACTTTCATGGACGCTATGAAGATGCTTTTCAAGGCGAAGATCTTGGCCGATGATGTGTGGGAATCTATGAAATCATATGAACAAGACGATATAAATTCCATGATTAAGAAGAATAGGGACAGTGATATCAACTTTTTTGGCCTGAAAACTCTCGAAAGGGGGTACCTAACACAAATTAATTCCAAGCTTGTTGAAACTCCACAATACCTTTTCCTGAGGGTGGCATGGGGGATTCACAATAATATAGATGATGCCAAGGAAACATACAATATGATGAGTCAGGGGTATTTTGTTCATGCAACGCCCACCTTATTTAACTCTGCGACTGTTAGGCCACAGATGAGTAGCTGCTTTCTAAAAGCTATGGATGATGATAGTATCGATGGTATTTATGATACCATTAAGAAGGTTGCCAAAATTAGTAAGTGGTCTGGTGGAATAGGACTTCATAGCCACAATATCCGTGCAAATCAGTCTCATATCGAGGGCACGAATGGAACATCAGATGGTATTATTCCTATGCTACGTGTACTCAATGCGACAGCTCGATATGTGAATCAAGGAGGAAAGCGCAAGGGGTCTGTTGCAGTCTACTTGGAGCCATGGCATGCAGACATCATCGAATTCCTTGACCTGCGCCTAAACCAGGGTGATGAAGATGCCCGTTGTAGGGACCTGTTTACGGCCATGTGGATTCCAGATCATTTTATGGAGTGTTTGAAGCAAGATACAGAATGGTGTTTATTTTGCCCCAATGAGGTACGCAAGGCTCATGGGAAGTGCCTATCAGATGTGTATGGCGATGAGTTTGTGGAGCTCTATAAGAAGTGTACCAATACCCCTGGGCTGGTGCGCAAAAGGATTCCCGTGGAGACTGTTTGGAAAGCCATTGTGAGGTCACAGATTGAAACCGGAACTCCCTACATGTTATACAAGGATGCATGTAACCGCAAGTCCAACCAGAAAAATATCGGTATGATCAAGTCAAGTAATCTGTGCACAGAGATTTTGGAAGTATCGAATAAAGACGAAACTGCTGTGTGTAACCTGGCATCCATAGCTCTCCCAAAATATATTGATCAGAAAAATAACACGTTCAATTACACGAAATTGGAGAGTGCAACTCGTACCCTTGTGCGAAATCTTAATAAGGTTATAGATAGGAACTACTACCCAACGGAATGTGCAGAGAATTCCAATATGCTGCATAGGCCAATAGGTCTGGGTGTGCAGGGGCTGGCAGATGTGTTCATGCTATTGGGCCACCCATTTGATAGTGTAGAAGCAAAGGAACTTAATAGGACCATATTTGAGCACATATATTATGCAGCTGTGTCGGAATCTATGGAATTGGCAAAGAAGGACGGTGCCTACAAGCATTTCAAGGGATCTCCCCTATCAGAGGGTAAGTTCCAATTTGATCTGTGGGAAATGGACTATGAAAAGCTCACGTTGTTGCCCAAGTGGGACAAATTGCGCAAGGATGTTATTGAGCATGGTGTGAGGAACTCACTATTAGTTGCCCCCATGCCAACCGCGAGTACCAGTCAGATTATGGGTAATAATGAATGTTTTGAACCCTATACAACCAATATCTATCTAAGGCGTACACTTGCAGGTGAGTTTGTTGTGATTAACAAGCACCTCATCAAATATTTAAAAGAAATTGGTATGTGGAACAAGCATGTCAAAGATGGTATCATTCGGTCGGGTGGGTCTATTCAGGGCTTCGAGAATCTAAATCAAAAAACAAAGGATGTTTTCAAGACCGTATGGGAAATATCCCAAAAGGTAATTATTGATATGGCTGCTGACAGGGGTGCATTTATTGATCAGAGTCAGAGTATGAATTTATTTTTGGAATCACCAACTATGAGTAAGATTTCGTCTATGCATATGTACGCATGGCAGAAGGGTCTCAAAACGGGTATGTATTATTTAAGAAGCAAGGCAAAATCAAGGCCGATACAATTTACACTGGAACCATGTGAAACTTGTTCTGCTTAGACTTAAAGAATAGAAAATAATAATTATAAATGAGTATCGAACTTACACGTACAAATGGTAAGATGCTTAGTATTTCTAAGGATGGTAAATCCCTGCGGTTTATGATCCCTAAAAATGAAATTCCTTATGGTTTTTCTGAATTTGTACCACCCAATGGTGGTCCTTCAAGTATTTCGATTGATGTAGCAATCACCGATGAAGATAAGGTTCGTGAGATTGTTGAAATTGAACACGAAATTAGAAAACAGTTGGTTGGTGTACATGGTCTATCTGAGGACGATATTAATACTATGTTTACCTCCAATTTCAAGAATGGACGGCTCCGTCTTAAGCAGACACGTTCGACGCGTCTATTTAATCCAGATGGAAAGCCCCTGGATACAGTACCCAAGGGTGGTGATTTCAAACGCGGACATGCAGCATGTAGTGCTACCGTTGCGAGTGTATATTTTATGAATAGGAAGGTAGGTCTAGTGTGGTATGCAGATCATATTAAGCTATGGGAGCCCGCACCAGAAGCTAACCTTTCAGAGTATGCATTTAGAGACTAATCTACTTCTTGCTCTTGCGAGTGCGAGACATGGCAGATTTGCCCTTGTATGATGTACCACCCGGGGAGGTGATAAATGCACGGATCTTGCCAAAATTTGTACGGATCTTACGCGCACTGGGTTTAGCACCTCTCATAATGCGGTTCAGCGTGGCTGCACCACGGCGGACCTCTGCCTTGTTGGCCCTGCGCTGCTGCACACGCTTCTTGGCATCGGCGGCTGTTATGCGCACACGGGCTGGTCGGATCTTGTTGGGTACATTGTTGCGGGTATTCATTGTGACACGAATAGACTTTCCTGTGTTGGTCATGCGGAAGCGGGCTGTTGGGTTATACTTCTTCATACCCTCCGCAGTCTTGACAAAAAACGCACCCGTTTTAGGGTTGCGGTATATAACGCGACGCTTTACATTGGCAAAACCTGTGCTGTTCATTTTTACAATATATAAATATTTTAATATCCCATCGCGCAGTAATACTTCTGTGCTTCTTTAAGTAGTTTACCTCTAAGAAGTACATAAGTATTTTTAGATATACCATTTCGCACCTTTGCGAGAGCTACGCACTTTTTCCAGTCAGTAATTGCTATGGATTCCGCCATTTACTATATAATTACATTTTATTGTAGTATTTCTTAGCGAGCTTGTACAGCTCACTGTCCTTGGAGAGTGCCTGGAAACCCTCTGTCCCAAGCTCCTTGCGGGCCTTAGCCACGGCCTTGCGCCATTTGGCCAGGGGGTCGCTTTTGCCACGCTTAACCATGGCCTTGGAGTGGATGCGACCATCCTTCATAACAAGGTCTTTCTTGACAAGACCACCCGACGTGTGGTGTGCTGTACCATGGAAAACCTCAGCCTTTGATCCTATTGTCTTATCACACGAAACCATTTTATTATACTGGTGGATTATTATTTGACACGGACATTCGCCTGGGCCTGTACATAAGTTTATAGAACAGCCGCATTTTTACAAAGGCATCCTGTGACTTTGTGGAATCTGACTTATCCCAAATTTTCATATCCGTAAATCCATTTGCTATATCAGGTTTGTGTTTAAGTTCAGGGAATGCAGATTTAAAATTTAGAATAATTTTGTATGGAACATTGGGAGATACGTTCATTAAGCGGTCATATTCACCCCTGCACATTTTACATAATTCTAAACACTCTGTCCTATCCCGTGGGTTCAGTGAAAGTTCAAGGGAAATATTTCTATAAAATGCAGCAAATTGTCTAGCAACCGTCGCGTGAATCTGGGATTTTTCTGCGGCCATGATGAATTTTTGAAAGGAAACCAGTAACGCAGTAACTATATTGCACCCAGCTATAACATATCCAGCTTCCTGGAAGTTTCCATTTGATGTTGCACCAAACCCACCCACTCCTGCCAAAGTACTAATAACTATTTGTGGATAAACGAACCTATTATTAAGGCGTTTATAATGCCTTGCAGAATGCTCATGAAGCCATCTATACCCGGCAGCCTTTTCGGCCCATATTTTGAGTATACTTTCTTGCTCCTTTGACCAACCTTCTGCTATTTGTTGTTTTCGATGCTCTTCGGCAATAGCCATTGCTTGGTATTGCTCTGGCTGGGCAACATCCATTCTATAAGTAGCCGTGGAAAAAAATTATTCGAAAAATTTTTGTAAAGAAAAGAACCAATCCTTCATATGTAACTGCGTCATACTGGTATGTTTTATTGGGTACTTACGGCCCATTTCTCTTCTTTTAATTTTAATGTGTTTTTTATGATCTCGCAAATTGTTCATGCACGCAGTACACACCCTATACGTGCGTAGACCATTGAACTTATATTTGGAATAATTATTGCTAAGAGTACTAATATCTATTGTATCAAATATATCAGATTCTTTCCTATTAAAGCACAAAAAGAATGGATCAAGAGGTGCCTGGCAAATTTTACAATATCCATCCCATATTATTTCAGGCATGGTGCTATATATGTACGGCGGGATAGGTCCTCTATGCATAGAGGGAAGTTATCCTCTAAGTGTTACAGTACCAACTTTTTAGCAAAAGACAATATGTTTGTGTTGGGTGGTAAGTTGAACGCGGTATGGGATATTTAAATTTCACCATTTTAATATAAAATTACTATATCTTCATTTGTGGAAGATATATGGCACCTAACAGGAGAACAAATCAAATTCGAAGTCCCATATGCAGAGCATCGTCCTATATGCGATGCCTTAAAAATATATACCATGAATATTAATATAATTATTTTCTCAATTACTTATATACAACAACTACGATGAAAATCAGGATGCCAAAGATGAATATTAGAAACATTGCTATTGCTGCCGCCGTCTTTTATATGGTAATGTACCTGGGGGACCACATGAAATCCGTCTCTGCCGCGACTGCCCCGGTATCTGATGCTACTATCGCCGAGGCTGTTAAGGCTGCTATGACTGCCACCGCACCAACAGGTGGAATGAACGTATAATTTTATTGTATATGTGTCAATCCAAGGGTGCCCCCTTACTTAGAGATAAGAAACCAATATTTATTAGATAAAACATGAAGTGGGAGAAACTTTCTCACCTCGAGCACGTTCTCAAACGCCCGGATAGTTATGTTGGGTCTACAAAGTTAGACACAGAAATTTCCTGGGTGCTTGATAATGGACAATTTGTAAAAAAGAATTTGTCATACCCCCCTGCCCTCCTCAAGATCTTTGACGAGATATTAGTCAACGCCTTGGACCAGCATGCACTTAGTCCTGGTGAGGTTACCAAAATTGATGTGGTGGTAGACAAGACCCACGGTACCATTCAGGTTTCTAACAATGGAAATGGTATTCCTATTGTAAAGCATGAATCTGAGAATGTGTATGTTCCAGAACTTATATTTGGCACTCTGTTGACATCATCAAATTACGATGATGCAGAAGAGAGAACGACTGGTGGTCGTAACGGATATGGTTCAAAACTTACAAATATATATTCTAAGGAGTTTGAGGTACATGTAAAGGATTCAACGAATAAGAAGCAACACACCTGGGTTTGGAAGAATAACATGCAAATTCAGAAGGATAGTATGAATGCAAACCCAACCGCTTTCAATGGAAAGGATGGGCAGGTAAAGGTTACGTTCGTGCCAGATTGGAAGAGGTTTGGTATGAATGGCATGTCTGCCGATATTATGAGTCTTTTCGAAAAGCGTGTGTGGGATACTGCTATCTGTCAACAGGGGAAATTGAAGGTCACTTTTCAGGGTGAGAAGATCCCGGTGAAGAATCTTTTGGACTATGCCACCATGCACGATGGCATTGAAAATCCGGTGGCTTTGTCATGTGATAGGTGGGATGTTGTGGTATCCCCAAGTAATCACACTGGTTTCAACCAGGTTTCGTTTGTAAATGGAATCTGTACCAACAATGGTGGAACCCATGTGGACAATGTTGCTAACTGCCTTTCAAAGGATATTATTGCCGAACTTATTAAGAAAAAGGTAGATGGAGCAGATAAGCTCAGGCCCATGAATGTCAAGTCTAGTATGTTTGTTTTTGTGAAGAGTACCATCATCAACCCATCATTCAGTAGTCAAATCAAGTCCGAGTTGACCACCAAGGCGGCAGAGTTTGGAAGTGCCTGGAAGTCTACACCAGCATTCATGAAGAAGGTGCTTGATACGGGTATTAGGGAAGAGCTCATGTCTGTGGCCAAGTTCAAGGAACAGAAAGATTTGAAGAAGAATGATGGCACCAAGAAGAACAAGATTACAGGAATTCCCAAGCTGGACGATGCTAACTGGGCTGGCACACAGAAGTCTTCACAGTGTACACTGATTATTACCGAGGGAGATTCGGCAAAGGCTCTTGCAATTAGTGGTCTATCTGTGGTGGGTAGGGACAAGTGGGGTGTGTTCCCACTTCGGGGTAAGCCCAAGAATGTTCGAGATGCCAGTGTAAAGCAATTGATGTCCAACCAGGAGTTCTCTGACTTGAAGAAGATTCTTGGGTTGCAGCAGGACAAGGAATATAAGAATATTCAGGAATTGCGCTACGGGCGTCTCATGATCATGACCGATGCAGACTTGGATGGGAGTCATATCAAGGGCCTAGTGCTAAACATGATCCATTGCTTCTGGCCATCCCTACTCAACCTCGGGTTCGTGGTTAGTATGGTGACCCCTATTATCAAGGTTGGTAAGCAGAGCTTTTTTACCAACCAGGCCTATGAGACTTGGCTTAGGGAACAGGGTGGCCGCACTCCCAGGGGTATGAAGGTCAAGTATTATAAGGGTCTGGGTACAAGTACGAGCACTGAGGCAAAGGAGTACTTCAAGGCAATCGACAAACTTACTGTTGATTTTGTTGATACTGCCGATACGGATAAGTCGGTGATACTTGCATTTGACAAAACAAAAGCAGATGCCCGTAAGGGGTGGTTAGAAAAGCATATTAAAACACCCACACCAGAGGTGAAATATGGTGAGATTACCAAGCTCCCCATTTCACAATTTATCGATGGTGACCTCGTGAATTTCAGTGTTGCCGATGTCAGGCGATCAATCCCCCATGTATGTGATGGTATGAAGCCTTCGCAGCGCAAGGTTATGTTTGGATGCATGAAGCGAGGACTGACACAGGAGATCAAGGTTGCCCAGTTGTCTGGATATATTTCAGAGGTGTCTGCCTATCACCATGGTGAAGCGAGTTTGCAGGGTACTATTGTTGGTATGGCCCACAATTATGTAGGGTCAAACAATATCAATCTTCTGGCACCATGTGGACAGTTTGGAACGCGACTTACGGGTGGTAAGGACGCAGCGAGCCCGAGGTATATTTTTACCAAATTGTCCAAGGAAGCACAGAACTTGTTTGACCCCAGGGATAACAGTACGTTGAAGTTCCTGGATGATGATGGCAAAACCGTTGAGCCCGAGTATTATATGCCCACCTTGCCTATGGTACTTGTTAATGGCGCAGAGGGTATTGGTACTGGATACAGCACACAGGTACCCTGTTACAACCCTGCTGATATTAAGAAGAATATTATCAGGTGCATTGATGGTGATACGCCAACCCCCATGACCCCATGGTATAAGGGTTTCAAGGGCCGCACCTACCCCAAGGAAAAGGGTAGCTGGGTTATGCAGGGTCTGTACAAGGAGTCTGGGTCAACCGTAAAAATCACAGAATTGCCACCCGGTAAGTGGACACAGGACTATAAGGAGTATCTGGATTCACTTATTGATAGGGGTAGGATTACGAGCTATGATAATCACAGTACTGAGGAATCTCCGAACTTTTTGGTCCGTGGATATAAGGGAACAGATCCCCTCAAAGAGCTAGGACTTACCAAGGCAGTACATACCAGCAATATGTGGCTTACGACCCCCAATGGTATGAAAAAGTACTCTACGGCAGAAGAGATTATCGTGGACTACTTCAAGTTCAGGTTGGAGCACTACAAACAGCGGAAGGCCAACCTTCTCAAGGAATTCAAGGCACATGCTGCGGTAGCAGAGAACAAGGCAATGTTCGTGAAGCTCGTGGTTGAAGACGATATTGTAATCTTCAAGCGCAAGCGGGCGAACATCGAGGAACAGATCAATGCGCACAAGTTAATCAAGGTCAACAAATCATGGGACTACCTTTTCAATATCAAGACACAGGACTACACGGAGGAGAGTATTGCCAAGCTCAACAAGGAAGCCGCCGAGCGCAAGAAGATGTATGATGATCTGGATGCAACTTCAATCAAAGATATGTGGTTGAGTGACCTTAGTGATATTTAAGTAAACTAATATATTTAATTGCGCATTCTAACTTAAAAAAATAATAACACCATAAATTAGATATGTCTGACAAAGGCAAATGCGTTCCCCCTAGTGACCTCAGGGGTCGGTCAGCGACTGCTTCGGTTCTTAGTTTAGATGCCATAGGACCGCAAGAGCGTTATATCAATGATGATAATTTTTCACAATTCACACCCAGTTTCACAGAGTCTCCCAGTAACGCTATATATCAGCGCCGCACACAACTGGGACAGCCTAGTACACAATATTTTGGAAACACGGTCAAACATGTCTTTAAGACCAAGGAAATGGGTGATATGCTTGGGAATATGTACCTAAAAACTCGTCTACCGATTTTGTCTCAAAATCAGGCAGCGTCCAATGTAAACATCCAATTACCCGGTGACTTTGATATCAATATACCAGTAGGAGAAACAGTGTGCTTCGAGAATTCAGAGTTAAAGGCGTTAAACTTTGGTGGTAGCCATCTTCGATATGAGTCTTTAATAGGTACATCCAATAACCAGCTTATAGGCAATACACAATATATCGGATACGAGTCAAACGTGTCTAACATAGCAATAGGTTTTGCGGAAATATCGGGACACACAATGGGCACAAAGCTTATTGATGAGCGTTATTTAACAATTGCTGATGATCTTGGCAATGCAACTGTTAACGTAACGATTACAACAAATGAGGTTAATGTCCAAAACCCAGGGACAATTGACGGTGGTATACGAAATTTTGAGCTCCGTGACATACAGAGACCTCTGTTAAGCGATAATGCATTCAGTTATAGTAATGTTCATTTGCTCACGCTGGGGGGTGCAAACGTCCATGTTAATCTGAGTGGTGTGAGCAATCTGCTACCCTTTGGGACCACACCCGGTAGTAATTACGACAATAATGTTATAGCAATTACGTCGGTATCCTCGAACATTGGATCCAAGTTTATATTTTCCAATGTAAATCTATCCGTAAATACACTTGATTTCTCAACCAACGTAACAAGGACTTCTAGTGCGACATCCCTACCACTAACATCGTTGAGCGTGGGGTCAAATGTAATGCTTAGTAATATTGTTGTAGATGCGGGTCAATCCATTCCCGATGGTGCTAATATATTATCGGTAGGAGATGATCTCAGCGCTATCTACCACGAAACCGGTGATTTTAAAGAAGGCTTTGGTGGCGCCAATGTAGTGACTGCTACCAGTAGTGGTCTGTTTAACTCGAATGTAATAATCACACAAACAAACGACGTGCTTAAAAGTTATACGGATGTTAATAATTTTGCATTTGCACGGGCCCACCTGTACCAAATAGATTACAACACTACACCGGAGTCCAATACGGTCGTTGATATCTCTTTAACAACGCCAAGGACGGATACTATAAATTTCTATTCTAATACAGCCAATTATGTTACTCCCATAGGGTTGTCTAATATAGGAACAAATGTAGAGGTAGTGACACCCCCTGGCATGAATTTTTATGAAGTGTATTTGGGAAATATTAGTGTAGATCCGGGTGATTATGTATTAGATGGATCCGTCCAGCCTATGATAGAAATTACATCGCCATCCAGAAATACAAAAATTATGATGGGTTTTAGGCAACAAGGCAATGGGCCTAAATTGCTTACTGCCATAAATTATCAGCAGATCCTGCCAGTTGCAGTAAACCAGACGATAAGTGCAACGGTTAGACCATTTTTTGGATATTTCAAACCCGGTTCTGGTTCTCAAACTGAAGCTCATAACAGATTCACTGTTAGCACAGGAAAAATAGACGATTTCACTGATGTATCTGGGTTATATACCGCATATAGATCATATCGCACCAACACCAACACAAACAATTGCAAAGTTTCATGTGCTAGTAATATAGTACCATCTTCTGGAACTGGGGAAGGGCTTGCCATGGATCCGGACTTCTTAGATGCCATGATGAACGGTGGCCTCATCATAACAAAGTTATCTGATGCACTATCAAATGTAAGTGTACGGGTCAGTCAGCCTACACTGGACATGTATGTAGGTAATAGTACACGATATGAAATATGTGATATACACTCAAACATAACCACAATCAGCTACAACCTGAATAACGATATAACAATCACAAACGATACCAATGTATATACCACAAATATGGTAACTGATCTTAGTCTTTCTGCTGCACAGGCCACAAAAATCTTAGAGGGTGATGGAACACATATAACGCTTACTAGCAATGTATACAGGAAAACGATCACACCAAGTGCCAGTGGATCATCCAGTGCGGAGGGTAACATATTCACAACATCGGCGAGTTATCAGCTAAATTCATTCACAAAAAGCAGTAATGGTTATGCGAATGTGATAACCAATGGGGTATCCTATGGGCCCATACCTATACAAGATAAGGCTCTCAATATAGAGTTCTTTTCAAATGTAGAAGAGGGATACTCGAACGTAGTATACATACATAATGATTATTATAGCAACACAATTGAACGTCCTGCAATGAAATTGGATACTATGATAGATATCATAGATCCGCAGAATGTAAATATTTCATCGGCCATTACTGGAAGTATATATACCCAGACAGTTGATAATTTATTAGAAATAGATGGTGTTACGGCCATAAATACAAATGATTTTGGACCACGGGGGTATGATGTATTTTGGGATATGAGATGGCCCGGGGCGAATATCATAACTGCCAAGACTCTGAGTAATAGCGTATCAAATGTACTACAATCTGATTTTTCTGATATCAATTCGCTCACAATGGATGTACAGTCCTTTGGCGAGCCCAAGGTTCAATTTACTGCAACCAGCGAACAGGAAACGGTGGAGGGCTGGCCATTGAGCATGGTATCACTGACACTCTCAACGGGTAAAAGATTTCCCATAACATATGAAACGTCCAATTCATATTACCAAAAGGCAGAGATATTCATGCCTGCCGAATTTAACAATGCAGCATCATTTGATTATTTCTTGGATCTGGGTGATGACAAAACCTTTTATAGCGGGCCATTGACACCTAACGTGAATACCCAGTTCCTGAATACATTTACAGGAAATACATTTTATTCCACAAATGTAAATTACACGGTTTCGGGTGCAAATGTGTACCTGAATAGCGATGCCGTAGCCAACGTGTCAGCACCGACATGGAACCCCGGTGTGACAATTAATTTCGAAAGTTATTCGAATACCCTTACAATATCTTCGGTAAGCGAAGAGGATGTATTTACTATACCAGACGCAGCATCGTCTGGGTATTCAGACTTACTTAGAAATGGACAGATTTCACTTAACAATGACTATAGCATAGGGTCAAGAAACTCTATACAAGACCCAGCCCTTACGAGAAAATTTTCCAATATTGCATTCGCAGGGTATGATTCTAATATATTCTTTGTTGGTGGTCTTAATGGAAGCAATTTACTTTCAACTTCATTTAAGAATGATGTGAGTAGTGGTGTTTTATTCAATACAGCATCAATGCCTACGTTTGATTTCCCATTCAGGGATGGTCGCATGACACTGGATAAAGTTAATAATAACATGTTTTTGTTTGGTGTAGTAGACAAAGATTCTAACGTAACCAGGAATACTTCACTCTATAAGTCAGTTATAAATACTAGTGACCATATTCTAAAACCATGGACACTCGAATCAACGGCCTTCCCAGGAGAACCCGTAGAATTCCCAGCTTTGGGGTATGTAAATAATAAAGTGGTGGTTGTAGGTGGAAAATATATAGGAACCGATAATGCTAATCATTCTGAGATTTACACATATGATACTTCTGCGCTTTCGTGGTCCACAATCACCCTACCCAGCGCAATAGATTCGTATGGTGTAAACGGAAAGAATACGGCTGGTTCAAACGTATATTTTTATACAAGTAATACGACCATATCCTATGTGGATGCTAGTAATAACTTTTCGTTACATGATGTCACAAATTCACCTTCTTTAACATCCAATGTTATGGAGTCCCCATTTCTAAATCTCGAAGCAACTCAGGATGAGTCGAAGATATTTATTATAGGTGCGGGCAAGGCAGACAGTAAGGTTCAATACATTGATACATATACACAGCAAAGAGAAGTAGACTCGAACCTGAGTGCGGTTACATCCCTAGATCAAAATCTGTCTGGATTTGCTTCATATCAACCCTACAATACCCCCTATGTTGTGGTATATGGTGGTAACAATAACGGTATACAAACTGCTGCAATTTTTACTCTGAACATATACACATATATATGGACTAATCTGGGTGTCAATATACTATTAGAGAATCCTCTGTATGATGCTACATTTATTGGCGTAGATACACCGGGTGAATTGCCAATTGTACGAAGTGGAGTACACATAGGAACCAAAAAAACGCCCATACTTACAATCACCGACCAGTCAACTAGTAATGTATTAGAAGTGGGACTTAAAAGATCCAATTTATTCACTGCCGTTTCCAATTCTTCTGTCGAAAATAAAGGTCTTATATCGTCTTGGTACATGAATACCAAGGACAATAATGGCAGGCAGATAAATATAGGATGGGATGGGAAGGATTATGATGGTAATTTTGCACAATCAGAGGATGGTTCCGCAGGTCCTGTGTGGCTGGGTGATGCACTTAATATTGAAACCACTGCAAATTTCTATTCGTCAAATGTACTGTTCAATAGTACGTCCAATTTACAAAATAATTTTTTGACCGTTAATACTTCGACCTATACGGGGAATACATTCCCAAGGGCCAATGTGGTTACAACCAATGTATTCACTTTCGATGTCGGGTATTCAAATATAGAATCAATGGGTAATTTATTAGATTATTCCATAAATGGCATAGTACCCTTTACGTCATCTAATGTATCAAACATATGCGTAACAAATAGCCTAAATCCATTTCAACCAGGTGTATTTGTAGAAAACCCCATAACTACTGCGACAATTAGTACTGATAATATACCATACCAAACATGGTTTTTTGATGAAAGTGGTGGCGTTGTGACTCCACCAGGAAATCCACCAGATACGAGTAATATTATGGTAAATGATGCATATAGGCAGTTTCTTCCAAGTCGGCTCAGAAGAAGTGGTAAACTCGATAAGCTCGAATGTTTCTATGGTGCGAGCAGGTACACGAGACCGGAATCCGAGACTCAATTTAGTAATACGTTCCAATTTGGCTTATATAGGGATGAAGGCATGCGCGCACGAAAACTTACCCTCTCGTCATTTGCACCTGATGGTGAGGAAATGAATTCAAATGCACAAATAGAGGTATACAAATACTTTGCATCCAATGTTGGATACTCAAATAGTGTTAATACCACGGAAAGGGGGTGGTATGATGAGCTTATACTTTCATTTGGTCCAGATGTTACAGAGAGTGGTGAATTTGAAAGGGTTGTGATAAATCCCGGGTATGGCACGGACGCCACAGACACATCATTGGTTGTACCAAACGCCCTACAACAAAATGATACCATAGAGGTTTTATTTGATAATTACAATCCAGGCGAACTAAGTGTAACTGCAAATGTAGTTTATAGGAGTTCGGTCGTAAACAGAACGGTAGCCTCTGGGGACAATGTAATTAAGCTAAAACCAAAAATGTTCAATGCAATATCGGACGAGACTGGCAGGAGTGGGGATGTGATAATAACCACTACTTACAATAATGGGTTGGTGGATAGCAACGTGAGTACAGGCATTCGGCCCATTAGTGGTATAACTGTACCAGAGGCAAATTTTTCATCGAATTTACTTCGATGCTGCCTATCTAGTTTTGTAAAGAATGACCCATTAAGTGGGACCGGGTATAGTAATACGGTTGTGCAAGAAAACGCGTTCGAGTCTGTATTTCCCGTTAATATCTCCATGAACAAATACATTCCATCGGGTATCTATACAGACAAGGTAGGTAGGGCCATCTTAGACGAGGTATCAATTGAAATAGGTGGCCAGGAAATTGAAAAGTTGGACGATTTGTGGTATGTGACCAGGGATGAATTGTTTAGGACCGATGATGAAAAGAGGGCATTAAAGTATTTGATAAACGGTGGACAGGACTACCTGCCATCAAGTCCGTTTAATTTCGGACCCATAGATCTGTACGTACCACTGGATTTCTTTTTCTGCCGAACACGCAAGACATCATCAACACATAACGTCCCGACCAAAACAAGTGATGAATATAGGTCACAGGCACCTTACCTGCCACTCTGTGCCCTCCCGGATCAGGAGATAACGATTGTCATAAAGTTCAAACCCCAGGAGTACTTTTCAAATGTAACAACCCCAATAGATCTCAGTTATAAGGACACGTTCCTTGTTACTGACGAGGCTCTGATTTCACCAGAGGAGAGATATTATTACATGAATACTCCACATAATTTGATGATAGAACATGTTAAGAGGTTACCTAGACAGGTATTTAACATAGGTAATGATTTGCGCTACGAAGGCCTTGTATCAGATATGCCTGTGAAAATGATGACCTGGTTATTTAGATCTACACAGTTTGAAGATGAAAACAATTCAGAAGAATTCCTTCATAGGTATAATTTCAGTACAATACGATCTACAAATGAGCAATATAAACTGTTTTATGAATTGCTAAAACGGGCCAACTTGTACTTGGATGGTGTACCGCTCGTAGAACGCTATGGCACTTCTGATTTTTACAAATATTATCAGGGATTGAACTGTGATCTGTCTGCCACCGATAAGAATATTTACACCTATTCATTTTCAATCTACCCGACTAAACAAGATCCGTCTGGTTCAATAAACCTTTCAAACTCCACATCAAATAAAACATTTCTTAGCTTCGATCTGGGACTTAAAGATGCAAGTGCAGCACTAGAGCAAGTTGATGAAACACAGGGTTTCAGTATACATGCTTACAGCTTTGGTTATTGTACATTAAATATTAATGAGGGGCGGGCAAGTCTTGCGTTTTCTTAAAAATATCACATTTATTACTTCGTATATAGTTCAAAACATCATTTTCGATACACCATTTTATAAAATTAAGTTGTGCAACAGTTGTAGTCATGTCACGGAACTCGATGCGCTCAGTGCGACAGAAGGGATCGAATAGTTTTTTCGAATACCCGTCAAGACTACTTTTGTATGCCATATGGACAACAAAATCTTTGCCATCATGGGTTTTGTAGGCCGTTTTCTTAGCCTTTGAGTGGTTAGTTACGAACCACTCAATATTGCGCAGGGACAGCCCTTTATCCTTTCTAAGAAGGGATTGCAGGGTGCCCGCATTGTCGGGATTACTATAAAATTTTGTAAGACTAGCTAGAAGAATCTTCTCCTTACTCATACAAAATATTAGGGTTATATCTTTATTACAGTAATGTGGGTACATTTTGCGGACGTGCAATTCTGTTCCCATTTACATTTGAGCCAACGGGTGGCTTGTATTGTTTTTGGTGGAATCCACAATATCCATTGCATTTTGCGGGCTTTGTACATCTCATACTTGTTGCCAGGCGACCTTTACAAATCTCTTTGTTTTCTGGAACTTGTTCATCGAAAATTTTTTTCGTAAGCAATTCTGCATTTCTTTCTGTCCCTATATCACTTTTTACTATCCAGTATTTTAGCTTATCTGCATAGTATTCTCTGTTTATGGGCCTTACGGCCTCAACAATCAATTTGCCATACTCACTGTCGAGCATATCTACTTAGTATTGTTTTGCTCGTAATTTTTAAATAGGTCTGCAATACTTTCTTGCTTCAACTTTGGTGCACGCTTCTTGCGGGGTGGCTTGGGGGGCATGAGATCAGCGAAGATATCTTCCCCCCCGACGAGGGGTTCTAGCAGGTCCTCGACTGGCTTTTTAAGCTGATTGGTGAAATAATACAAATAATCAAGGGGTACATTATTCTCTTGTACATACTTGGGATCTTCGGCCTTTTCAAACATCCTAGCCTTTGGATCCTCGTGCTTTACTAGCACGAATGGTACACGGTCACCGCTATGTGGATGTGCACCGGGTGTGCGGCTGTTGATTTTTTCCAATACCTGAACATGTGGCTGTGATGGAACCTCCTGTACAGAACCCTCCATCATCTTTTTATAGGACCACTCGCCATTTTTGGTCTTGTAAGACGATGCAAGCGTTTTAGACATCAGGAGTTTATCAATTGGAACTTTGCCATCAATAAGATCCTGTGCCATATCCCTCGACCTTGCAATCGCACAACTTGGATCCCTTGAGTTCATTATCATATTCAGCACCTCCCTACACACCTCGCGAGTATAGGGTGTATTGTCACGTCTCACCAGCTGCAAGCCCTTTACATCAATCTTTTCCATTTCCATTTCGCCAGACTTATCCTGTGTCCACATCTTGGCAGCATATCGCTTCTTGGAATATAGAATGTACGGACAATATACCTTTTCAAGTTCAAGATCGTTGGGCTTCTTGAATAGCTTATTACACATCTCAGCGGCCTTTTCTCCAATCTCCCAGCTATGCTTGATGGCATCCTCTTGGCTCATGCCATTGCAATCAAACTCGACCATAACAGAATCTGTATCCCCGTATCTCACCTTTGCACCCTCAAAGTTGTCTTCTACACACTTCTTGGTCATGGCAATCATCTCGCGGCCCTGGCAGGTAGTAGATGCTGCGATAGGTACACAGGGAAGCATACCCCGCCTGGCCCCACAGAAACCATAAATACTGTTCATAGAAATCTTATATGCCAGCTGCTGGCCATTGTACACTTCCTCCAATGGTGTACCACGGTGTTCGGCCATCAGCTTCTTTGCCTTCTTGCGAAACTCTTTCAATTCTGTCAGAATTTCAGGCAAAAGGCTAGGAACATTCTGGGCAAAGTGATACACCTTGCCTTCTGAAACCTCGAAGCTTTCATACTCTACACCCGGGATATTCTGGTATATAGGGTTCATAACAAGTGTCGAAAAACACATATTGTGAGCAACCATGATAGATGGATACAGAGAAGCAAAATCCAGTGCAGTAATCGGAGTATAATACGCGCCCGTCTGCGCTTCCAATACCGTGGCACCCTCATATTTGTCACCGGTATTCGTGCCATAGGTATGTTTGATTGTAGGTGCAAGGAAGTTTAACTCACGGGCTTTACGAGTGATCTGACTGAATACCTTGATCTGCTGCCCACGCTCCGATAAATAACTCAAAGGAACCCATGTAGCCTTTGCCATCTCTACCAGGTTTGTGAAAATACAAAGCTTATCAATCAGGCGGTGGGGTAGCAGGGTGTCTTTTAGACAATACTTTGCGACTTCACCAAGCTCTCCTGGGTCCTCGTCACGATAACGACGAAACATCTCATTGGCAGTCATGTCAATCTTTGTATCACCAATAAACTCCTTGGCAACATTGTTCAAAGAGTAGGAATCGAGCTTCTTTTCGCGCTTAATCTCATGGAATAGATCGAACGTATACCGCCCTGGCATGGGGAGCATCTTCAAAATATTATCACCCAGTGCACCACTAGCCAGACGCTTTACCACCATTTCACTAGGCTTATCGCGGAGACGCCCAAGGTCGTAGAACTTAGGTGCCTTGCACATTTTTGCGCGCTTGTATAGGTACTCCAAATCAAAGCCGAATATATTGTACCCTGTCATAACATCGGGATCGATCTTCTGAATAGTGCGCTGGAATGCTTCAAGTAGTTCCTTTTCACTATTAAACCACTCAACATCATCTGCATCAGTTTCCTTGTAGCACAGACAAACCTTATCGATAATTTCATCTGAACCATAAATCTTCGAAGTAACACCAATCTGAAAACAAGCATCACCGGGAACAAGGGCATCGGGAAACTTGCCCGTAGAGCTATTGGTTTCAATGTCAAACGAAACAATCTTGAACGGTGCCATATCATCTCTCTCAATGGGTGTAAGGTCGTTCCACTTTTTCACGTATACATCAATATCACAGTTGCTTATGTTGTTGGGCTGTGCATCCTCGGGTACCTGGATCCATCCAGTAGACTTGATGTTTGTGCGATGCATGAAACGCAGGAAAGGATCGATGTTAGCCTCATACACCCTCATTTTGCACCGATGCGCGGCATTTTCAAACTTCTTCATTTTAGCAAGAGTTTTGAATTCCAACTTAATGAAAATGAATTCCTTGTTATTTTGAAAACCATATAGATCCTTACACTTTACAATCTTATAGGTGAAAAGGGTTGCGAAAATATCTCTGGCCTCTTCCTTGACATCATCATAAAACCCCATCTTATCTGCGAGTTTATCCAACACATTATCCCTAGCCTGGGACTTGTGGCTATCAAGCTTGATGAAAAAGTACGGATTGAAAGGCGTAGTGCAACATACAGACTTACCACACTTTGTACGACCAAATATATTTATTAAGTACCTTTCCTTAATATCACTGTCACCCGCTTCCCACGAGACTGCTTGGAATTGTGCCATCTTATGTATTCCAAGCGTTTAATTTTTAAGTCTTAGAGAAATAGATTAATCTTATGTTAATGATACTTGTTGGTATCGATGTAGGCTACGTAAATATGGGCGTGGTCAGGGTGGTATTGGACGATGTTATGAATTTCAGTTTTACACATGCATTTAGATATGATCTAACGGTGCCCAAACACAATCGCGTGCATGTAAGTGATTGCACGATACCCCACACAAATGAAACATGCGACAGATTTGCCCATTTCATACAGGAAAATTCTCATATATTTGACGAAGCAGACTGTATAATAGTTGAGAGACAGCCCCCTATGGGCTTAAAGGACATAGAGGCACTCATTATGCATTATTATAGAAATAAGGTCAAATTAATCTCCCCCAGCCAAATGCATAAACATTTTAGAATCAAACATCTGGATTATGAACAACGCAAGGAGGAAGTTGTGGGGATTGCCACAAGGCATGTTGAGCATATAGATACGTTTACTAATCAGGTGCGTCAACATGACATCGCAGATGCAGTATGTTTCTGTATATACCACATTACCAAAATTAAAGATGACATGCACCGAAAAGAAAGATTGGAGAATATTAGGAGGTTGCCATTTGACGAATATGCCTTTATACCACCTCGCGAAATTTGAGAATCGACGTGGAACATTCTACCCGGAAAATGGAAAGGTTGAATTCTGTGGTGTAATTTTTGCAGATGCCTATGACGCAATTTCTGTGCTCAGGAATATAACAGGTGAGTGCATCGTAGGACCTTTTCATTATGAGGGTGTAAGGGGGTTCGAATTGAAAACTGGTAAAATAATTGCACTTTCGCCACAAAAGACTATTTTGGAATATAACTCCCATTTGACTGCAAGGGCATGCATGAATGCATTAAAGAAAAAGTGTCTGTTATAATTAGATGGTTCTAGGGGTACAGGTTCTCAACGCGGATGCTAAAATTCCCGTTCGTGGTAGTGAACACGCGGCTGGGTATGATTTATATGCAGTAGAAGCATGTGTCATCAAACCCGGTCGCAGGGCTGTCCTACCCACTGGCATTGCCATCGGATTGCCCCCCGGGACGTATGGTAGAATTGCACCTCGTTCTGGCCTTGCTGTAAAGCATGGTATTGCCGTTGGCGCAGGGGTGGTAGATCCCGATTATACAGGGGAAATTAAGGTTGTTCTATTTAATCATGATAGTGCACCCTACGTAGTACGTCAGGGGTATAGGATTGCACAGCTTATTTTGGAGCAGTGTGTTACACCTGATGTCGTAGAGGTAGATAGTCTAACTAATACCGAGCGTGGTCATATGGGGTTTGGATCTACTGGTCAGTCTTAATTATTTGTCTTATAAAGAAACGTGGGTATGTTATATCTACACTTCTTTATTCTGTTTTGTGTATTGGTGTTATATTGTATAGCTTTATTGCTATGTACAAAATCATTATAAACATTATTAAATTAAAGGCAACGATACCATATATAGTAGGGTATACCTTTTCTTTAATCTTTTTATTTGAGAAAACAGTATCTACCAATTGTTCTGTTATATCATCTATCATGGAAAACTTTGTTATAATACATTCACATAAATTAAGAGACAAAACTCCGCTTGAAGTAGAACTTGACACGGCACTAGAAAATGGAAATATAGTGTGTCTATTGGGTGGTTCTGGTGTGGGCAAAAGTTATGCGTGCGACAGAATCTTGAAGGAATATTCATTCATAGATTTCGAAAATAATATACTCAAAAGCAAAGTAGATACCAACCATGTTTTAGATAAATTGAAAGGTTCTGGTACCGTATTATATTTTGATGACCTAAATCCTGAACTCACTGGCTTTGGGGTAGTATGTGATTTTATATTTAATATTGAGCATATACATGGGCCTATTTTGATTAATAGTAGGCATTCTGTGCGCATACAACATATATTTTCAATGAAAGATGTAGTATATTTTGAAGTCGATGGTCCGAATAGAAGAAACGAAATTATACGGGCACATTGTAAAAATCAGTACAACTTGACCATAGATTATTGTGACACGGAATATAGTACGAAAGACAATATATATGACTTAATATGTGAAGGGGGCAAGGGGTACAAACGAATGATGGATACACGGATGGAAGAGCATGGCCATACAGCAGATGTATTATTTACAAATTATAAAACAGATACGATTGAAGGAGCTGCCATAGTCGCAGATGCATTCTCTCGTTCAGATGTTATAGATAACAAAATATACAGGGGAATGTGGGACGCCATACCGTATTTTACTATTGAATCGTGTGTATTTCCTTCAATCCATACAAAAAATAGCGTAAAATATGAGGATCTTGTGCCCGGTGCGGTGTGGACAAAATATTGCAACCAAAGTCTAAGAGATAAACAATTCAAAAATTTACAGGGGAGGCACCCATCACTTCGGTGTGATATCAATTTTGTTTCCTATTTCATGTCCATGGCTACAAACAAGAACACAAATGATATAATA
>Ga0114915_1000345_pt1 | contig 21755 bp, 19 predicted proteins | sample MalvirAntarct_55_FD_87288 | JGI IMG/M metagenome (GOLD analysis project Ga0114915, IMG submission 87288) | Marine viral communities from the Global Malaspina Expedition - Malaspina viral metaG Antarct_55 | ecosystem: Environmental > Aquatic > Marine > Oceanic | place: South Georgia Island...
CCGCCAGACTTCACGCGCACGCGACACTGGCCACAAGTGCCACCACCGCCGCAGGCTGAGGATAAGAAAATCTTCTGATCCGCCAATGCCTGTAAAAGCTTGTTGCCGCTATTAACCTCTAAGCGCTTTTCAGGGTCTTCATTAATGTCGATAGACACTGCGCCGGTCGATACCAAGCGCGAGCGCGCAGCCAAAATAAATAGCACCAGCAGCAAGACTGTGCCGGTGAACATCACCATCGAGAGGACAATGACCATTGGTGTGGACATAATGCTGCCTCCTTAAAGTTGAATGCCGGAGAAGGACATAAAGCCAAGAGCCATTAGTCCTACCGAGATGAAGGTGATGCCAAGGCCTTGCATGCCGCCAGGCACATCGCTGTATTTGAGTTTTTCGCGAATTGCCGCCAATAGCACAATGGCCAACGCCCATGACACGCCCGAGCCAACACCATAAACCACCGATTCCGGTAGGTTATAGTCACGCTCTTGCATGAACAAAGAGCCACCTAAAATGGCGCAGTTCACTGTAATCAATGGCAGATAAATGCCAAGCGCGTTGTACAGCGCCGGCAGATATTTATCGCACGCCATCTCAATGACCTGAACCATGGCAGCGATCGTGCAGATATACGTGAGCAGCGATAAGAAGCTCAAATCAATAGCACTGGCGCCTTCTAGACCTGTCCACTGCAGCCCGCCTTCTTTCAGAAAGTACTGCCACATCAAGTTGTTGACTGGCACAGTGATGGTTTGCACCACCACCACAGCCATGCCTAAAGAGAACGCTGTAGTAACTTTTTTCGATATCGCTAAAAAAGTACACATGCCCAGGAAAAATGCCAGCGCCATGTTCTCAATGAACACTGCACGCACAAACAGACTAAGGTAATGCTCCAACATAATCTCTCTCCTACCTTAGTGTGTCGGCGTCGCGCGCGTATTGGGCGCGATACGGAATTCGGTGCTTTCTTGTTGCTCAGTTTTCCAGGAGCGCAGCGCCCAGATGATCAAGCCGATCAAGAAAAATGCCGATGGCGGCAGTAATAGCAAGCCATTGGGGACATACCAGCCACCATTGCTTACTGTTGGCAGCACGGTGAGACCGAAGAATGTGCCTGAGCCCAAAACTTCACGAATCAAGGCCACCAGCATGAGTAGCGCGGAATAGCCTAGACCGTTACCTATGCCGTCGATAAAGCTCAGCGTGGGTGGGTTTTTCATGGCAAAGGCTTCTAGGCGACCCATGACGATGCAGTTGGTGATAATCAAACCAACAAACACCGACATTTGCTTGGCAATGCCGGGAGCAAAGGCGCGCAAAACTTGATCCACAATAATCACCAAGGTCGCAACAATCACCATCTGCACAATAATGCGAATGGAGTTTGGAATGACGCTGCGGATCATCGAGACAAAAAGGCTAGAAAACGCGGCCACTGCCGTTAGACCAATCGACATCGCTAAAGCGGTGTTCATATTGGAAGTAACTGCTAGCGCCGAGCAGATGCCCAACACCTGAAAAATCACCGGGTTGGTATTGAGGATAGGGCCTAATAAAATCGATTTGACCGGGACTTGATCGGACATGATTACACTCCTGACTCGCGGACTTTACTTAGGAACGCTTTAAAACCTAAGTCGCCCATCCAAAATTCCACCATATTGCTAACGCCATTACTGGTCAGCGTGGCACCAGACAAAGCATCAATTTGGTACTCAGCACCTGGCTTGGCGGGATCTACTCCGCCTTTTTTCAGATGTAAGCGTGGTTGCCCTTCAGGCCCATAAACATGCTTGCCGACCCATTGAGCCTGCCACTTCGGATTATCAATTTCGCCGCCAAGGCCCGGTGTTTCGGCTTGATCAGTGAAGGTAATGCCTGCAACCGTATTGGCGTCTTTTTCAAGCACCAAATAGCCATACATAGTCGACCACAGGCCATAGCCTGAGACTGGTAGTATTAAACGCTGAAGCTGGCCTTGCTCATCACGCAGCACATAGACGTCGGCTTTTTCAGCACGACGCTTAATATCTGCCACATCTTGCTCACCGACTAACTGCATTGAGCTTTCAGGCTGCTTAGTTGCTTTGCGCTGGTCGTAGCGGTCATCGAGCTCAATACGGCTGTAGGCGCCAGTATTCAGGTCGACTAGATAGCGCTCGAACTTTTTAAACTCCGTACCGACTTCGGCGGCATCGCCTTGACCCTCGGCCAAGACACCAGCAGCGGCCAAAATCTTGCGTTGCTTATCGAGCGCTTGGTTTTTGAGCTGGATGGGCTTGAGCAAGGTCACTGCTGCCGCTAGCGCCACCGAACAAACCACCGACAATACGATCGCGACGGTGATGGTTTTTAGCTGAGATTCATTAGCCATTGCGCGCGATCCTCCGCTTAATATTGGACTGCATTACAAAATAATCGATCAGCGGAGCGGTCAAATTAGCAAACAGAATCGCCAACATCATGCCCTCGGGATAGGCCGGGTTGACGATGCGAATCAGTGCCACCATGACGCCAACGACAATGCCGAAAATCCAACGGCCCTTATGTGTCATTGCCGCCGATACCGGATCGGTAGCCATAAACACCATACCGAAAGCAAAGCCGCCGAGGACTAAATGCCAGTACCACGGCACGGCAAACATCGGGTTGGTATCGGAGCCAATGGCGTTAAATAGCGAGGTGGTGGCGATCATACCGATCATCACACCGCCCATGATGCGGAATGAGGCAACTCGCGTGGCCAGCAAAATCGCCGCGCCAATAGCGATGCCCAAGGTCGACACTTCACCCATGGAGCCGGGGATATTGCCGATGAAAGCATCGATCCACGTAATAGCTTGCAAGCCGCCATCACCTACGCGCTGAATCGCCTCAATGCCCGCAGCTTTGGCTTGACCCAGTGCAGTAGCGCCAGTCCAACCATCGATAGCCTGCCCCCAAAGCGCTGGATTCACAGCAGTCCAGACGGTGTCGCCAGACATTTGCGCTGGATAAGCAAAGAACAAGAATGCGCGACCAGACAAGGCCGGGTTAACGAAGTTTTTGCCAGTGCCACCAAAGACTTCTTTGGCAATAACCACACCAAAGGTGATGCCGAGAGCAACTTGCCAGAGCGGTACAGTCGGCGGGCAAACCAGCGCAAACAGGATGGACGTAACGAAGAAACCCTCGTTGACTTCATGGCCACGCTTTTGCGCAAACAACACTTCCCAGAAGCCGCCGACAATGAATGTGGTCAGATAAATTGGCACAAAGAAAGTGGCGCCATAAATAAAGCAGTGCCAGAGATTGGTGGCATCGAAGCCCGCTAGCAGCGAGATCAACCAGACACGCCAAGCATCAACGGCCATATCAGGGGTGCCGCCAGGCACATTGCCAAGTACGGTTAATGACTGGTTGCCGATATTCCACATGCCGATGATCATGGCTGGGAATGTTGCCATCCACACCAAAATCATGATGCGCTTCAAGTCGATAGAGTCGCGCACGTGCGCTGCTGAATGGGTGACTTGCTTCGGGCTATAAAAGAAGGTGTCTACGGCCTCAAATAGCGCCGCCCAATTTTCGTGTTTGCCGCCTTTTTGGAAATCTGGCGCCATTTGTTCGAGTTTATTTTTTACCCAACTCACGGCTTAACCCTCCTTCTCAATGCGGGTCAAAACATCACGAAGGATGGGACCGTATTCGTATTTTCCTGGGCATGCATAGGTGCACAGCGCCAAGTCTTCTTCATCTAGCTCGAGAGCGCCAAGGGCGATAGCTTGGTCATCATCACCAACAATCAGACTACGTAAAAGCTGAGTTGGCAGAATATCCAAAGGCATTAGTGCCTCATAGGTGCCTACTGGCACCATGGCGCGCTCGGAGCCATTAGTACTCGTGGTGAAGGCAAATTCGCGTTTTAAGAACTTACCTAAGTACAAGTTCAGCACTGAGCTGCGGTGAGTGCCGGGGCGCACATAGTGCAGCAGCTCACGATCGTGGCCTTCTTCTAATGCAGACACTTGCAAGTGGTAGCGACCTAGGTAAGCCTCAGCCCCACGCACCTGACGACCCGACAATACCGAGCCCGAAATGCTACGGTTTTCGCCAGCAACGAGTTCGCCATCGAGCATCTCAGTGATGTTGGCACCAACGACGGTGCGAATTAGGCGCGGCTCTTTCACTACTGGCCCGGCAACAGCAATTACGCGCTGGCTATCGAGGCAACCCGTGACAAATAAACGGCCAATCGCCATCACATCTTGATAATTCAAATGCCAGGCTTGGCGCTGCGCTGATACTGGCGCAACGAAGTGCATATGCGTGCCGACTAGGCCTGCTGGGTGTGGACCACTGAAAGTTTCAGCACGGGCATTACCGGTGCTGAAAGTATCTGTCGGCGCTTTCGCAACAATGACTGGTGCGCCTAAGCGAGCCAACACCGCCAGACCATTAACAAAGGCAGGTTCATCTTCAGCGATGACCAGCGCTGGCTGTACGGCATGTGGGTTGGTATCCATGGCATTAACAAATAGCGCCGATGGCGTAGTGCCCGGCACTGGCACTTTGCTGAATGGTCGCGTGCGTAGCGCAGTCCATAAGCCGGAAACACGCAGTTGCTCGGTGACAGCTTCCGCGCTCAATGAGGACAAGGCATCAACACTGTGCGCCGTGAATTTTTCGACATCATCGATTGTTGGATCGATATCGATAACCAGTGATAAAAATACACGCCGAGCACCGCGGTTCACTGCGCGCACACGACCGCTGGCAGGGGCAGTAAATACGACCTGAGCGTTCTTTTTGTCACTGAAAAGAATTTGACCACAACGAACGCTATCGCCTTCGGCGACTTGCATCGTGGGCTGTAAGCCAGGGTAGTCGGCACCAACAATGGCCACTGAGCGAACGGCAGGCGAACGGCTAATGGCTTGCTTGGGCGCTCCAGACAGAGGCAAGTCGAGGCCTCGTTTGATTTTAATCATGGTGGGTTCCAGCGCGTCTAAGACTAATCTTCACCGTCACGCCTTGCGTGGCACGGTCCGATACTTATTGTTCTAAAGCAGCAGGCGCAAGGCCTTATAAAACGCTGAGTGGGGGTATATGCCTCCACTCAGCCCGACTAGATTAACCTTCTAGCGGCAACGTTAGGTAGTGCGCGCCAGCAATTTGCTCGGCAATGCGCATGACCTGGCAGCTATAGCCCATCTCGTTGTCATACCAGACATAGAGATTGGCGTGGTTGCCGTTAACGATGGTGGCTTGGGCATCAAAAACACCGGCCGAACGCGAACCGATAAAGTCGGTCGAAACGACTTCGGTTGAGTTGGTGAAGTCGATTTGCTCTTGCAGGCTTGAATGCAGCGAGACATTACGCAAGAACTCATTGAGCTCTTCGCGGCTTGCTGCTGTATCTAAGGTCAGGCTCAAAATAGCCATGGACACATTCGGTGTTGGTACGCGAATCGAATTGCCAGTGAGCTTGCCCAGCAACTCAGGCAAGGCTTTAGCAACGGCTTTCGCGGCACCAGTTTCGGTAATAACCATGTTCAATACTGCCGAACGACCACGACGATCTGCCGGGTGGTAGTTGTCGATCAGGTTTTGGTCATTAGTGAATGAGTGCACGGTTTCAACGTGGCCAGACGAAATGCCGTACTGATCGTTCATCACTTTCAATATCGGTGTGATGGCGTTGGTAGTGCATGAAGCCGCAGACAAAATGGTGTCGGCATCAGTAATGCTGTCGCTGTTTACGCCATAAACGATGTTTTTGATGTCGCCTTTGGCTGGCGCGGTAAGAACCACACGAGCAACGCCTGGGCATTTCAAGTGACGGCCAAGGCCTTCGCTGTCTTTTAACTTGCCAGTGTTATCAATGAGCAAGGCATTGTTGATGCCATAAGCTGCGTAATCGATATCTTCTGGGTTGCTGCCATAGATGACTTTAATGAAGTTGCCGTTGGCGATGATCGCTTCGTTTTCTTCATCGACCGAAATCGTGCCTTCGAATGGGCCGTGAATAGAATCACGGCGCAGCAAGGACGCACGTTTTTGTAGGTCGCCATCGGTAGTTTTACGCACCACGATGGCACGCAGACGCAGGCCGCCTTCGTTGCCGGCTTTCTCGATGAGCAAGCGCGCCAAAATACGACCGATACGGCCAAAGCCATAAAGCACGACATCGCGTGGCTCGCCTAAGGACTTCAGGCCAACGCCTGGCGCAACGGCTTTCTCAACAAAGGCGCGCAGGTCTTGACCAGCGCCATGTTCGCGGAAGTCGATAGCGATTTTGCCAATATCAACTTGGCAGGCACCGAGACCAAGGCTTTTTACCATTTCCAAGATAGGGAAGGTGTCGACCACCGACAAATCGCCAGCAATCATACGCACGCGACGGTGATACTTGAGGATTTGAATCACCGAGCGATTCACTAAAGCGCGACCAAATACCGTAACGATGACGTTGTTTTCACGGTGTAAATTACCAATCTGCGGAATCATCGATTCGGCAATGGCTTCACGGTTTTTCCAACGACCAAAATGGTCGGCTTGCAGTGCTTTAATGGTATCGACAGACACGATAGAGAACCTCACGGGGCATTTTAGATGGGGCGAAGTTTACGGTTTTACACCAGCTCCGACCAGTGTTGTCATACTTAGTGCGTCAAATGTGGATAAACGGTAGACAAAAGTCTTAAGCAGCGGCGTCTTTATCGGCCTCGGATCGAGTAAATACCGGCGACTCGGGCCGCGACAGCGCGGCATCGTAGCGATAGCCATCAATATCGAAATCTAGCAGTGCCTCAGGCGTACTAATGCGCTCTTGGATTAGCCACGCCGCCATTCGGCCACGAGCTTTTTTGGCAAAAAAGCTAATGATTTTGAATTGACCGTTTTTTTCATCACGAAATTGCGGCGTAATTAAGCGCCCCTGCAGCTTTTTCGGCTGGATGGCGCGAAAGTATTCCTGCGATGCCAGATTCACCAAAACTTCGTCGCCCTGCTCAGCTACGGCGGTGTTTACCGCCTCGGTGAGCTGATCGCCCCAAAACTCGTAGAGATTTTTGCCGCGAGGGTTATTCAAGTCAGTGCCCATTTCCAAGCGATATGGGCGCATATAGTCGAGCGGACGCAATAGGCCATAAAGCCCTGAAAGTATGCGCAAATGCTGCTGGGCCTGAATTAAGTCATCGGCGCTAAAGCGTGAGACATCAAGGCCGGTATAAACATCACCTTTGAAGGCAAATAACGCAGGGCGTGCTTCTGGCGCACCAAAGGATGGCTGCCATTCGTTATAACGCGCAACATTAAGGCTCGCTAACTTATCGGAGAGACTCATTAAGCTGGCGATTTCAGCGGGCGTTTTTTCTTTCAGCACATCGATAAGCTCGGCAGCTTCGCTAACGTATTGCGGCTGAGTCGGCGCGACAAAGGCTGGCAGTGGCGTTTCATAGTCCAAGGTTTTGGCCGGCGACACAATAATCAGCATGAGAGCTCCTACATAGCGAAATAGCATGGGCATAGTATAGTCACGCCCTCAACTCCAGCGGGCAATCGTACAAATGATTGTCTGCATTAGACAGCAAAGAGACGTTTATGGTTTTAGCCGACGCCACCACCCTGCCTATTATTGCCGACAGTCATCAACGCCTGAGTGCTCGCGTGTGGCGTATTACTGCGGCCAATCCAAGCATCATGACTGGGCCTGGCACCAATACTTATCTGCTGATTGGCCAAAGCTGCGTAGCCATGGTTGATCCAGGCCCTGCCGATGACGCGCATTTAACAGCCATGCTGGCAGCCATCGCCGAGGCCGGCTTGGCGCTGACGCATATCTTGCTCACCCACACGCATCGCGACCATTCGCCGGGCACGCAGGCGCTGGTCGCCGCTACTGGCGCGCGAGTGTGTGGCATGCCGCCTTTAGCCGAAGACCCCAGCCAAGATCGCGATACCGTGATTGAAGAGATTTGGGCCGACGGCTATCGCTTTAAGGAGCTGGGCTGGCCGCTAGAGGTCATCCATACGCCTGGGCATGTCGAAAATCATCTCTGCTTTCACTGCCCCGATGAGCAATGGGTGATTACTGGTGACCATATTATCCAAGGCTCAACCGTGGTCATCATTCCGCCACATGGCCGCCTTGGCGATTATGTTCGCTCACTGAATAAGCTTTTAGATCGCGGCATTGAGTACTTGCTACCTGGGCATGGCACCGTGATGGCCAATGCCGAAGCTGTAGTCGCAGGCACCGTAGCGCACCGCCTGCAGCGCGAAAACAAAGTCATAGCTGCGCTGGCAAAACACCCGCCAGCCAGCCTCGCCGACTGGGTGCCCATTGTTTATGACGATGTCTCACCGCATTTGCACCCCATTGCGCGTTTCAGCCTCTGGGCGCACTTACTCAAGCTTGCTGAAGACGGCGTAGTCACAGAGATCGACGGCATTTGGCAGCAAGTGCGTTAAACTCGCGTGCATAAAGTAACCGCAAGGATCGTTAATTCATGGTCGATGATCGCCTAAAACGCTTAAAAACCGGTGCCTTTGAGCGCCGCTTTTCCATCGCTAAAGCCTCATTTGTCGCTGGCTCGCGCATGGCCGCCTCTGCCGCAGGCTCATTTTTCTCAGCACCTGAAAATCGCGCCACTGCCCGCCGCCAAGCCTTAGCTGAACAGGCCGAATACCTCGTTGGCGAACTTGGCCAGCTCAAAGGCAGCGTGGTGAAAATTGGCCAAATGATGGCACTTTATGGCGAACACTTTTTACCCGAAGAAATCACCTCTGCCCTGCACAAGCTCAATGACTCCACCGCCTCTTTGGAATGGGCGACTCTCGAACCCATCGTGCGTGAGCAACTCGGCGATCGTTTCGACGACTTAATCATTAACCCCGAACCATTAGGTGCTGCATCTTTAGCGCAAGTGCATCGCGCCAAACGTCGTAGCGATGGCGCAGAAATGGTGCTGAAAATTCAGTATCCCGGCGTTGCCGACGCCATCGATAGCGACTTAAACCTTGTCACCAGCATGCTCAAACTCACTCGCGCCGTGCCACAAACGCGCGAGTTTGAAGACTGGCTCGATGAAGTTCGGATGATGATGCATCGCGAGGTCAACTACCCGCTGGAAGCCGAAACCACGCAGTTATTCGGCGATTACCTAAAAGATGATCCGCGCTTTATCGTGCCGAAAATCTATCCCGAATACTGTGGCGACAAGCTCATTGTGATGTCGTTTGAAACCGGCGTACCAGTCAATAGCAGCATCGTGATGGCGCTGCCACAAGCTCGCCGCGATGCCATCTCGCTCGCCGCATTGGAAATTTGCTGCCGCGAAGTCTTCGTTTGGGGCCGACTACAAACCGATCCCAACTTCGGCAACTACTTAGTCAAATTGAGCGATGACGGCGAGCATGATCAAATCGTCCTGCTAGATTTTGGTGCCGTCCGCGACTTCCCTGAAGAGTTACTGTCATTGGCGCGCAACCTAACCCGCGCCTGCTTTAATCGTGATCGCCAAGCCATGATGGCGGCCATGACGGGTTTCCGCTTCCTCGACAACTTACAGCCCAATGTCCGCGAAGGCTTTCTTGACCTAGCGCTACTGGCCTTCGAGCCTTTTGCAGCCAATGAGTTTGTGCCAGCTGAAATCCTCAACGCCGACGGCCATTATTGCTGGGCAAAAAGCATGCTGCATAAACGTGCGGCAACCCAAGCCGCGCGCTCAGCGGCGAGCCGTCACTTTAGCGTACCGCCAAAAGAGTTTATGTTTTTGAGCCGCAAATTGATGGGCGCCTACACCTTTATGACGGTGATGAACGCCCAGCTTGATGGCCGTAGCCTACTAGCGAAATACCTCTAGCGAGTGCTGTTATAACAACGGCCACAAGGTTTTGCAGGCGCCCACTGCCAAAACAGTCACACCAGCTATTTCAACCAGCGCTAACACACCCATAAAACCGTGAACCAACACGCCAGGCAAATGGCTCTTACCGAGCACATAGGGCTTGGCGAGTTGGTTGCGCGTGTCGTTTAGCCAGCCATGGATCATGTAAGTCACTACAGCGCTAGCAAAGAAGAATAGCGGCCCAGCGGTAGCCCACCAGGTTATCGTCGGCGAAAATGGACTCAATGCCGCCAAAGATGCAACCAAAAGTGCCGAAAACGAATACATCAGCGATGATCTATGCGCGATATCAACATAATACGGCGCGCGCGACTGAGGGCTCATCGCTATCGCTAAATACTTCCATAGGCCCGTCAACAAACCAGTCATAAGCAAGCCAGCAGCGGCCAATAGCGCCAAACTGATGCTACTCATTTGTAACTCTGCTTGAGCAAAGAGCTGGCTCAGCACTGGAAAATCTGTATTCAGCATGTCTTATTACCTTTATTTCGCAAAAAGTTTTGCAAAGCGTCATATTGCGCATTATGTTAGCGCGTGACTATCTAGTCGAACACTTCCTAGCAGCTATTTTTTTTCACTGACGACCGCGCTTAACCGCCAGCGTCACTTACCGCTAGCGAGCCTAACCTTTTTTGAGGACAGCATCATGCGCTTTACCGAAGAACACGAAGCTCTACGCCGCACAACACGCCAATTTGTCGAAAACAACATCAATCCACACGTTGATGCTTGGGAAGAAGCAGGCCGCTTTCCTGCCCATGACTTATTCAAAAAAATGGGCGACCTCGGCCTACTTGGCGTGCACAAGCCTGTTGAGTTTGGCGGCTCTGGCCTCGACTACTCCTACAATATGGTCGTTGTTGAAGAGCTAGGCCGCATCGCCTGTGGCGGTATTCCTATGGCCATTGGCGTGCAAACCGACATGGCAACGCCAGCGATTGCGCGTTTTGGCTCAGACTACTTGAAAGATAAGTTTCTGCGCCCTGCCATTGCCGGCGAAATGGTGGCCGCGATTGCCGTCAGTGAAGTGCATGCCGGCTCTGATGTCGCCGCAATCAAAACTAAAGCGGTGAAAGATGGCAACGATTACGTCATCAATGGCAGCAAAATGTGGATCACCAACAGCTTACAAGCCGACTTCTTCTGCTTGCTCGCCAATACCAGCGATGATGGCCCTTACAACAACAAATCATTGATTGTTGTGCCATCAAAAACACCCGGCATCTCCTTCTCCAAGCCCATTGATAAACTAGGCCAGCGCAGCTCAGATACCGCTCAGGTTTTCTTTGATGACGTGCGCGTGCCACAGGCAAATTTGATCGGCACTGAAGGCATGGGCTTTATGATGCAAATGCTGCAGTTCCAAGAAGAGCGTATTTTCTGCGCCGCCAGCGCCCTAGGTGGTATGACCAAATGTGTTGAGCTCACCGTAGATTACGCACGCTCACGGATGATCTACGGCAAGCCCTTACTCGATCAGCAGGTGGTGCACTATCGCTTAGCTGAGCTGATGACCGAGATCGAGGCACTTCGTGGCCTGACACATTCAGTCTGCGAACAACACATTGCTGGTGAGAACGTCACCATGCTCGCCTCAATGGCCAAGCTCAAAGCTGGTCGCCTGATGCGTGAAGTCACTGATAGCTGCTTACAATACTGGGGCGGCCAAGGCTTTACTTGGGATAACCCCATTGCGCGCGCCTACCGCGATGGCCGCCTAGGCTCGATCGGCGGCGGTGCCGATGAAGTCATGCTCGGCATTATTTGTAAAACTATGGGCACGCTACCCACCAAAAAACGCTAAGCCATTCGCATAAAAACTTGCGAGACCTGAGCTTCGCCGTTAACTTAGCCGCCACTTCAGGCGGCTTTGTTTTAGCTAACCTCCATTATTTTGCAGAGAATTCGTATGCCTACATCCCATGCCGATGTCATTAGCCCACTCGATGTGGCACGTAAAATCCCCGGTCTGCTGCGCAAAGCGCCGCGCATGATCAAGGGCCTAATGATGGCCAATAGTACCGACACCAGCACACCACTGGGATTGGCATGGGCATTTGAAAAGTCGACACAAGAGCATCCACACGGTATCGCGCTGTATTACCAAGACCAGCAGTTTAGCTATTCGCAGTTCAACCAATGGGCCAACCGCATTGCTCACCACTTTCTAGCCCAAGGCCTAAAAAAAGGTGATGTGGCCGTCGTACTGATTGAAAACCGCCCTGAGCTATTAGTTACGGTATTAGGCTTGGCAAAAATCGGTGTAGTGTCAGCGCTGGTGAACACTTCGCAAACCGGAAAAGTGCTCACACACAGCATCAACTTGGTAGAACCAAAAGCCATTATTGTTGGCGCCGAATGCGTTCAAGCTGTCACCGATGTTGAAGCCGAGCTAACACTCGATAGCACGCAACGCTACTGGCTAGCTGATGCGCCAACATTGGAAAAACCCGGCCGTGCGCCGAAAGGCTGGCGCAGCTTGGCTAAAGAAATTGCCGACTGCCCCAACTACAATCCGCCAACCACACAGAAAAACTTCCGCCCCGATGGCCTGTTTTACGTCTACACCTCTGGCACTACCGGCCTGCCAAAAGCTGCCGTATTTAACAATGGCCGCTGGATGAAGGCCTATGGCGGCTTTGGCTACACTTTCAACCTCAATGCCGACGATGTGCTCTACGCCACACTGCCGTTCTATCACGCTACCGCCATGGTGGTGTGCTGGAGCTCGGTGCTAGCTGGCAACGCCGGCATCGCCATTCGCCGTAAGTTTTCTGCGAGTGAGTTTTGGGATGACATTCGTCGCTACAACGCCAGTGCCTTTGGCTATGTCGGCGAACTTTGCCGCTACTTATTAGAAAAACCTGCAAGCGAAACTGACAGCCAACACCGCGCTACAAAAATGGTCGGCAACGGCTTGCGTCCATCGATTTGGGGCGAGTTCAAAACTCGCTTTGGCGTTGAAGAGGTGGCTGAGCTATACGCCTCATCCGAAGGTAATGTCGGCTTCACCAATATTTTCAATTTCGACAATACCGTGGGCTTCTCACCCATGCCCTACGCCATGGTCAAATACGACAAAGAAGCCGAAGCACCAGTCCGCGACAGCAAAGGCTCGATGATCAAAGTCAAGCGCGGCGAGATCGGCCTGCTGATTGGTGAGATCACCGATAAAACACCATTCGATGGTTATACCGACAGCGTTAAAAACGCCGGCAGCTTGTTTACCGATGTCTTCAAGAAAGGTGATAAGTACTTCAATACCGGTGACTTGATGCGCGAAATTGGCTTCCGTCACGCTCAATTTGTTGATCGCACTGGCGATACCTTCCGCTGGAAAGGCGAAAACGTTTCCACCACTGAAGTCGAAAACATCATGACTGCGCATGTCGATTTGGCTGAAGCCGTGGTCTATGGCGTGGAAATCGCCAACACCAACGGCCGTGCTGGCATGGCCGCCATCACGCCGCATGAAGGCCACGAAGTGAATTTCGGCACTCTGCTAGCGCATGTCAAAGCCGAGCTTCCCGCCTATGCAGTGCCACTGTTTTTACGCGTGAAAATGGCCATGGAAACTACCGGCACCTTCAAGTATCAAAAGTCTGGTTTGAAAAACGAAGGTTTCGACCCAGCCAAAACCGGCAACGAAGCAGTCTATGTCTTGCTGCCTGGCACACAAGAATATGTGCTGCTAACGGCAGAGATGTATGCAGAAATCGAAGCTGGCGCTTATCGCTTCTAACTCAGGAAAGCACAATAAAGCGACAAACGAGCTACCCACGGCTAGCTCAGCTGTGCTGAGATAGCGCTCTAAGCAACGACCTGAGGTGATGCGTGAAACAACTGACTGTTTGGCGTAAGCGCATCGCCGCCGCATTAGAGTGGAGTGCTGTCGACAAAGGCCTGATCTTGATGGCCGTGGCCATCCCACTGTATTTGCAATATCTGTGCTGGTCGCTTTACGTTATTAACCGCCCTGATCGGGACCTACTCGTGCATGTCGATGTTATTCGACGCGTCATGGAGGTTGAGCTACTGCTCATTGCAGTCGGCTTGATGATTAGCGGCGCTGGCCTATTTCTACGCAAGCGACGACCAAACTTCCTACCCTTCCAACACGCCACGCTGCAGTACTACTCGCTCAGCTTGGTGCTGATGAGCTACTCCATCGGCACCTTATCGTTTCCTGTCGGCATTGTTTTGCTTGGCGCACCAATCTTTGGCTTTATTCTGCTCGACCGCTGGGCAGTATGGTCGGCGGTATTATCATCTGTGGTGTTGCTGTTTACGCTTAATTACGCCGCTGTAGCGGGCTATATTCCTTACGCGCCAAGCAAGGTCACACCAGCATCGGCCCACGCCTTTAGCTTTTGGATGCTCAGCGAAGTATTTTTCGCGGCACCATTCCTAATTTTGATCACCTTCATGGCAGACCAAATGCTGACCTGGTGGCGCGCCCGCGAAGATCATATTCGCGTGCTTAGCCGCAGTGATGGTTTAACCGGCTTGGCCAATCGCCGGCATATTTTCAGCGAAGCCAACGCCGCCGCTAGCGCGTCACGAGACAGCAGCCCATTAGCCTGCGTGCTACTCGATCTAGACCATTTCAAACGCGTGAATGATAGCTACGGCCATGCCACCGGCGATCGTGTCTTAAAAGCCACCGCTGAGTGTTTAACCGCCATGGTACGTGCTGGCGATAGTGTTGGGCGTTATGGCGGGGAAGAGTTTTTAATCATCTTGCCAAATACCGATGCGACCGAGGCTCATGCTATTGCTGAGCGCTGTCGTGCGGCCATCAAGGCACTCATTGTGGTCAATGATCAGGGTGAGCCTGTCGCCATCAGTGCCAGCTTCGGCTTAACGCTGCTGAGCTCGAGTGATGGCTCAATGGATGCTGCCATCGCTCGAGCTGATGAGGCGCTGTATCAGGCCAAGGGCAATGGCCGTAACCGTGTCGAGATTTTGCTGGCTAGTTCTGGCACCGTGCCCAGCGATGCCTTTAGCAAAAACCGAAGATAAAGGCTTATTTTTGCGTGCTGTCTTGTCCGGCCTTAATCTCAGCTTGACGCTTCAAGCCAGCTTTGCGAAACATCCCCAGAGCTTTCGCGCTAGTCTCAGGAAATAAGCTCGCTACCTGTGCCGTAGCACCACGCCAAGATGGCAAAGTGACTTCCATCGGGCGCTTATGCCAAACCGGCCCAACAATCGCATCCACCACTTCCTCTGCACTCAAGGCACGCGGCCCAGAGAAAGTTAGCGCTGCTTGTTCACGGCCTTTTTGAATATCTAGCATGGGTGTTTGTACGGCGTCGGGGCAGACGGCAGTGACAGCAATGCCTTTATCGGCAAGCTCCATGGCAATGCCCAGCGTGTAACCACGTACAGCAAACTTGCTCGCGCTATAGATACCCAAACCCGGCACCGGCGTTAAGCCCGCCAATGAAGCGATATTGATAATGTGGCCGCTACCGTTTGCCAGCATATGCGGCAGCACGGCTTGGCAGCCGAAGATCACGCCCTTAACGTTAATATCGATCTGCCAATGCACATCATCGGCAGTAGCTTCATGCGCCCATCCATCGCGCAAGACACCGGCGACATTGGCCAAGACATCGACACTGCCCCACTGCGCAGCAACATCGGCCATTAACGTCTGCCACGCAGCGGCATCACGCACATCTAGCGACTTGATCAGTAGTTGGTTTTGGCTGGCAGTGAAGCTATTTAAAGCGCTCATGGCATCGAGATTGATGTCACAGGCACAGACTTGATGGCCTTGGCCAAGCAGTCTCCGCGCTAGCGCAAAGCCAATACCCGATGCTGCACCGGTAACGACGACGTTCATTTCGTCACCTGCTTGGAGGATGTTGATTGCCGTGTTTTAGCTGTAGTTTTAAGAGCGCTGATGTCCGCAGAATTAGTCAGGCAACCATACTTCAGATCGCCCACGGTGATCGTTGGTGTCGTGCCGGGGCATAACCAAAAGCCACTAGCCTCAGACGATGGCGCCATATTCGGAAAGCGTCGGTCGTGAATACTGGGGCCTGCTATCGTTTTTTCCGCCACCATCGAAATGTACTGATCGACCGCATATTCCTGGGTATTACCATTAATGATGATTTCCGCCCCCGTCTGCTTGGCGTATGCCGCCAAGCCTGGAATACGCGACAACTTCGGCTCATAAGCATCGAGACTAACGCCGTTTTCGCTGGTAACAAACAAGCCGCCATCGGTGTGCGCAACGATGGAATGATTACCTTCAGTGTGGCCTTTGGTTTTTATCAGTGCCACTGAGCCATCACCCAAATAAGTGCTTTCATCAAGCAAAATAACTTTATCTTCTGGCACATCGGCGATGCCACCAGGGCAATACCATTGGTTATGCCAAGGCAACAGGCCTTTAGCGCTTTCCCACTCTTCACGCATGATGAGCAACTTGGCATTAGGCAATAAACCTGGGCGCTCAGCACTGCCTAGCCAACGCGTAACATTCTGCGTATGCAGGTGGTCATAGGTGATGTAGTCGACGTCTTCCGGCTTTAAACCGATATTTGCGAGCACACCAAGTACGGTATTGGTGGTGCGCACAATCAGGCTATCCATGACACCGGTGAACGCTCCGGCCTTGGCGTCGAGTTGTGCAAAAAATGGCGTCTCGCGCTGATACTCCCAATCTGATGGGCTAACCAACAGAGTCTTCAGGCCCTCGGCGCTATCGAATTGAATAACGAATAAGCGATTGCACAAATGCACAAATGGCGTCGGCATTGTAAACGCATTGAGGTAGGCAAATTTGGCCGGATACGGCACACGAACAAGCTCGAACGACTCGTAATAGCGCGCTTTCGGCTTCGTCAGCATATCGCGACGAAAATCTCCTGCCGCCGCCCGTGTATCGCCAACGCGCGTCATTGGCTGCAAAGCCCTTCGGCTACCATCGAAATGTTTGATGTCCGTCATTATTTTCATTGCGCTGCCCTCAAGGGATTTGCTTATTGATTTCGATGCCACTATATTTCGGACAAGATATCTTGTCAAAACAACAAAAGCCATGGCGACAACGCATAAAATCATTAGCAACGCAGCAGCCAACACAACGGAGAAACCATCTTCGCGTGCTAAAAAGGCCTGCGCGGCAGTAGCAACTGAGAGCAGCCAACGCCCTGTTGCCACACGTGCTTATCGCGGAGCTAGTGCCGAAGAGCGCGAGGCCGAGCGTCGCCAGCGCCTGCTCGACACCGCGCTCACGCTATTTGCCGAACAAGGCTATGCGCGCACCCCGATTGAACAGCTCTGTGCCGAGGCAAAAGTCACCGCACGGCACTTCTATCAGCTTTTTGGCAGCCGCGAAGGTTTGCTGCAAGCACTCTACGCCAAGCTCATGCAAGACTTAGGTGGTGCGCTACTCAGCGCCTTATCACAGCCGCAAGCAAATATTGCCGAGCAGTTACCGCTAGCGGTTCGCGCATTAGTCGAACATTACCTCGCAGATAATCGGCGCGCCCGCATCGGCGTGCTGGAAGTCGTTGGTGTTAGCCCAGAGATGGAGCGTCTACGCCGCGCAGCCATTCACGACATGGCAAAACTAATCGCGCTGTATATGAAGCAGCTCGCAGCGCAAGGTGACTTGCCTGACCGCGACTATCACCTCACCAGCATTGCTATTGTCGGCGGCATGAATGAGCTAATGGCGGACTGGTTAACAATCGTCGAGCCACCAAGCGTGGCTGAATTGAGCAATGAAATTATTTATTTTTTAACCGCTTTAATGCATGGCAGCCATCACCTGCCCTCACCTGAGAACTCCGTATGACAACTCTTTGCATCACCGGCATCGGTGGCTTTATTGGCCTCGCCATGGCCAAACGCGCACTCAGCCTAGGCTGGCAAGTTCAAGGCATGGATATCTCTGAGCCAGCGGCTGCACGCGCCAGAGCCTTAGGCATTCGTGTGGTAGTGGGCGATATCAACGATGTCGATGCCGTGAGCAGCGCTTCCAGTAATGCCGACGTCGTTTTTCACACCGCCGCCATTGTTGAAGAGGATGGTGCCCGCGAAGACTATGAGTGCGTCAATGTTGAGGGCACACGCACGGTCTGTGAAGTTGCACGTACCATCGGCGTTAAGCGTGTTGTGCACCTCTCATCGGTGATGGTTTTTGGCTTTGACTATCTGCCTGAGATTAGCGAAGACGGCCCGCTCGATGGCCAAGGTAATGTCTATAACGACAGCAAACTCGCCAGTGAGCGCGTGGCAATGAGCTTTAATGACCCTGAGCATGGCTTTGGCGTCATCGTTATTAGACCTGGCGATGTCTATGGCCCAGGTAGCGTACCGTGGGTTATTCGCCCCATCGAACTGCTCAGACAAGGCGTATTTATGCTGCCCGATAATGGCCGTGGTGTGATCAATCATGTCCATGTCGAAAATCTTATCGATGGTGTTTTGCTCGCCATTCAGCATGACGCTTGCGGTGAAGCTTTCACCATTACCGATGGCCTCGCCACACCATCACGCGTGTTTTTCAAAACCCATGCACTGATTGCTGGCACACGCTTACCAACAGCGCCAACTTGGGTGCTCAAGGCTTTACTCTCGGCGCTAGGCCCAGCCTATCGTGCGCTCGGCAAAAAACCGCCCGCCAGCCCTGAGGCGATGAAATTCCTACTGCGAAAAAATCGCTACTCCATCGCCAAAGCACAACGCTTACTTGGCTATGCACCACGCATTCGTCTTAGTGAAGGTATGGCTGACCTGCTCGCCGACACCACGCTCAACCCCAAAAAAAACCAACAAAAACCAAAACCAAATCTGAAAGGATATTAACCATGGCGCTATTCGCTCCACGCATCCGTGATGCTCTACTGTTTCATTTGGCCTTTTTTGCTATTGCCATTCCGCTCGCGCTCAAACCCAGCTTAGTCAGCTTAAATCTGGGCGATTTACTGATGTATTTAGTCGCTGGCTATGTTGTCGCACTGCCGTTGGTCGGCCTGCTGCGTAAACATCGCGACTGGGTGGCGCTGTGGTGGTTTTTGCTGCCGCTATCAATGGCTCTGCCCTGTGCTGACTGGATGTTGGTGCAGAAAATGGGCACGCTGCATTTCCCCGATCATGGCGCGCCGCGCTTGGGCGGCGCGGTGCCTATCTACTTTTTGGGTATGTGGCTGATGCTGCTGTGGCCGCTGTGCTGGATCAACGCCTACGCACGCTTTCCACTGTTTAATGCCGCCATCATGGCGCTAATTGCTTTCACTACTTGGGAATGGGCCGCGCGCCCCATGGAGCTATGGCACGCGCTCGATGTCCGTCAATTTGAGGGTTTTGCGCTCTACCCCTTAATTCCTGAAATGCTGCTTGGCGCCGGCGCGTTATGGATGTGGCAAATCCAGCGCAACCGGCCGTGGCTTTCACAACTCGCTGGCGCACTTTCCGTGGCGGTATTTTACGCCGGTGCGCTGTCATTATCATTGCTATGGATAGGCTAAAGGAGACTCATATGAGCAACTTAATTAACCAACCCTTCACCCTTCCTTGTGGCGTCACGCTGCCAAACCGTCTCTGCAAAGCCGCGATGACCGAAGGTGTAGCCGATGATTATCTGCATGCCACCGCTCGCCACGCCACACTCTACAAGCGCTGGAGTGATGGCGGTGCAGGCTTGCTGCTCACCGGTAATGTGCAAATCGACCGTCGCGTATTGGAACGCCCCGGCAACGTCGCCATCGACCCCGCGCCTGAACATGGCGATGCCGAGGGCATGGCACAGCTAAAAGCCTGGGCCGCTGCTGGCACCGCTAATGGCAATCAGCTATGGATGCAAATTTCTCATGCTGGCCGCCAATCACCACGTTATGTCACCAGTGAGCCGATGGCGCCCTCACCCGTGCAGCTGAAGCTACTGGGCAATTACGGCGCACCACGCGCCTTAACAGAAGCTGAGATTTTCGACTTTATTGGGCGCTTCGCCCGTGTCGCACGCATTGCCAAAGACGCTGGCTTTACTGGCGTGCAAATCCACTCGGCGCATGGCTATTTACTGTCCTCATTTTTGTCGCCGATCACCAACCAGCGCAAAGACCAATGGGGCGGCTCGCTGGAAAATCGCGCACGCTTCTTGATTGAGGCCATTCGCGCCACACGCAAAGCCGTTGGTGCAGATTTCCCAATTGCGGTGAAGCTCAACTCTGATGATTTCCGCAAAGGTGGTTTTAGCCACGAAGACTGCTTGGTCGTAGTGAAAATGCTCAATGCCGAGACCGTGGATTTATTAGAAATCTCTGGCGGCACCTATGAGCAACCAAAATTACTCGGCCACACTGGCAGTGCTGACACCGCTGTCAGCGAAGCGCCGCAACGTGAGTCTACTAAACAGCGTGAGGCCTATTTCTTAAATTACGCGCGCGCCATCCGCAAAATCGCCACTATGCCTTTGATGGTCACTGGCGGTTTTCGTAGCGTAGAAGTCATGGAAGAGGCGCTGCAAGAAGGAGTTTGCGATGTCATCGGTTTGGGTCGCCCTCTGTGCAGCCACCCAGATACACCAAATGATTTACTTAGCGGTCGCATCACGCGCGCGGTGAATTTCGAGCATCAGTTGAAGCTTGCCGATAGTGGCTTGTTTTCGCCGACCAGTAGCGTGCTGCCGTTGAAGCTGCTCAATGTGCTCGGTGGTCAAGCCTGGTATTACCAGCAGATTTTCCGTCTTGCCGATGGCAAACCTGCTGACACCAAGATGGGCATTTTGAAGGCGTTTAGTGCTTATTATTGGGATGAAATAACCACGGCTCGACGTGTGAAGAAAGCGGCTAAACGCTAAAACTAACAACACTGGCGCATCGAAGATTTTTAGTCGATGCGCCACTGTTATTAATAGCCCTAGCCCACAGTGCGGGTCACCGAACGTAGCGTGACCAGCTCTTCTGCTGAAGTCGGATGAATGCCGATGGTGTCATCAAAAATCGCTTTGGTGGCACCAGCTTTCATTGCCACGGCAATGCCCTGCACCAGCTCGCCGGCATCGGGCCCAACCACATGGCAGCCGAGCACAACATCACTGTCGGCATCGACAATCAGCTTCATTAATGAGCGCTCCTGACTGCCCGATAACGACAGCTTCATCGGCTTAAAGCGTGACTCATAAATATTGACGCGATGACCGTTCGCTACCGCATCTTCCTCACTAATGCCCACAGTGCCGATATTCGGCAAGCAAAATACCGCCGTTGGAATGAGCTGATAATTTACCGCACGATACTCATCAGGCTTAAATAAACGCCGTGCTACTGCCATGCCTTCAGCTAGAGCTACCGGTGTCAGTTGCAGGCGCGCAGTGGCTGCCTCACCACCAAAATCATCGCCAATAACATCGCCGATTGCAGAGATACTCGCCTCGGCCGTGACATAGTGCTCATCGACAGCGATATAACCTTGCTTGGTCAAGCGCACGCCGGTGTTTTCCAAGCCTAAGTTATCGAGCATGGGGCGACGGCCAGTGCCGTAAAACACGCAGTCGACAATGAGCTCGCGGCCATCTTTTAAGCTGGCTTTAATGCGACCATCATCGGTCTTAGCTAAAGACTCAATGTCGGTTTTGAACTGCAGGTCTAAGCCACTGACTTCAAGCTGATCACGCACATGCTCTCGCACACTCTGATCAAATCCACGCAGGAATAAATCGCCGCGATATAGCAGCGAAGTCTCGGCACCTAAGCCCTGAAAAATCGAGGCGAACTCCACCGCAATATAGCCGCCGCCAATCACCAAAACACGCTTAGGCAGCTGCTCTAAAAAGAAGGCGTCATTTGAGGTAATGGCCAGCTCGCTTCCTGGAAATTTTGGCACCGATGGCCAGCC
>Ga0114915_1000348_pt1 | contig 21667 bp, 19 predicted proteins | sample MalvirAntarct_55_FD_87288 | JGI IMG/M metagenome (GOLD analysis project Ga0114915, IMG submission 87288) | Marine viral communities from the Global Malaspina Expedition - Malaspina viral metaG Antarct_55 | ecosystem: Environmental > Aquatic > Marine > Oceanic | place: South Georgia Island...
CGAGCTTGAATGGCTTAATGACAGCAGTGACCAATTTCATGTTGGCGTACTCCATACTTGGGAGATGACTGCCCCGAAGGGCAGTCGAAAAACGATGGGATTAGAAGGATTTTGAGGCGGTGAAAACAAGGCGGCCTTCAGCATTTTCACCGTAAGTGGCTTCGGCTATAGAATCAGAACCAATGTAGGCGGCCTCTAAGCCAATACCTTTCAGCTCGGTGCTTAAGCCGACTTTGTAGTCGAAATAGGCATCACTGGTCCCGCCTAGGAAGCCAGGTTCATCAAACTTGTTCCAACCTACGTGTACGCTGGCACTTACATTTTCCGCAACCTCCATGCCGTAATCAGCAAACACATAGAAGAACTTGCCTGTTTCCGCAAAGTAGTCATCGGAATAAGCAACACCAACTTTGGCACCTTCATAGGCGGCTGATGCGTAAACTTCGTTATAGCTCATCGTTGTTGTTGGTTTGCGATCGGCGCCTGGGTAGTTGTAACGCATTACGCCTACGTCATAAGCAACGCCACCGGACTCAAAGCCATAGCCCAATACGGTATCAACCTCTAAGCCTGACGAAGATGAAACGCCAGTTGCTTCTGTGCTAATGCTTGAGCCCCATGCGGTAAAATATACACCTGAGTCATGCGATGCGGTGAACGAGCCTTGCACGGCCATGTTCTCAGCTGATTGCGAAATACCACGGAATAAGTAATCGCTGGTCAAAGCCACCGAGCCAGAAGTAGTAATTTCAGCGTGAGCCATTGCGCCGACAGTCATTAAAGAAGCAGCGATAACAGCATGTGATAATTTGGTCAGTTTCATGGTCAAACTCCATTCACTCTATTTAGGATGACTCGCGGTATTGATTCCACGATGTGCACGATAAACATTGCAGCTGCCGTGCCAACTTCACAAAACACATCTCAACGCGCTTAGTTTGCACCGCCAAAGCGGCATAAATACTGAGGTCGTAGCCACTAAATAGGCATAAACACTTGCCATATCTACCACTTCGTGGCTAGCACCAAATTGGTGCAATGATGTGGCTACTCCTATTAGTTGCACCGCTGCGCATCAAAATGATGCATAGCGGTGCGCTCGTCAGCACACCTAGCCATGCAGTAAACTCCGACACATTAGGAGATAGACCCATGGCACACGAAACCTTAATTAATCGCCTCGGCCAACAGTTTGGCGAGCGCCTGCCGAGCAGCTTGCAGACTGCCCGTAGCGAGCTTGAAGGCACGCTCAAAGGCTTATTGCGCGATGCCCTGTCGCGGATGGACTTGCTCACTCGCGATGAGTTCGATGTCCAGCAAACTTTGCTCGCTCGCACGCGCAGCAAAGTAGACGCACTAGAAGCTCAGCTGCGTGAGCTCGAAGCACAGCTCACCGCCCTCGAAAAAAAATAACGCCCTCGACCTAGCGCTACGGCAATGGCTGAGCCATACCTATTGATAATAGGTATGGAGAGCCGCCATGGCCTTAGCCAGTGTCGACAGCCGCGCCAGCGTTGGCCTGCAATCGCCGGCGGTGCGCATTGAAGTGCATTTATCAGCCGGACTACCGGGCTTAGCGATGGTCGGCATGCCGGAAGCCGGCGTGCGTGAAAGCAAAGATCGCGTGCGCTCAGCCATCATTAATAGTGGCTTCACCTTTCCGCAACAGCGCATCACCATCAACCTTGCGCCGGCTGAGCTGCCAAAAGAAGGCGCACGCTTTGACTTAGCCATAGCACTGGGTATTTTAGCCGCTAGCCAGCAATTACCTGAATCAGCGTTGAATCAGCTCTGCTGTGTTGGTGAGCTAGGCTTATCGGGTGACCTACGTGCGGTGCGCGGTGTCTTGTCTGATAGTTTGGCGTCCTTGCAGGCTGGCCAGCGTTTATTAGTTCCGCAAGCGAATGCATTGGAGGCAAGACTAGTCACGGAGGCACGAGTACTCTCAGCTGGCACATTAAGCTCGGTAGTGGAGTTTTTACGCGGCCAGCAAGATGCGGTCGAGCATGCGTCTCTGCCTGCGGTGATCTCACATGATGCGGTGTTTCGTCATGACCTAAGCCAAGTAAAAGGCCAGTTTGGCGCTCGCCGAGCGCTGGAAATAGCTGCCGCTGGTGGCCACTCATTGCTGCTGTATGGGCCGCCTGGCTCAGGTAAAACATTGCTGGCGAGCTGTTTACCGAGCATCTTGCCGCCGCTGAACTGCGAGCGACAGCTGCAAGTCACAGCACTGCATTCACTGATAAATCATCCGCGCGAACTTTCTAGCCAGCCGCCTTTTCGTGCGCCGCATCACAGTGCAACACGGCCAGCGCTGATCGGTGGTGGCTCCGGCATACCGCGCCCCGGCGAGATTTCATTAGCTCATGCTGGCGTTTTATTTCTCGATGAGTTGCCAGAGTTTGACCGCCATGTGCTGGAGTCATTGCGCGAGCCACTAGAGTCCGGCGAGGTATGGATTGCTCGCGCCAAACATCAGCTCTGCTATCCCGCTCAGTTTCAGCTGATCGCCGCGATGAACCCCTGCCCTTGCGGCCATAAAGGCGCTAAACCCGACATCTGCCGCTGCACACCGGAGCAGACGGCGCGCTACGCTGGGCGCATATCTGGGCCATTGCTCGATCGGCTGGATTTATCTATTCGTGTTGATGCGGTGCCACTGACATTGCTTCGGGCCAATAGTGCGCCGAGTGAGTGCAGTGCGGTGGTGCGTAAGCGTGTGATGACGGCTAGAGCACGGCAAGCGGCGCGCCAAGGTGATGTGTTAAATGCGAACTTGCCGGCAGCGGGACTGCAGACGCAACTAGACGTGAAAGCGAATGAGTTTTTGCAAAGCGTTGGCGAGCGGATGGCGCTGTCGGCGCGGGCGTATCATCGCGTATTGCGCGTGGCGCGAACGATTGCCGACCTAGAAGCAGCTGATGTGGTGAGTGCGGCGATAGTGGCCGAAGCACTGACCTATCGTCAGCGCCCGACCTAAGCGCTACCGGCTTAATAATGATTTATATAGCCTGCATGCCTGCTTCAGTGCCAGCGGAAAAACTCAGTCTCATCGGCTAAATAGCTACGAGACAGAACCATTTTATGAATCTCGCTAGCGCCGTCGACCAAACGCGCTTGGCGAGCGTAGCGATACACCCATTCCACCAACGTGTCTTTCGAATAGCCCTGTGCACCCAAGAGCTGAATGGCAGTATCGGCGGCCTTATGTAATGTATCTGCGACATGCACTTTTGCCATCGATACTTCTTTGCGAGCAAAGTCGCCTTGATCAAGCATCCAGGCAGCATTCATCGTGAGCAACCGACCGATATGAATGTCCATGGCGGCAGCGCCGAGCATCCATTGCACACCCTCATGCTCGGCCAAGGTAATGCCGAAGCTTTGGCGCTGGCGGATATATGCGCCGGCAATTTCTAAGCAACGTTTGCTCAACCCAAGCCAGCGCATGCAATGCGTTAAGCGCGCTGGCCCCAAACGTATTTGCGTGACTTTGAGGCCATCGCCTACTTCCAATAAGCGCTGCTCGTCCGGAATCATCAGGCCGTCAAACACCAGCTCACAATGGCCGCCGTGCTCCTCGGGGCCCATGATGGCAATGCGCCGCTCAATGCGCCAACCAGGCGAGTCGGCATCGAATAAAAATGCAGTCAGACCTTTGCGCTCATCATCGCTGGTGCGGGCAATCAAGATGAATGTCTGCGCACCCTCAGCACCTGTGATAAACCATTTACGGCCAGTAATACGCCACTGATCACCAATTTTTTCAGCCTTGGTATAAGTCAGAGATGGATCAGAGCCACAGCCTTTCGGCTCGGTCATGGCGAAAGCCGAGCGCACTTTGCCATCGATAATTGGCTGCAACCAACGCTGCTTCAGCGCCTCGGTTTTCAGCACTTTATTCAGCACCTGCATATTGCCGTCATCAGGCGGGGCGCAGTTAAACACTACCGGCCCAAATGGCGAACGTGCCGCCTCTTCGTAAATTGCCGCCATGCCCACGTGATTTAAACCACGGCCACCGCGCGATTCGGGCATTTGAAAGGCCCACAATCCAGCGGCCTTGGCCTTAACACGTAAGCCCGCCAGCACGGTCTCGTCGATGTTTTCATGGGCATCCATAAAGCCTTTTTGCGACTCCAACGGCAACAATTCTTGACTGACAAAATCAGCTACTTGCTGGCGTAGCGCCTCGACTTCGGGACTAAGCGTAAAGTCCATTAAAACGTACCGACATAGAAGTCGCGCTGAATGTTTGCCGCTTGCGATGGATCGTTGGCATAGCCATCGAACTCAGTAACGCCAATATGGCGTAGCGCGGTTTCATCGAGCCAGCAGACTTCATTTGCGAAGCGCTCACACTCAGTTAAAAGCGCATAAGCAGCATCAGCCATGATGGCGGGTTTGCGTGCCATGGCTAGGCCTGCCTCACCTGCGGTCATGCCCACTGCGGCGGTAGCAATTAAGGTTGCCGGCCACAATGTACGGACTTGCACACCACGATTAGCGACCTCTTGCTGGAAGCCGAGACTTAACAAAGTCATGGCGTATTTGGTACTCGTATACGGCGCGAAGGCACCCAGCCAGCCCGGGTCCAGGTTTATTGGAGGGCATAGGTTGAGCACCTGACCACCACTTTTAAGCAGGTGCGGCAGGCATTCACGCATGGTAATCATAGGTGCGCGCGAGTTCAGCGCATGCATTAAGTCGTAATGCTTGGTTTGCGTCGCGGCGATCGGCGTCACACCAATAAATCCAGCATTGTTCACCAGCACATCAATGCCACCAAAATGCTCAATTGTTTGCGCTATAGCGGCTACCAGCTGCGCCTCATCACGAGCGTCGACAACTAATGCCAACGCTTGCCCGCCTGCAGCTTTAATCTCCTCAGCCACACTATGCACCGTGCCGGGCAAGCGCGCATGCGGTTGATCGGTCTTTGCTGCGATGACCACATTGGCTCCTTCGCGGGCAAAGCGCAGCGCGATTTCACGTCCAATACCACGGCTTCCACCCGTCATAAACAGCGTTTTTCCCTGCCATGCGCTCATACAGCACCCCTCATCTCAGATGTTTCTAATGTTTGCCACCGCACCGGCAAGCCATCGGCTGGCGTCGGCAATGACGTAAAATTGATCGGCATACGATAGCCCGAGGCGACTGACCAGCGATAGCGCCGCAGCAAATGATAAAGAATGGTCTTCACTTCCATCTCAGCAAAGTGCATGCCGATACATTTATGCGCACCGCCGCCAAACGGCACGTACTGATACGGATGGCCTTTATGCTCGGCACGCTCAGGACTAAAGCGCTCAGGGTCAAATAGCTCGGGATTGCGCCAATACTGTGGCAAATGATGCGTAACTAAAGGGCTGATAATCACATACGTTTTCGCCGGAATATCCATGCCGGCAAAATGGCAGGCCTTCTTTGTTCGTCGCGGTAGCACGTGTACCGGTGAAAGCAGCCGCAATGACTCGAAAAATACCTGCTGCATGAGCGGCAATGCAGCGAGGTCGTCATAGCTCAGCGTGTCTTTGTCTAATGCTTGCGCCTCTTCACGCAGGCGCTCCTGCCATTCTGGGTGTAGCGCCAAGTAGTAACTCATCGAACTGAGTGCGATGGTGCTAGTGTCATGCGCAGCCATCATCAAGAAAATCATGTGATTAACGATATCTTGGTCTTGAAAGCCAATGCCGTCCTCATCCTCAGCACTAAGTAGATAGCTGAATAAATCTGGCCCTAAATTGTCACGCTTGGAGGCGATACGCTGGCGAAAAAACTGCTCCAGTTCTTTCCGCGCCTGCAAACCACGATGCCAACGCCCGCCCGGCACAGGGAAGCGCACCAAGGCCGTGCCAGCACGCACGCAATCGACAAAAGCATGGTTAATTCGGTCAGCCTCGGGGCCTAATTGCTCGCCCATAAACACTTGCGTGGCGATATCTAAAGTGAGCTCTTTCAACGCTGGATAGAGCTTAAAACGTTGGCGCGAATGCCAATTCGCGATGCCATTAAGCACCGCTTCATTCATGCCCACGAGGTAAGCCTCCATGGCCGGACGCTTAAACGCCGCCTGCATAATGCCGCGATGTTGGCGATGCTCCATGCCATCGAGCAGCATGATGCCGCGAGTAAAAAATGGTCCAATAAATGGCGTCCACCCTTCGCCACTGGAAAAGACATTGCCTTCGTTTTTCAGCACAAAGGCGAGCGCATCGGGCCCACTTAAGGCCAATGAACTAATGCCTAATGCCTTACCACGCACCACAGGACCATGGCGTAAATGCATGTCGATGCCGCTGGAGATTGGTCGGAAAAAGAAGTTCAGCGTTTGCCCTAAGATCGGCAAGCCCTTAGCTTCAGGGATGCGCGAAAGCATGTCACGGCGCTCTCGGCGCTCAGCTAGCCAGCTCATTTAGCTGCACTGCGTTGATGTGCCAACTCAGCATCAACAACTCCTGCCGGACGCTGACCAAGACTTTGCTTCATGGCAATTTTTTGTAATTTTCGCCCACGCGCTTGCTGCGCCGCATGCCATCTGGGCCGCAAACGCTGCCCTGTATACAGCACAGTGCGTGGCAACAATGTCAGTAAGGGAAACCACGGTTTGATATTACTAGGCAATCCAAGCTGCTGCATTTGCTCAGCGGTCAAAAAATAGCGGCTAATGCTTAAATGAATTTGATAGGCCACTTTGCGACGTAGATTCTCCTGCGTTAAAAAATGCCGCTCCAATGGCTCTTTCGATAAGGCCAGGCCCAGCTCACGACTCGTCCAGTCTGGCGGGCTCTGCGTCATCAAGGCCGCGTGCAATAACACCGCACCATCACGTTCGTTAAAGCGCAGCCACCGTGCATCGACACCCATCAGCCAGCAGGCGTAACTCCACAGCATCATCACCCCGCGAGATTCACGAGGCGTTGCCTGCACACCAAGCTTGCGCAGGCCACCGAGCATGACCACGCTAAAGCCCAAATAGGTCGCCGCCATATCGATCTGATTTAACGGCAGACCCCAGACCGAATGATCCCAGTCAGCGCGCTTATCGAGCTGGCGGCGCACCACGGCGTGCACCATGCGTACTTGCAGTGTGGTGGCGAAGCCGGGGCCAAAGCGGCGCAGGCCATCTGGCTCAGTGCAGTCCATCCACCATTTGCCAGTTTCGCCCACGCGCTGCGCCGTGCCTCGCGTTAGCGCACCGGTCATTACTAAAGCTTGGTTAAAGCCCGATAATAAATAGCCGCCCATGAGCGCTAAGTCACGCATGACTTGCAATGCCGTTAGGCCTGCGCCGTGAATAAAACCCATGCCCTCGTTGAGCAAGTCCCAATCTAGCCATTCCGGCTCGGCTTCGAGCACCGCAAAAAACACGCGTAATGGCTCGGGACAATCAGCAATACTATCGACGCCTTTAGCAATGGCTTGCGCAAAAAGCTTACGCGCTGGCCCCATGCCATAACTCAGCATCCAGTCCAGCAATGCATCCATGGCGGGATCACCAGCCTGCAAATCCGCCACGGCGGCATCAAATTCAGGGCGTGTGGGCGCTAATTGACGGCCTAGCATCATGCGCAACAAGAGCGGCGTTGGCCGCTGCGTTTTAGCAAAGGGACGAACGCGGCTCGGTACGGTATTCGGCGCAGATGGTATCGACATGGCCTAACTCGCCTATTGGAAGTTCTCAACCATAATGCGAAGTCTTATTCGCATTCAATTCGCATTTCAATGAGCTCTCGCAAGCACAAATAAAAACGCTGAATATTGGGCCACATAGGCTCTAAATATACAGCGGCGATGGATCAGACATGAGAGGTTGTCAATTTGTTCCGACCGTGTATATTTAAAGCATTACCGACAAATGGTGAGTTAGCCATGACAGCCCAAGCAAAGATCCTCAACCAGGTTAATCGCCCAACACCACGGCGCATGGACTTCGTCTTCGACGACAGTATTCCTATGGATTGGTTTGGCGGCAGCCCATTCAAAACCATGGTACTCACAGCGCTGTCGGCAACGTTCCCCGAGGGCGAGCGATTTTTTGTCGACTCCGTGCGTCACTATCAAAAGCGCGTTAGCCCCGATCTAGCCAAGCAAGTCAGCGGCTTTATTGGCCAAGAAGCCCACCATGGCCGCGAACACACCGCTTTTAACGCATTCATGGGTCGCAAAGGCTTACCAATGGCTGAGATCGACGAGTTCGTGGAAAAAGGCATGAGGTTTATGCGCCGCAAGCTTTCACCCGAGCGTCAGCTGGCGATGACCTGTGCGCTGGAGCATTTCACCGCAATTCTCGCCGAGCTGGCGCTAGAAAACCCTGAGTTTTTCGGCCCTATGGATGAGCGTGTAAAGCCACTCTGGTACTGGCATGCCATTGAAGAAAGCGAACATAAAGCCGTCGCCTTTGATGTCTTCCAAGAACAAGTTGGCAGCTACTGGATTCGTAGCTCACAAATGGTGATCAACTCCATCGAGTTCGCCTTCTTCTCTAGCTTTCACACCTATCAACTTCTCAAAGCTCGGGGCATTCAGCGCGACTGGAAAATGCATCGCGAAGGCCTGAAAGAGCTATTCGTTAAGCCCGGTTGGTTACGCAAAATGGGCAAAGCCTATTTGGCTTACTACAAGCCCAGCTTTCACCCCTGGCAGCGCGACACCACAAAAGCCATGAACCATTGGAAAGCTGTTTACGGCATCGAATGATATCGGCCACTTATGCTAATCAGCCTCGCAGCCACTTTCGACAGCAAAGCGTAGAATAAGCAGCCCCAGCCCACTACACTATCGCCCCGCCGCCCAGCTGCTCGGAAGTGTGTGTGAATCAGCTTAATCCTCGTCAACGCGAAGCCGTTTTAGCCATCTCCGGCCCCGTGTTGGTGCTCGCCGGCGCCGGCTCTGGCAAAACCTCGGTGATCACGCAAAAAATCGCCTACTTGATCAATGAGTGCGGAATCTCGGCGAGCAAAATTTTAGCGGTGACCTTCACCAATAAAGCCGCACGTGAGATGAAAGAACGCGCTGGCAAATTGGTCAGCGGCCCTATCGCACGCGGCCTCACCGTGTCGACCTTTCACACCCTCGGCCTGACCATGATCAAGCGCTCGCCCGAGCAGTTTGGCCTGAAAAAGAATTTCTCAATATTTGACGCTGAAGACTCAAACACGCTGCTCGGCGAATTGCTGCATAAAGAAAATGCCAGCGACAAAATCAAGCTGGTGCGCAGCATCATCTCGAGTTTTAAAAATGATTTGGTGACGCCGGCCGAAGCGGTTAGCCGCGCCGAAAGCGAAGGCGATCTTTTTGCCGCCATGGTTTATGAATCTTACGAGCGCCATTTACGCGCCTACAACGCCGTCGATTTTGATGACTTAATTGTTCGCCCCACACTGGCTTTGCGCGACAACGATGCTTTGCGCGAGCAATGGCAGAACAAAGTGCATTACCTCTTAGTCGATGAATATCAAGACACCAACTCTGCTCAGTATTTGATGGTCAAGCTCTTGGTCGGCAGCCGCGCTTGCTTCACCGCCGTCGGCGACGATGACCAATCGATTTACGCTTGGCGTGGCGCACGGCCAGAAAACTTGGCGGATTTGGCAAATGATTATCCTGCGCTAAAAGTCATTATGCTCGAGCAGAACTACCGCTCGACCAGTCGCATTTTAAAGGCCGCCAACGCCGTCATTGCCAACAACCCACATACGTTTGTGAAGAACCTGTGGAGCCAGCACGGCATGGGCGCAAACATCCGCGTGGTGCAATGCCCCACAGAAGATGCCGAAGCCGAGAAAGTGGTGACTGAGCTGCTCAATCATAAGGTCATGCAGCGCTGCGAATTTCGCGATTATGCCGTGCTCTATCGCGGCAATTTTCAAGCGCGCGTGATGGAAACCAAGCTGCGCGAGTTCCAGATTCCTTACAAAATTTCCGGCGGCCAATCGTTTTTTGCGCGCTCAGAAATCAAAGATGTAATGGCGTATTTGCGTCTGATCATTAACCCCGAAGATGACAACGCATTTTTGCGCATCGTTAATACGCCAAAGCGCGAAATCGGCCCATCCACGCTGGAGAAGCTCGGCAGCTACTCACAGCAGCGCGAATGCCCGATGTTATTGGCCTGCGATGAGCTTGGCCTTGGCCTGCATGTCGGCGACCGTGCATTGACCCGCCTACAAGAGTTCTCGGCGTGGATAGGCAGCACCGCGCGCGCCATCATTGGCGGAAATGAACCGCTCAATGACATCAAACAAATGCTCTTGGACATCGACTACAACGATTATTTACTGGAGCAATCGGCCACACCGCAAGCGGCCGAGCGCCGCATGGAGTCGGTGAATAGTTTCTTGAGTTCGGTGCAGCGGCTTTGGGAAAAAGCCGAAGATGAAGAAGACCGCGATATCGAAGCGGTAATTCGCAAATTGGTTTTGCTCGATCTTTTAGAGCAGCAAGCTGAGGAAGATGACAGTGACAAAGTCCAGCTGATGACGCTACACGCGGCTAAAGGCTTGGAGTTTCCGCATGTGTTTTTAATCGGCCTAGAGGAAGACTTGCTGCCGCATCGGAACAGTATTGAGGCCGACACTGTCGAAGAAGAGCGGCGCTTGATGTATGTCGGCATCACTCGCGCCAAGCAAACGCTAACGCTGACTTACTCTGCTAAGCGCAAATCGGCTGGCGAAATGATGGCCACCACACCTAGCCGCTTTCTCGATGAGCTGCCAGCTGACGATCTCGACTGGGAAGGTAAAAGCAGTGGCCGCAGCACCGAGCAAAAGCAGGCTATTGGTCGCGCGCATTTGACTAATTTGCGAGACTTATTGGGTTAGCGCCGCTGCAGGTAGCCGCGGCTTAAGCGGCACGACAACACGCATCAGTGCCGCTTAAGCAAACTCCAGCCACAAAAAAGCCGCCTCGATGGGCGGCTTTTTCATTGCAGCGTAAGCTTATTTAGACTTGGCAATCATCACGTCAACTGCCGCAATGATCTCGTCATCGGAGCAAGTACCACAACCGCCTTTCGGTGGCATGCTGCGAATACCTTCAATGCCGTGCTTGTGCAGAGTTGCTGCGCCTTGGGCAATACGTGGACCCCACTGGCCTTTATTGCCAATCACTGGCGCACCCATCAGGCCAGCGCTATGGCAGGCGGCACAGACAGCAGTAACAACTTCATCGCCAGAGCGTGGGCCGCTCGCAGCAGCAGGAGCAGCGGCAACAGCAGCAGCGCATGGGTCACCCTCATAACAAACCTTGCCCGCCATATTGATGCGCTCAATAGTCGCGCGCTCACTAAACAAGCCACGCTCACCTAGAGGGTATTCGGAAATATCTTTGGTCGATTTCGCTTGTGCTGCCATCGACAACACCAAACCAACGCTAGCCAGCATCAATGCAATTTTTTTCACGTCAACCTCACTTGGGCAAAGCGGCAGGCCATCAGCGCTGCCGAAACGGGAAAAGTATACCCGCATTCATTGTGCGCCAAAAGCCTTTGCTGCTCTGCCGCACAAGTGCAGGACATAACTTAGTAGGTGTAATTCATGCCAAGCGTCAGTTCATACTGGCGCATATCGAGGGCAATTTCTTGGTCACCATCATCTATTCCCGCATTAATTAAACCACCCTGGAGTAGCTGCACATTGCTCAACGGATTGCGACCACGTACTGGCTTAGCATCGGCATACATCATGCTTAAATCGTAACCCCAGCGTGGTGTCGCCTGCCAGTTCACACCCAGTGTGTAATGCTGCTCCACTACGCCTGGCGCCAGCATATTTAATGTTACTTCGCTAGATGGAATGGGTTGAGAGTCAGGCTGGCTGTAGCCCGCACGCCATTTCCAGTCACCTTGCGTGTATTGATAACCAAACTTATAAATGCTCATGTCTTGCCAGCCAAAGCCAGGGCCCGTGTCGGCGCCAAGGCAGGATGGACTGGATTGGCTAGAACCTGCCAGCCTTGGCAGAGCGCAACCGCTAACAAAGGCCTGCGGGTTAAGCGGTCGACCAACAGAAGCCACCTCATTGAATGAAATATGCTGATAATCGAGCAGGAATCGATGCGCAGGTAATGGCTGCCAAGCCAGCCCAAGATTCCAAGTTGTCGGAATATCGAAATCGCCCTGCTCAGCAAACAAGCCGGCGTATTCCTTAAATTTCGTCATGTGGATACGCGACTGCCAAGACGCACCAAAATCTAAACCCGGTGCAATGGTAGCAAGCATGCCGATACGCCCACCGCCGCCATAGGAAAAGCTGGTGCCGTTATCAGTAACTTTATCGGGCTCATTAGAAAATGCGGCAAATGCCTGTAGACCCTTGGCCTCAAATCGCTGCACAGCAAAGATAGGTGAGATGCCAAAAGATAGGCGTTCATTTACGTTAATGGCTAGCGTAGGCACAACAAACAGTTGAATCAAATCAACTGATGCAGTGCCATTGCCATTACCGCAAAAGCCCAGTAGATCAGGGTTGTTCGCAAGTGCTGCACCACCGCCAAAGGCACCCTGGCAACGACTACTAACAACGCTATTTCCTACATTAGCTATTGGGTTGCCTAGGCCATTAAGCAGTGAACCGACCAAGCCAGCATTATTTCCAACCGCGGTGTTTACACCAAAAAAGGTGGCATTGCTTTCACTCTGCTTATACACCGTGTTCAGACCACCGTTGCCATAGAGCGCAAAGCCTGCCGACAAGGTTTCGTTAATTGGCGCAGCAAAGGCAAAACCAGGGATAGCAAAAATATTGTGACTACTTTTCACTGTGCCAGCATCGGTAGCGAAAATGCCAAGACCATTAGCATTTGGCTCGGTAGCCTCAAATTGCCGGCGCGGCACAAACAAGCTGAGGTTGGCATCCCAACGCATGCTTTTAATGCGGCCAATGCCGGCGGGATTAATGGTTGCGATTAAGGCGTCATCGCTAGTTGCCGTACCAGCACCACCCTGCGCGCGCTGCGAAGCGCTATAACCGTGAGCAAAATAGCCATTAGTAGCAAATGCAGCCGTGCTGACTAAGCTCAGTGCGAGCGCCATAACTCGTTTCATCTGGTGTTTCCCTCAGCGACTAAAAGACGCGTGAATTCATAATGTCGCGGATGATTAGCAATTTTCTTATCCTTGTAAAAGACTTTGATGCCATGAGCTAATAAGTAAACGCTATAAGAGTGCGGAATCACGCGCACCAGCGTGGACGCATTCAGCAGCAATCGTTATGATGCGCAGCCTTAAGTCAGCAGGCTTAAGGCTTATTGCTATCTACGCGCCCGTAGCTCAGCTGGATAGAGTATCGGTTTCCGAAACCGGTGGTCGTGGGTTCGAATCCCGCCGGGCGCACCATTCCCCCTGCTAGCGGTGGAGTATTTTCATGGATTCTCTGCTGCTTATTCCTAGCTGCCTATTCCTCGGATTTTTAGTCGCACGCTTTGCCTCGCCGCCAAAAGATATGGCGCCGGCATTGAACTGGTGGGTGATTCAAATCGCGCTGCCAGCCATCGTGCTCGAGCTAATTCCACGCCTAAGCTTCAATATCGATCTATGGTATTTGGTCATCTCGCAATGGCTGGTGTTTATTGGCGCGGCTATTGTGTTTCAGCTAATTGGTAGCTGGCTAGGATGGTCGCGCGCCCGCATCGGCGCACTGATCTTGGTCTGCGGGCTTGGCAATACCTCATTCATTGGCTACCCCATGCTCGAGGCCCTGCGCGGCCGCGAAGGTTTGGCTTTCGGCGTGGTTGCCGACCAACTTGGCTGCTTTATCATGCTCAGTGTCGGTGGCGTCTTGGTTACTGCTGTTTATGGCGGAGCTTCTACTAGCGCCTCCGCCGTTGCGAAAAAAATCCTGCTATTTCCAGCATTTATTGCACTGATCATCGGGCTTATTGTTGGGCAACTAGGTGGATGGCCAGATCAAATCGATAGCATCTTGTCGCGTATTGGCGCCACGCTCACGCCACTAGCACTATTTTCTGTTGGCCTTCGCTTACGGCTATCGCTACATAAATACCAGCTCATGCCGGTCATGATAGGTCTAAGCTGGAAGTTGCTGCTTGCGCCCTTAGCCATACTCGGCCTCGGTAGCGCCCTCGCCGTTTCGGCCAATGTGCTCAGCATTGCGGTGTTACAGGCGGCCATGGCGCCGATGATCTCCGCCGCAATTCTTGCCGACCAAAATGATCTAGAACCAGACCTCGCCAATGCCATTCTCGGCATCGGCATTGTGATGTCATTATTCACCGTCACTGCCTGGCATTTACTGCTGCCGTAAGTGCTCAAAACATCCATGTTATTGCCTTAACCATACATCGATTAGACAAATACGACCGTTTAGCGCGAATTCCTGCCACTCATCGAGAGTGGGTTTGTCTAACTTGCCAAGTGTTTACTTAGTGACCAGTATTTCCCGACTTGTGTCAGGATTACAAAATCATGCAAAAAATAACAAGAAACAAACTAGCGCCACTCTTCCTTGTTGGCACCTCACTTGCGCTTGCCGCTTGCGGTGGTAGCTCTAGCAATAGCAGCTCAGCGAATGGCATCAGCGCACGCGAAACCGGCCAATCAAATATTTCCGAGCCCGACTGCACGACCGACGAGTGCATGAAAAATGGCGGCTTCACTAAGCCATTTGTTGAGCCGTTTGGCCCTAGCAGCATGAAGGCCATGGCCCGCGAAGTGGCAGACGAAGAAGCCGCAGAGGCCAGCGCAAACCCACTAGACATGCTCGACGGCCTGCTCGATTCCATGGGCCTGCTAACGTCGAAAGGCAACCTGAAAAACCCATTAAAAATGGTTCCGCAGGACGATCGCTGCATTCGCAATGCCGATGGTCGCCCAACTGAATGCAAACCAGCTGCTGGCTCCGTTGCTCTGCTTGAGGATGGTCGCGTGCTTTATTTCAACGCGCTTGAAGGCACAGAAGACGCCGAGTTCTCGATCTTCTTCGAAGCAGGCGCGGTTGTCACCAATGACCAAACACGTGTGATGAGCCTCCGCGGCCGCAAGGCCGGCTGGATGCAGCCAACGCCAGTTGATGGTGGCGCCAACCCTGACGGTGCGAAATCGACCGTGATTTTGCCCGGCGGCCTAACTGACACAGCAGGAAAACGAAACAATAATGACGGCGCGCTATTTTGCGCAGACTTAGAAATGCTGGCGGATGGCCGCATCATGGCTGTTGGCGGCACTGACTATTATTTTGAACCCGGCATAGATGGCCCAATCGCGCTTGGTCTATCAGAACTCGAAGGCATTAAAAATGCGCGTATTTTTGACCCTGCTAATAATAGCTGGTCGAAAACAGGCGATATGAAAAATGGTCGCTGGTACCCGTCGCTAACTACTCTAGCCAATGGCAATGTCTTTGTTACTTCTGGCGTTACTAAGCTGATCAAACCGGTATATCCAGAAAACCCCTTAACCTCAGGCCGCAATGTCACAGAGTCTGAAACTTACGATTTTGGCTGCGGCACTTGGTCAAGCAACGGCGGTGGCGGCGAGCGCTCATTACCGCTGTATCCACGCCAACATTTATTACCTAATGGCCACGTGCTCTATAACGCCGGCGGCCAAGCCTTCAACCCATTCGGCCAGTCCTACGACCAAGCCCTGTGGAATATTGTCGCTGCCTATAGCCCCGACACTAATAAGTGGACCGACCTCGGCTACGCAGGCCTGCCATTACAGTTCAATAAAGCAGGCCTAGATAGAATCGGCTCGGCACTTAACGTCACCAACCCAGATGCCGCCGCCGATATTCAATCGACGCTCACTGGCTTGCTCGGCAGCATTTTAGAAGATCCAATGTCTGCACTTAGCCCACTCACCGATGCACTCAGCGGCGACCCGTCCGGCACACTGATGAACGCTATTGGCTCAGGCTTCCGTGGCTCCACGTTCTCCATCCAGATGCCGTTAAAGCCCAACGAGCAAGGCCGTTATGATCACGCTGAGTTCCTCACTGGCGGCGGCGTGCTCGGCTTGATCACAGTAGGCAGCCCAGGCTCCTACTTCCCGACTAATTTATCGCGCATCGACCGCATCAATATCGCTGAAGACGACAGCATGGAGTATGTCTCGCGCATTACCGGCAATATGACCACACCACGTTGGTATGGCACTGGTGTGCTACTGCCAACGGGAAAAGTCATGGTGTTTTCTGGCGCTGACCGTGACGAAGTTGTATTGCCCGGCTTAGGCGGCCCGATCAAAAAATCAGAGATGTTCGATCCAGCAACAGAAACATGGACCGAGATGGCAACCGCGCACAATCCACGCACCTACCACAACACCGCCATGCTGCTGCCCGATGGTCGCATCTTGATCGGTGGCCACTCACCCATTAACACCGCATACGCTTTCTCGATCAATATCCCTGGCCTATCACCCAACGACGGCCGCGACCCCAGCTTCGAGATCTATAGCCCGCCTTATGTCTTCGGCCCACGCCCAAGCATTACTAGCGCGCCAGCCCGTGCCACACACGGAGACAACTTAAACATTGGTGTCGCGAATGCTGACAATATTGTCGATGTGGTTTTGGTCAAACGCACCACGCTCACACACATTGTCGATGGCGATCAGCGCACCGTGTCACTGCCCTTCACGCGTTCAGGCAACACGCTCAATGCACGTATGCCTATACAAAAAGCAGTAACTCCAGCTGGTGCCTATATGCTCTTTGTCATCACAGAAAATGCCAAAGGCGAGCGCATCCCGTCGGAGTCGACTTCATTGCGCGTGACCACCCCTGAAACCACTAACCCTGTCTGCACAGCGCAGCCGGTGGTTGCGCAACGATGATCAATACTCGCTACTCAATGCGGCCGGGCTTACGCCTGGCCGCTGTTGTTTTAACTAGCCTTATAAGCTCCACCGCATGGTCACACGCTGCTCATAACGAAGACAGGCGCGCCAGCATTGACCCTCTGCCGAATGCGCTAAAAGGTGTCACTGTGCAGCTGGTCGAAACACTGGGCGCGCAACTGGTGATAGACAATAAAACCGCTAAGCCTTTGGTGATTTTAGCTAACGATGGCAAGCCATTTTTACGCGTCAGTAGCGCAGGTGTGGATGCCAATGTCCGCCATCAGACCTGGCTCGATAGCTACTTGCCTGGCGGCCTGCCGCATCGCAAAACCATCGATGGCGAAGGCGATAAACCCGACTGGCGCATGGTGCGCAAAACCTCGCATTGGGGTTGGTTCGATGAGCGCCTGAAAGTCGAAAACGCCAAGGGCGATAGCTGGCGTATTCCCGTACGTTATGGCGATGTCGATGCCGTCATCAGCGGTAAATTTGTTGCGGCATTGGCTAATGGACTGTGGCAATCAAGCTGGCAGAGTGCGCCAAAATTGCCCAAAGGCGTGTCGATATTACTCATCCCCGGCCAGCCTTTTGGCCTGATGCTGAGCAATAGCAGCCGGCAGACGGTGGAGGTTTTAGATGATCAAAAGCAGCCATTTCTGCGCTTAAATGCCAAAGGAACGTTCGCCAATACACATAGCGCGCTATGGCAAGAGACCGCCGCGCAGTCATCGCTACGGCAAGCGCAAGCTCAGGCCTGGCAAAAGATATCGGCCACGCCGCGTTATACCTGGGTGGAGCCGCGCACATTGCCTGCCGCTGGAGCGTCAACGAAAGCTGTGCAACGCTGGAATATCACGCTACTCATAGATGGCAAAGCCACTGTGCTAAATGGCCAAAGTCGATGGGTGAAAGCGCCGAAACGTGATACCGCGCCAACTACGACGCAGTATCAATGACGTAGGGCTGCTAGCCTTGCTGCAGCAACTGCACCACCAAAGGCTCAAGCTTGGTAAGGCCATAACGGCGGCCTTCTAGCAGCGCCTCATCATGGCTCTTGCCTTTGAGCCATGCCGCGCGCAAGGCAAACAAAGCACCAACGCGATTTCCGCTCATGCAATGCACCAACACCGGCGTCTCACCGACGCTGGCCAGCAGCGCATCGAGCGCCTCGGCATTACTACGATTTAAGTCATGACCACCAACTATCGGCAGATGCACGTAATACAGGCCAAGTTCAGCGGCCATTGCGGCCTCATCGAAACCACCGTGCTCATGCTCAGGCAACATATCGATGATATGCGTGAAGCCCAAGGCCGCAACTTCGCTCAGCGACTCCGGTGAGACAAACCCGCCAACATATTCGTTAGGAGCAATGTGCAGCAGGTTTGGAATGCTCAGCGAGCTTGTGTCCATGGGCATAGCAATACTCTCGTTGGTAACTATTAGCGTTTGAGCATCAGGCGGTCATGTAGCCACATGCCCGCCAGCAACATGACGCAGAAAAATAAAATGTCGCCCTGACCGGTGCCAATATTGACCAGAGCTGGGCCTGGGCAAAGGCCAGATAAGCCCCAGCCGATGCCAAAGAGCATGGCACCGATAACTAGTTTGCTATCGATGATATTGATGCTGGGCCAGCTGAAGCTTGCGGCAAATAAGGGCTTAGGCATTTTCCGCAGCAGCGCAAAAGCCGGCACGGTGATGGCAACTGCGCCACCCATCACGAAAGCCAATGTGGCATCCCAATTACCGGCTAAATCGAGGAAGTCTTGCACTTTGTACGGGTCGGACATGCCGGAATAAAGCAGGCCCCAGCCGAACACCGCACCCGCTAATAACGCCATGATGATGCCCATCTTATGCACCTCCGTGACGCAAAAAGTAGACGGTGATGAAGCCGCTGAGCATGAAAACTATCACGGCAGTTAATGAGCGCATGGAGCGTCGTGCCAATCCGCACACGCCATGACCTGAGGTGCAACCACTGCCGAGACGTGTGCCAAAACCAACCAATACGCCAGCGATGCCGAGCAGCAGATAATTACCTTCAGTGGGCAAGCTTACTGCCGGTGCCATGAGCACACCAACGCCAATAAGGCCGAGCAGAAATGCCAGACGCCAAGCCCGCTCATCATTCGGAATACGCTGTAATAAGCTGCCAGCAATGCCGCTAATGCCGGCAATTCGGCCGATGCCAAGCATCAGCACGACCGACGCAAAACCAATCGCCATACCGCCAATTAAGCCCGCTTGGAAACTCTCAGGGATAGCCATGCCATGACACTCAATAGTTTATGTTTTTGTATTATGTCTGGCGATGATGGGTTTGTACACCATCGACTGTTCCTAATAACAAAACATCAGCAGGACGCGCAGCAAAAAGTCCGTTGGTAACAACGCCGGTAAGGTTATTCAAGCGCTGCTCAAGCTCGACTGGATCGCTAATGTGCAGGCCGTAAGTGTCTAAAATGACGTTGCCGTTATCGGTGACAAAACCGGTGCGATAGACCGGGCTGCCACCCATTTTCACCAACTCGCGAGCAATCATCGAGCGCGCCATCGGGATCACTTCTATTGGCAATGGAAATGTGCCCAAAGTGGTAACCAACTTACTGGAGTCGGCGATGCAGATAAATTTATCGGCCAATGCCGCGACAATTTTCTCGCGCGTTAAAGCGCCGCCGCCGCCCTTGATCATGGCCAAGGCCGGAGTGATTTCATCAGCGCCATCGACATAAATACTGATGCGGTCGACCTGATTTAAATCCACCACTTCTATGCCAATAGCCTGCAGACGCTCACGGGTGGATTCACTGCTCGCGACCGCCGCTTTCACGTGGCCTTTGACACTGGCCAGCGCATCAATAAAGGCATTGGCAGTAGAGCCAGTGCCAACACCAAGTATTTCACCCGGCTGCACATAGGCAATGGCGGCCTCGGCAACAGCGCGTTTTAGGGCATCGGCAGATAAAACAGCGGGCATAGCAAACTCCACGGGCATCACGGGCAGGGATAATGTCGCGTAGTATACTCACTGCCATTGCTTAAGAGTTATCCGACCATGCTCGATGCCGTCGTCAAACGCATTTTACAGGCTCGCGTCTATGACGTAGCTATTGAAAGCCCACTCGATGAAGCGGCCCTGCTTTCGAAGCGCCTAAAAAATCGTGTGCTAATAAAACGCGAAGATTTACAGCCAGTGTTTTCCTTCAAGCTGCGCGGCGCTTACAACAAAATTCGCCTGCTGCCAGAGGCTGATCGTGCTCGTGGCGTGATTTGCGCATCGGCGGGAAATCATGCCCAAGGCGTGGCCTTGGCGACTAAAAAGCTCGGCATCAAAGGCGTGATTGTCATGCCGCAAACCACGCCCGACATCAAAGTGAATGCCGTGCGTGCGCTGGGTGCTCAGGCTGTGTTGCATGGCGACAACTACGATGAAGCCTTTGCCTACGCTCAAGAGCTGATGAATGAGAAGGGCTATACCTTCGTTCATCCCTTCGATGACCCTGACACTATTGCCGGTCAAGGCACGGTGGCGATGGAAATCTTGCGCCAGCACAGCGGCGAAATCGATGCGGTATTTATTCCCTGCGGCGGTGGCGGCCTGATGGCTGGCATGGCGGCGTATATCAAACATGTGCGACCAGAAATCCGTGTTATCGCGGTTGAGGCCGAAGACTCTGCCTGCTTAGCTGCTGCCATGAAGGCCGGCAAGCGCGTGGTGCTGCCGCACGTCGGTCTATTTGCCGATGGCGTTGCCGTCAAGCAAATCGGCAAATACACATTCGAGATTGCTCAGCACTGTGTCGATGAAGTCATCACCTGCAATACCGATGAAATTTGCGCGGCCATCAAGGATATTTTCGATGAGTGCCGCTCGATTGCTGAGCCAGCGGGCGCACTCGCCATCGCCGGCCTGAAAAAATATGTGCAGCGCGAAGGCGTGACACAGCAGACCTTGGTGGCAGTTAACTCTGGCGCCAATATGAACTTTGATCGCCTGCGCCATATTGCCGAGCGCACCGAATTAGGCGAAGGCCGCGAGGCCGTGATGGCAGTGACCATTCCCGAAAAAGCCGGTGCTTTCAAAGCCTTCTGCCTAGCTATTGGCAAACGTAATATCACCGAATTCAACTATCGCTATGCCAGTGCTACCGCCGCGCATGTCTTCGTGGGTGTGTCGCTCAAGCCCGGGCTCGATGCGCGCTTGGAACTAGTTAGTAGTCTGCAAAAGAAAGGCTACGAAGTACTGGATTTATCTGACGATGAAACCGCGAAATTGCATACGCGGCATTTGGTCGGTGGCCATGCTGGTCTCAGCGATGAGCGCTTATTCCGCTTCGAATTTCCTGAACGCCCCGGTGCGCTCATGGCATTTCTAAGCGAGCTAGGCACGCAATGGAATATTTCATTATTTCATTACCGCAACCATGGCGCCGCTTATGGCCGCGTCTTGATTGGCTTGCAGCTAGGCGACAAGCCATTGAAAGATTTGATCAAATCGCTAGATTCAGTAGGCTATCCCTACGCCGATGAAAGCGCCAACCCAGCTTATCAGCTATTCTTTCGCTAGCGCCTCGGGCTCATCAGGGCCCGCACCTTTCGTCTGTAGCTGATGGTGTAAATAACCAATCAGCTCAGGCGGAATCAGCACCGCAATACGCTCATCTTTCATTTCTGGGCAGTTATAGATTAGCCGCTCAACAAAGCTGTCATTGACCACATAGCCTGCCGGCGCCAGCAATATTCCGCGCGGGGTATTCACCGCCTCTAGCAACACCATGCCTTCACGCAACATATCTGGCGTGAGCTTCAGCTGGCGCGAAATATCTGATTGCGGCCCAAGCTCCTCATGCAGCG
>Ga0114915_1000351_pt1 | contig 21604 bp, 19 predicted proteins | sample MalvirAntarct_55_FD_87288 | JGI IMG/M metagenome (GOLD analysis project Ga0114915, IMG submission 87288) | Marine viral communities from the Global Malaspina Expedition - Malaspina viral metaG Antarct_55 | ecosystem: Environmental > Aquatic > Marine > Oceanic | place: South Georgia Island...
GATACAGATAATCCAAAAATGATGAAGTCGGAATCATATAAACTAAACTGGATAGATGCTGTTAATGAAAAAGAATTTTCAGACAAACTTTTAAATAAGATTATTGAAAACGAATCATCATTTAATAATCTTTTAACCCCTGTGTTTTCCATGGAACAATCTACAGTAAATAATTACTTGGTAACAGCTTTATTTGAAGCACATAATGATAATGATAAAGGTTTCCTAAAGAATTTTGCGATCATGTAAATGTCTATATATGATCTATTAGAAAACAAAATAACAACTTATGGTGAGATTGTTTGCTGCTTATTTGAGCACTGCAATCTAAAATGTGTTTTCTGCCCTCAAGATCATAATGATATACAAGGAGCCGACCGTGATGCTATCATGGCTAAAGTGCCACAGATTGTAGATTGGATCAATAATAATAGAAGAACTCAGGCCTATAAACTACATTTAATGGGCGGAGAACTCTTTCAAGATGAATGGATAGATAAAGGTTTCCTAGAAATATATCAAGACTTTATTGATTCTATTATAGCACAAACAGAAGCTGATGTCTACATAAATTTTATAACTAATTTATGTTTCACTAAGTCAGATGCTGTAATGGAATTTTTAGAAGCAAATGATTTAACTATCTCTGTAAGTTATGATCCAGCTGGTAGATTTACTCCTAAAGCACATGAGATTTTTGTTTCTAATATTGAGACATATAAAGATAAGATTGAAATGATCTCGCTAGTTGCCACAAAACAGAATATAGCAAAAATTCAACGTGGAGATAATTTATTCACATATCTTTACAATACATATCCTTGTGACTTTGACTCATTCTTACCTTCTGTAGATAACTCAAGAAAACTAATGCCTAGTGAAAGAACTCTTTTTGAGTTTAACAAATTGCTTGTATCTAAATATCCAAAATGCTTAAACGTTGATCATTTCGTTAATCAAAAAGCACAGAATAAAATGATTTGTACAAGAGGCAATTCTCTTACTGTAATGCCAGACGGATCTATTCCAACTGGTTGTTCTGGAGCAGTATTCTTAAAAGAAGCATCAACACCTGACCTGGCTGGTCCTGTGATCGTTGAAAAGTTTATGGCTAAATATAATTGCTTTGAGTGTAAATACTTTGCTCGATGCCCATTTAGCTGTTTCATTAAACAAGATTATAAACACATTGAGCAAGATATGGACGAATGTGTATTTAAGGCAACATTCAAATATGCAGATAGCATTCATCAACCCACCGCATGCTGATTGGTCATTAGCAAATAACTTCACATTTCTACTCATGCAAAGTTATTATAATCGCTTTGGTAAATATGCTGGGCAAGTAGAATGGCTTGAATCTCCATATAAATGGAATACCTATGAATCCTATGACGAAGTAGCGGCAGAGGTTATTAGTGCTGATGTAATTATGTTTTCATCTTATACATGGAACTATGTTATCTGTGATGAAATTTCGGCTAAAATTAAAAAAGAATATCCAAACAAAATATTAGTTTTAGGCGGTCCTCATATAGGTACAAATGAACCAGAACTATTAGCATCACGTCCACAGTACGATTTAATTTGTAGACCTACCAAACCAGGTGAGCCTTTTATGGCCGAATTAATTGACCAGTTTATTGAAAAGAGAATGGACCCAACATATATCCCATGGGAGTTAAGATCTGATATAGAAGTCATACACGATATAAGCAAAGAGGATTATTCAGTTTATGAAGATCACTTAGAATATATCACAAAGCTATTAGATTATTCAAGAGAACATAAGATGGAGCCTTTCATTGTTTTAGAGACAACAAGAGGTTGCCCTTACAAGTGTGTATTCTGTGAATGGGGTGGCGGTATCAATACAAAGATTTATAAAAAGTCTGTAGATATTGTAAAGCGTGATATTAATGCTATGATAAAAGCTGGATATAGAGATGCTTATTTAACTGATGCAAATTTCGGAGCATTTCTAAAACGTGACTTTGAAATATTTGAATATGCTTGGGATAACAGTTTTAATTTAACAGATATATCCACTATGAAGTCAAAAGATTTACCAAGAAGAAAAGAGCTGATTGATAAGTGGTTTGAAATAGTAGATAAGCACGTTAAGGCGCCAGGTTCTACCGATGGTGAGGATATGTGGACTGAAACAGCTTTTGTTTCATTAGTCCCAACTGTATCCATTCAAAGTAGTTCTGATACAGCCATGAAGTTAGCCGATCGTGTTGATTTAAATACTTATGATAAATTAAAATTAAGTGAATATATTAATGATAGATGTACTGAACATGGATATCCAATTCCAGCATTAGAGTTGATTCTTGCTATGCCCGGTTCTACAATAGATGACTTTTATTTTGAAATGGAATATATTTGGAACTTTAAAGCATTCGGTTCTTATCGGCACGACTATATGTTTTTGCCTGACTCAAGACTGAACTCTCCAGAATATAAGAAAAAACATAATATTGAAACAGTAGAAGTATATTCAGATATTGTAGATGAACACGGATCTGATAATTGGAACAGTTTATATAAAGACAAGAAATCATATTTTAGAACTATCCTATCTTGTTTCTCTTTTACCAAAGAGGAGATGTATGAGATGTGGTTTATGAATAATGCGTGTAACTATATTCTACAGAAATTTTATCCACCTTTTGAGAAAAAAATATCACCATCGGTATTTACAAAAGCAGTATATAATATTATAATAGAGTTAGACGAATGGATAGATATATATAATGAGATTAAAGATATTTACGACCCAAATACTACACCTAAAAGTATTAGACAATTAGGTGGAAAATTTAGAACAGATTTTATAAATGATGTTCTGGAAAAAAATAAAATTATTATTATGTCGGAGGTTCATGGGGCATGTCAGGGAAGCAACTCACATTAAAAGAATGTTTAGATCAATTCGGATTTGCACAGCTATCTGAACCTGAAGGTCTTGACGTGATAGATATTAATCAGTTTCAGTTAAGAAATACCGAAGAGCGAGCAAGAGATAATGGGGTTAATGATATACCACCATTTTTACAACTCCGCTTACACACATTCGGACACTTTTTATATGAAAAATATATGTTAAAAGATTGGCCGGATGCAGTTTTTAATAAGTATCTAATTTGGGACGGAGTGGATAAAGATAATCAAGGCTGGCATACTGATATGTTTGAATCATATGACGTGTTTCTTTTATATTACTTAGATGATACAGCTCCAGAAACTGGTGGCAGTATAAACTTTAAATGGAAAAATGAAGAAGGTATATCTGAAGAATTGTCTTTTCAACCAACAGCTGGAGACTTGTTTATGATTTCTAATAAAAGAGGTTTCTGGCACAAAGCTGGTCAGTCATCAATACAACGGAGGGTTTGTTCTTTTGACTTTAATACAAACGATAGTTGACGAAAAAAGTATTCTTTGTAAGGAAAGAGATTTGACTGCAGAATTATATAATCTTTGGATTACTAAACTGCATGACTTTGAAGATATTCCAGAAAAATACGAACAGTATATGAAAATGATTGATAATCTTGAACCTTATGCAAATATGCTTAAAGAAGCCATAAGAGAAAAGAATGGTGAAATATGTGATCACTATGGAGTTAATTCTATTTCAGATACACCTCATTCAGTAGAATGTGTAAACAAATATGGTTATGATAGACCTAATGGTGCCATACTGGAAAGAGGATGATTGCTTTTGACACAGACTTGCTTGTAAATGGATATAAAGTTTTTGAGGATAAAAAAATACTCTTTACTTTAGGTAAAATACCTGATATAAAAGAATGGGAAGGAGATCAAGTAAAGTCTCCAAAAGGCTTTGATCTCCGACGAACTCAAAATTATATTAACAATAAATATGTTGCGCCAGTATTTGGTGGAGCAGTATTTGGTTATAAGAATATATGGAGTGGTACAGGAAGCGATAGTAAAAAATGGCACAATGATTTAATTGAAGGTTGTAATCTATTTTTTATGTATTACCTAAATGATATAACAGAAGGCGGAGAGTTATGTTTCAGAGTTAATGGTAAAGAAACTGGTTCAATTCAGCCTAAGAAAGATATGCTGGTAATGGGCAATCAAGAAAGATACGTTGAACATAAAGTGAACGACTGCAATCAGGAAAGAATAGTGTGTAACTTTGGATACAATATATAAAATAGAAGAATATCTGCCTAAAATAGGTCCCTTTAGCATATACGCTCTATCTCATTTAATAACTCAAAGTGAAAAGTTTAATAATCACTTAGCTATGACTCAGCCAGATAATACGTTTGAGTTAATGTATGCCAACTGGATAGCCACTGGTAACGAAAGTTTCATAGATTATTACAAAGATATAGTTGCTCAAGCGTGCTTTGCTGAATTTCTTGAATGGTATGAGTACATAGCAAAGAACATACTACGAGATGACGTTCAAAGTGAACTTGGTATTAAGTTTGACTATGATGCAATCAACTGGGAAAATGAAGTAAAAAAGTCCGAACTATTTGGATGGGCTTGGAGAACAACAGACTACAAACACTTTATGAATAATTTGGATAAAGTTAGCAAAATCGGTGCTATGATGAATAACTTTTTTAATGAAAGAAAACCGTTAAGCACTTTAGATGCAGATTACTTTGAATCAGATCATGCTCAACTTGTACTCGACTCAATAGATAAAATTTTAATAAATAATGATAGACAAGAAATACTAGATCATTTAAATACAGAGAAAATTCTGTGTATGATAGAAGTGTATGGTTGGGACAATCGGTTTAATAATATCCTATTGAAATGGATTTCAGACAATAGGAATAAAGTAAAACACTGGGCATGATAATATCAATAAACCCAACCTACTTTTGTAACTTTAGATGCGATTTCTGCTATCTATCGCCTAAACAATTGGGTGACCAGAAACAGATTTACCTTGAAAAACTAGATGAATTATTAGCCCAAGTCCCAGATATAGAACACATTGACTTGTACGGCGGCGAAGTCGGCGCAATGAAAAAGTCCTATTTTTATGGCCTTAAAGAAGTCATTAGAAAATATTACTCTGGTACAATTAATATAAACACAAATTATTCTATGATGCATCCAGGCTTCTTTGACCCAGATGTTTATCTTTCTGTATCGTATGATTTTGAAGCAAGAGAAAAGTCTGAACTTGTCTTTAATAATATGATGATGGCTACAGCTCCAATGGCTGTTCTAGTCTTGGCTTCACCAACAGTATTAAAAAAAGATGTATTGGAGATGATAAGTTTACTGAATATGTGTAGTTCAGTTAGGTCTGTTGAAATTAAACCATATTCTACCAATCAAGCAAATGCTCATCCAGTAACACATAAAGATTTTGAAGATCACGTTATTAAGTGGTTAGAGTATGAAGATGAAATGAAGTTCCAGTTTGTAAATGCAGATAGAATCATAGACTCCTTAGAAGGCAAATATAATGCATTCTCTGACGATCATATCTATATTACACCAAATGGAAAATTCGGAGTATTAGAATTTGACAAAGAGGATAAAGAATACTTCCTAGAACTGGACAGTTGGGACGACTATATACTATGGACTCAAAAAGAAAAGACCGAAATGTCGCCTATCTGTACTTCTTGTAAGTATTTTGGTAAGTGTTTAACCGAACATTATAGATATGTGAAAGACCTTACAAATAGCTGTAATGGCTATAAAGGATTACTGGATTGGGCTGATTTAAATTTAAATTAGTGCGGTCTGAAGATTAGAACCATTATAAATAACTAAAACCACTATAACATTGGATTTAGTTGAATGGCACAATTCGAGCAATTAGAAATTGATCAGGGCACAGATGTCGCTGTTGAGATGCACCTGACAGATAAGGACGGTTCGGCAAAGAACCTTACTAATCATACGATAACAGCTAAACTTAAAAAGAATTACAGTTCTGATAGCGCAGATACGACAAACTTTAATTGTATTGTTGTCTCTCCTGCTACACAGGGAATTGCTACAATCTCTTTAACAAACTCACAAACAAATGCGCTTAGATCAGGCAAATACGTGTATGACGTAGAAATGGCCTTTGTAGATAGCGACTCTAATACAATTATTGAAAGAGTGTTAGAAGGACAAGCTATTGTAACTCCGAGTGTGACAAGATGAGTTTTTCAATAAAACTTAGTGGCGGAACAACGCAAGTAAAAAAAGTTGTTGTCGGAACTCCAGTCAGAAGAGTAACATCAGGTTCTTTTTCTGTTAACAATATTGCTGGGATTAATCTGGCAGTTGGAGAGAAAATTGAAGGTTCTCTATTAGTATTTGATTCAGCGAGTGGGAATTTTATTCCTGCACAGACCCTCACAAACACTAATATAACAGGAGAGTCCTACTAATGGCTTCGATAGTACGAATAAAAAGATCAGCAACGGGAGGCGATCCATCCAGTCTTGCTACAGGCGAATTAGCATACTCAAATTTACAGTCAAATGTATCTGGCTCTAATGGTGGTGACAAACTCTATATCGGACACGGTGCCGAAAATTCTGGGAATGCAGCAGTTCATGAAGTCATTGGTGGTAAGTATTTTACCAGTAAGTTAGACCATGCGATTGGTGTTCTTACAGGATCATCTGCTATTCTTGTTGACTCCGATAAGAAAATTGACGTGTTAAATGTTGATAATTTAACCTTAAATCTAAACACTATATCATCAACAAATTCTAATGGTAACATTAATCTTATTCCAAATGGATCTGGAGAAGTAGTTGCTGCAAATCTTAAAGTTAGTGATCTAACAGATAACCGAATTGTTATATCGGGTGCTGCTGGTAATATTGAAGATGACGGTGCCTTTACTTTTGATGGCCAAACTTTTACAATCGGTTCTACTACTATTGAAAAAGGCGCCACAGGAATTAATACTACGGGTCTTGAAGCTGACTCGGCTACTATAGGCAACTTCACTCTTACATCTGGTACTTTTGGTACCGCTAAAATTAGTGATCTAACAAATAACAGAATTGTTCTTGCTGGTACAGCTGGAGAAATTGAAGATAATGCAAATCTAACATTTGACGGTACTACATTTGCAGTCACTGCTACTACAGTAAATCAAACAGCTTCGGTTAATATTGCTGGAGACTTAGATGTTGATAATCTTAATATCAACGGAAATAAAATTACTTCTACAAACAGTAACGGAAATATTGAACTTGAACCTAACGGTACAGGCGCTATTGAAGTATTTGGTGCAGAAATTAAACAGGTTGGTAATCCTACTGATTCCGCCGATGCAGTTAATCTAAACACTTTAAATCAATTTAATAACGCACAGACATTTAATTTTAGAGATGACGCAAACGATTCTGATGCTCTTATTATTAATAGTGAGATGTTTAATTTTATTGGTGGTACTGGGCTTACAACTTCTAAGGGTAATAATACAATTACCCACACACTTGATAATACTTCAGTCACAGCTGGTTCATATGGTAATGCTACAAACATTCCATCTTTTACTGTTGACGCACAAGGTAGATTAACAGCTGCTTCACAGACTTCAGTTGCTACAACCTTAAATCTTACAGCTGATTCTGCCAGTGCCGGTGCAGTTGCTATTCTTACCCAAGGACTAAAAATTATAGGTGGAGAAGGGCTAGATGTTAATGTAGCCAATCAACAATTTGTAATATCGGGTGAAGATGCAGCTTATGCTAATAAAGGTATTGCATCATTTGATAATACTGACTTTACAGTAACCAATGGTGCGGTTGCAGTAAAAGCTACCACTCTTGGTTCTACAGCAATTAACCCAGGTCAAACAACTACAGCTATTGCGGGAATGACCCAACTAGATGTTGACAATGTAAGATTAAACGGAAATATAATCTCTACAACTGACTCAGCAGCATCTGTCATGTTCCTAGACCCAGGTAATAATAATGCGGTTGCAGGTAAAGTTGTTATCAGAGGTGACTTACAGATTGACGGTGTGACTACAACTGTTAATTCTACAACACTAGCCGTAGCCGATAAGAATATTGTACTAGCATCTGGGGCTGCAGATTCAGCCGCTTCTGATGGGGCAGGACTTACAGTTACAGGTTCGGGCGCTAGCATTATATATAATTCTGGTACTAATGCATGGGATATGAATCGCCATGTAAATATTACATCAGGTCACGATTTCAAGATCGGTGGAGTTGGGTTTGATGAGCGTGTAGATGATCGACTAAATAGTTTACTGTTAGCAGGTGAGGCTATAGACTTGGTATATAATGATGGATCAAACTCTTTAACTGTTTCATCGGAAACGGCGACTGCTTCCAATCTTGGTGTTTCTAAATTCAATACAGCAAACTTTGCAATTGCTTCTGGAGATGTTACAGTGACTGAGATTAATGGCGGAACATACTAAACTAGATTTATTAATCTGGTTAATACTTTTTTAAGGACGAATTATGGCAACTAACATTATCCATAAGAAAAGTTCGGTTGCAGGTAAACAACCGAACGATAGTAGTGACCTAGTTTATGGCGAATTAGCTATTAACTATCAGGATGGTTACTTATACTATAAAGATACCTCTAATGCAATTAGGAAGTTTATGGACTCTGCTAAAACGCAGGCTCTTATTGATAATGAATTAGGTTCATTTGTAACTCCTACAGCCAGAGCGGCTATCTCTGTAGTATCTAATGGAACTGACGGATCCCTAGCTTATAACAATTCTACTGGCGTAATTACTTACACTGGAATTATTGACTCAGATGTTCGTTCAAGATTAAGTGCTACCGGAGATATTGCATACAATCAATCGACTGGTGTTTTCTCGGCCACAACTTATAAAACTGCTAATCATGATTCCGACTTTAATATAAGTCTTGCCACTAAAACAACAGCAAACCTAGCTGAAAATACAAATCTTTACTTTACAAATACAAGAGCGGATGGTAGAGTAAATGCAGTACACCCAAATACTGGTAGTTTATCAGAAGGTTCAAATTTATATTACACAAATGCTAGAGCAGATGCCAGAGTACAAACAAGACTTGGATCAAATCTAAAACTTGGAGACTCAGCTGGAAACTTTAACTATTCTTACCCTCAAACGTTTGAAGGTTTAGCTTGGAATCAGAATGCACAACACGGTGATTCTAATCATACAGTTTATCATTTTGGTGGAGATTCATCTAGGTCTACTATAGTATCCCTTGGTCTAAATGATCAATTTAATCACGCAATCGGTGTTAGTGGAACAGCTGAACGCAATGACTTTATTATTGGCTTTGACGGGCATGCAAGTAATTTTAGAATCAAGAAATCAGTCGGGTCAACATATGATCTATCAGGTGGAACTGATGTTTTCTTAATCGACTCAGAAGGTCGTGCTAAAATTCCATCATCTCAAGCAGCTATTAATAAAACTACAGGTGCGTTAGTTGTTACAGGTGGTCTCGGTGTAAGCGGAGATATTAAAGCATCAGATATTGAAACTTCTGGAAATGTTCAAGCACAAGGTAGTTTTATTGGTAACGTAACCGGCCAAATTTCTACTTTATCAAATCATAATACAGGCGCCTTAGGTGAAGGAACTAATCTTTATTATCTAAAGTCAAGAGCAGACTCAGATATTGATTCCGCTTTTGATAGTAGAAATACTGGAGGTCTATCTGAAGGATCCAATCTTTATTATACAACAGCACGAGCCGACTCAGATGCTAAAAACGCAGTATCTGTAGTAGATGGCGGCGGCGATGGAGCACTAGCTTATAATGCAGCAACTGGGGTTATATCTTACACAGGTCCAACCCCTGCGCAAACTAGAGCACATTTATCTGGTGGAACAGGTGTAGGTCTTGCTAGCAATGGTGCTATTAGTATCGGACAAGCAGTTGGAGTTACTGACTCAGCTACACTAGGTGGTTTAGGTGTGAACGGCGATGTTCAAATCTTTGGCGACTTATTTGTTAGCGGAGACCAAGTTCAAACATCTTCAACCACTTTATCCATTAACAGTTCAATGATTAGACTAGCCGATTCCAATACAGCAGATACTGTTGATATTGGTATTATCGGTAGATATTCGGAAAACAATGGAACAACTATTAAAAGAGCTGGTTTCATTCGTGATGCATCAAACGGTGAATTTTATGTATTTGATGGATTAGTTCAAAACGGTATTGATAGTGGCGAAACGTTTGACCAAACTGTTAATGTTGGCGGTACAGGTTGGAATCTACCGATTTGGAACTTTGGTGGACTTAGAGGTCAATACTTAGGATTTGATTCAGACTTCAGAGTATTCCAATCTGACTATAAAGTAAAAACTGCAAATTATACAGCAGTAGCTGGAGACAGATTAGCAATTAATACAGCAGGGGGAGCATTTACAGTAACTCTTCCAGCAAGCCCTACAACAGGAAACACAGTTCGCTTTATAGATATAGGCAACTGGAATAATACAAATTACTTAGACGTTGCTAGAAATGGTAATACTATTGAAGGAGCGGCAGATAATTTTAGACTTGATATTGGTCAGAATACAGTCGATTTCATCTTTATAAATAGTACATGGAACGTATATGCGGCTATCGGACAAGTTGGACCAACAGGTTCACAAGGTACGGCCGGAATAAACGCAGACAGCGATACACTTAACCAAAATGCAATAGCATATGCAATAGCCTTAGGATAGAAAATGGGAAAAAAACTAATACGTGATTATGTGTACGCACCAGGTAATGCGGGAGCAGGAACTGTTCAGATACCTGGCACTTACAGTATGGACCAGATCCTATTAATCACTAACGTAACTGACAATGTTGTAATTTATAACTTTGCGTCTGCAGAACATGCAGGTACAACTGCTACTATTACAAGTGAAAATACAGCAGCTAACGGCCATTGGTCGACTATTATGTCACTAGCAAACGGTTTCACTACTCTTACTCTTGCTAAAAGTACAGCAGGGCAGTCCGCTACAGATGGTCTTCAAATCTTTGTAGAGGACTCAGAAGGTGATACGACTATCAGACCTTATGCATTTGGTACAGATGCTATTGAACGAATGCGTGTATCTCTTCCAGAGTCAATGATTGACGCAGACTTTGAGTACGGATTGCAGCCTACTAAATGGGCTGGTTATGGTACTATTAAAGGTTACCCTTCTGTTTATTCTACTGAAGGCGTTGATCTTAATACTACAGCAACTACAACTGATTATAATACCGGGTCATCCACAAACTCATTAATCACAGTTACATTTGGAACAGCTCACGGTTTAGCTGTTAATAGTGTTGTTAATGTAAGTGGCTTAAATCCTGGGGTCCCAGGTTTCTCAAGAGCAGATGGTTCATTTCTAGTTGAGACAGTTGTTAGCACTACAGTAATTAAATACTATGCACGTGGTATTGTTGGCAGCAGTAATAATCAATCTATACACACAGAAGAAACTTTAACAAAACTCGGAGGCATTTACGCAGGCGCATCTATCCCAGTTCAAAGTGCAGCTGCAAGCAGTGCTAACCCTAGTGTAATTACATTAACTTTTGCTAATCCACACGGACTTATCCCTGGTACAAATATTCATACAGCAGTTGCATCTGGTACCAACCGAGCACTTGCCTCAGGGCCTTTCTTTATTAAAACAGTTCCAACAGAAACTACACTAACATTTACAGCACGAGCCGGTGCAGTAGTCAGTAGTCCAGCAACTGTTACACTCTTTGCTCTTTCTAATGCTACAATTCTTCACAGACCTGCTGATGGCGGAGTTATTCTACAAACAAAAACACCAACATATGCAGCTTCGGTTGTTCGTGTTAGTAAACGGTATTTCAGGTATCAGTCTGGTAAGGGATTCCTATTCTCAACTGGTACGTTAATGAAACCTAACTATGATATTAGAAGCATTTCAGCTGCTGGTACAGGCGTAGGACAATTAATTACTGTCGGTACAGATGAGATTGATCACGGTCTACAACCTGGTGCTAAAATTAGACTAGAAGGGATTACCACTTCTGGATATGAACAAACTTATACAGTAAATTCAATCGTTGATGACTACACATTCACAGTTGCTGCTATTGCTACATTGGGATCTACAAACCCGGTACTCAAAAGAGTATGTACAATGTATATTACCGAGTGGCGTGGTGCAGCTGTTCGTGCAGGCATGTTTGATGATGTTAACGGAATTTTCTATGAGTTTGACGGAAAACAATTCTATGTTTGTAAAAGAAGTGCAACTCAACAGATTTCTGGTACATTATCAGTAACTGCTAACGGAAGCGCAGTTACAGGAGCCAATACTAGACTTACTGAACAATGTAAAGCTGGAGATAGAATTTCAATTCGTGGTATGATTCACTTCATTACTAAAGTTGCTTCAGATACTTCAATGTTTGTTACACCGGATTATCGTGGTATCACAGCCAGCGGTATTAAGGGAAGTATTGTTATTGACATCAAAGTTCCTCAATCACGCTGGAACATTGATAGAATGGATGGAACAGGTATCCACAATCCATCATTGCACACTCTTGATCTTAATAAAATGCAAATGGTTGGATTCCAATATTCATGGTATGGCGCTGGTTTCATTGACTTTATGATCCGTGGTCACGATGGCAATTGGTGTTACGTTCATAGAATGAAAAATAACAACATTAATAACGAAGCATTTATGCGGTCTGGTAACCTTCCAGTAAGATACTCTATTGAGAATGACTCACCGGTTTCAAGTCTAACTGCTTCGATTAACTCATCAGTCACGACTATTCCAATTGAAGAAATTAATGAGTTTGATGACCAGGGCATTATTATGATTAATAATGAAATTATCTCATACACTGGAAGATCTGCTACAACTGGTCCAGGTAACTTTACAGGTTGTACAAGATCAGCTACTCTGACTCAATATCAACAAGGTAGTACAAACAATCTTACTGCCGGAGCTGCAGCAAGTCACACAAATAAAACAGGTGTTATTGAGATTTCAAACACTTGCTCTCCAACTCTATCTCACTGGGGATCTGCCCTAGTTATTGATGGAGACTTTGACTTTGACCGTGGTTATATCTTTAATTACTCAAACTCACATAATACCAACTCAGATCAGATTGTTACAACTCCAATTACATCGTTTGTAATTAGACTTGCGCCTTCGGTATCTAACTCCTCAGTGGGTAGACTTGGAGCCAAGGACCTTCTCAATAGATCGCAGTTACTTCTCAAGGAATGTGCCGTCGTGTGTGGGCGTGGGTCATCCTCTTCAGGTGAGGTTCATATTCAAGGAATTATTAATCCTAAGAACTTCTCAGATGCTACATGGAAAGGTCTATCGGGATCTGCAGAGGGCGGGCAGCCTAGTTTTGCTGAAGTTGCAAACAAGGCAGATATTACTTGGAGTACTGGGTCGCATGCGCTACCAGGAGAACGTATTTTCTCATTCGTTGCTGGTACAAGTAGACAAGACTCGATTGTGACTGTTTCCGAACTTGACACGCTTAAAGAATTATCAGGTGCTCCTCTGGGAGGCGATTATCAGTTCCCAGATGGTCCAGATGTTTTAGCAATTAATGCATTCTGTTTATCAGGTGATGTTAAAGCATCTATCCAGCTTCGCTGGTCCGAAGCACAAGCATAAGAAAGAAAAGAAATGGTAACTAAACTCAGTACGCATCTAAATACAAGTCTAGGTAATGTTGTAGCAGGTGTCGACTCAGAAGATGTAATTACACTAATCGGCACAACAAAAGTAGCTGTTGACTCAGGTACTATTGGTAACTTTATTGCAACCATTTCACCAACTTCACCAAACCCTGGCATTGTTATTACAGGATCTGGTTCAAACAGTGCAGCGGCTTTTCTAAGGTTAGATTCAGCCGTTGCAGTAACAAAAACTGGTACACAAACATTAACAAATAAAACAGTTAACCTTACTTCCAATACTTTGTCTGGAACTGCAGCTCAATTTAATGCAGCTATGAGTAATGGTTCATTTGCTACTATCGGTGGAACAGAAACTTTAACAGATAAAACTTTAACAAGTCCGACAGTTAACTCTGCAACAATTAATAATGGTACAGCAAATAATCTAACAACACTTAGTTTAAGAGATGCTACAACTAATGCTAAAAAACTTGTAGTAAGATCCAATGCCGCAGACCCAGTTTTATCGGCTGATAGAACACTAACACTTGATGTTAACAATGCAGATAGAACATTATCACTAATGGGTAATGTTACATTAGGCGGAGCATTAACTACAACAGGCGCTCACGCAACAACATTTACTACAGGCGGAACAACTGCACTTACTTTGCCAACAGCTGGTAATGTTGTAGTAAAAGATTCGGCTGGCGGAGCAATTACAGCTAACTATTTTATTGGTAATGGCGCTCAGTTAACAGGAGTTGCTACGGGAGAGATTGTATCAGATACAACTCCACAACTTGGCGGCAACTTAGATACTAATGCTAAAAACATATTATTTGCAGACAACAGCAAAGCTGTATTTGGTGCAGGGACTGATCTACAGATTTATCATAGTGGATCTGACAATATCATTCAAGGTGCTGCGAATGAAACACTTTTTGTTAAACACGATAATTTACTGGTTAGAGATTTGGGTAATAAAGACCAAATTAGAACAGCAAAAGATGGAGCAGTAACACTTTACCATAATAGTGGAGCCAAGATAGCCACAGCATCTGGAGGCATTGACGTAACTGGTAACATAGTTGTATCTGGTACAGTCGATGGTGTAGATGTTCTAGCAATCGGTAATAAAGTAAACGGTGTTGAAACATCAGCTGATGTTACAGATGCTGCTAATGTTGGATCATCTCTTACAGCATTTAGTACATCAACAGATGATGCGCCAGGAGATTTAATTCCAGTCTATGATGTTTCAGCTAGTGCTTGGAAAAAGATGACTATTGCTAATGCGGCTCTTGGTGGAGCGCAAGGTACTAAAGGTCAAAAAGGTGAAGTAGGTGGAGCAGGTACTAAAGGTCAAAAAGGTGAAGTCGGCGGAGCAGGTGGAAATGGTAGTAAAGGCCAAAAAGGCGAAGTAGGCGGAACAGGTGGCACCGGTGGAACAGGTGGAGCGGGTAGTAAAGGTCAAAAAGGTGAAGTAGGAACATTTGGTGGCGGAAACATCACAATAACCAACCAAGCAATTCTATCTAATGCGTCATCTAACTGGACAGGTGATCCAGGCGCCCAAGGTAAAATTCAGTACCACTCAAATAGATGGTATATTGTTTCAGACCAATCTTCAAATAGAATTGTTCAGTTTAGAAGAAATGGATCAGATGTGTCATATGTAGATAACTCAGGTGTGTACCAGGGTACAGCAACGTCAGCAAATTGGTCTGACTTAGCGGAGAAATATAAAGCAGATGCAGTTTATGAAGCAGGTGATTTAGTAGGTATCGGCGGAGATGAAGAGATTACTAAATACACTAAAGATATACCATTTGCTGGAGTTATATCTGAAAAGCCTGGCGTGAGAATGAATTGTAATGAAGAAAATATGGATGATCCACTATGGCCATATGTTTGTTTAAAAGGTCGTGTTCCAGTTAAGATTAATGGAACAGCAGTTAAGGGCGATTATATTATTACAGACGATAATGGAAAAGCAAAGTCTAGCAAAGTTAAGCCAGATGATTTAAGTCTGCTTATCGGCATCGCTCTTGAAGATGGGACAGACGAGGTAGAGGTTAAAATTTAAATGCCCGATTACAACACACTAGATGCTTCACTACAGGCAAAAGCTGGTGGGGCACTGAGAACTTTTGATAAAACTATGACTTTTACTGTAACTGCATATATATTAAACTCAGGTTCTACAGCTGGTTCTACAAGCACAGTTGGCGTTACTCAAAGATTTGAATATACTGGTGCAGCTAATTCGCTTTACGACAATTATCTTGACTCTGGTATTTACACTGGGGCACGTATATATTCTCAAGATGTTATTGATTCAATTTCTAATACAATACAAAGAACTGTAGATCAGATAGAAAGTCGAATCACTAATAGATCAATCTCAGCTTTAATTTGCCACAGTAGTTGTCATACTAGCTGCCATACTTCAAGAGGGCGCAGATAATGGGAAATATGAGCAGAGACAGTGTCGACTCTTATATCCAAACTTATTCTGGAGCGAAGTTAAGAACATTCGACAAAACTATTACTATAACAACTACAGCATATATGAATAATAATCCCAGTGCTATGGGCGCAACAGGTACTAATACAACCACGCATAGGTTTGAATATACAGGTGCGGCCGATTCACTATTTGATAACTATATTGATGGAGGTATCGCAGCGGGCTCAAGAGTTTATGCTCAAGATATTGTGGACACTTTAGAAGATGCAGTACAAAGAACAGTTGATTTGATTGAAGGTCGAATCACTAACAGGTCTATCAGCGCGGCTCTATGTCACAGTAGTTGCCATACAAGCTGTCACACATCGAGAGGAAGACGCTAATGGCGATGCAAGAATCATATTGTAAGCAGATGAGATATTCTGGACCAGAAAGTCTGGCCCCATCGGATGCTACAAAGTTTGATGTTCTAATTCAAATGGAAGTATTAGCTGGATGTGAGCAAGGCTGTTTAGGTTGTTTTGTAGATAAGGCTATTGATCCAAAAAGTAATCAGCAAATTATTGATCGTGCTAAAGAACTGGCAGATGGTGTAAAAAGAACTGGTCTTAATTTAAGAGAATTTGTTATCGGACCAACTGATCTGTTTTCTGCTAAAAACACTAAAGAAGTATTGGAGAATAAAGTTGTCCAAGAAATTATGCGAGAACATACAGGCGCTAGAATTGCATCCCCTGCGAAATTTGATAAAGCGCCTATGGAAAAAGTTAGAGAAATATTTGATATCCTAGATGATGAGAATAAATTCCGTCGTGATATGATTATTGAGTTTATTATGCCTATTGGCCGTATTAACGAGATGTTAGATGACGAGGACTATTATAAGTCTGTTATGGAAAAAGTTGACTTCTTTAAGAACGATACTCCTAAGATGATGGATTGGTCTTGGACTTTACAGGCTTCAAATGTAGTCGGTAAACAAATAGACAAAGAAAAATACAACAGACTTATTAAAAGATCAGTCGAAGATTTTGGTACTATCATGGAAATGAACCCAGCGTTCTCCCGTGCACCAAATCAGATCATTCAAAGAAAAAACCTATTCGGTTGGAATAAATTCCTTAGTTCTGTTATTGATGAAGACAATGCTAAAGAGACAGTAATGTCCATGGCTAATTTATATTGTAATTCAATGAACTTTATCGGTATTACTATTGTACCTGGAGAAAATGGACCGACTACACATCTTAATGTTATGCTTCACGAGCAAGCATTTTTCTTATCAAATAAAAACCTTGATGTTACTGGACTTACATTTGAAGAAATTCTACAACGTAAACATGAGTTGGTTACAAAAGGTATAAATAAATCAAGTAAGGTAAAAGATTGTCAAGACTGCCAGTTTGCTATAGCTTGTGCAAATAGATTAGTATTTGAGGCTCAAGAGTCAATGAATATTAACGGATGTGTTTTACCGAAAGAAACATTAGAGCATTATAATCCATTCGACTTTACATGGAATGATGATGCAGAAAAATATAATATGAAAAACGGAGCAAGAGCATGATTGGTCAAAATCTATACTATCTCAATAGTTCAAAATATGTGAGTAATACGAGCAATCTTGGAACAGTAGTCGGTGAATTAAACTCATACTACCACACCAAAACTCCTAGAAATATAGTTATTGTTCATCATCAAAATGGTGCAACACATATGCCCGGAGCGCATGAAGCTATTGCCAATGAAATTAGAACAGGTGCTGGAGATTTAATTAGCTATAAGACTTGGGACGAAGTTGACAATATTGATTATATTCAGAATAGTGATAAAGTAATTATTCTGTTTGCTACAGTTGAAGATATGATAACAGTCTTGGCAAGATATACAGCTGGGCTTATACAAGCGTCAGGTTTCTATCCAGCAGATTCAGACTACCAAGCCATGACCAGTGCATTTATAAGTAAAATTCTTGACGTTGACTTAATGTTTACATATATTAATAATCACGATATTGTTGCTGATATCCCTGGGCACTTAGTTTCTTTTTGGGCAGGTGATACTAGACCAGCAGGTAGAAACACTCCTTATACAGTAATTTTTCAGAATGGTAAAAACTTCAGCTATGATCTTTTGTTTTTCTTAAATGATTATTATAGATGTAGCGGAATCCAAGGTTTAATTAAAGAGAAATTTACAGTTCATCAATCTACTATGGCACAAGATGTTATGGAACACTTTACATCACGTCGGCACTATATGGCTTATATCTTATCAGTCATTGATTGGATGAATGCAAATGTGTCACGTAACGCTCAATATGCTACAGATAAGAAACCATGGATTGTTGATGCCTATATCACTAAAGCTAATACTGGCAACTATACAGCTGCTTTTTATAAGCTGGAAGAGTTATGGAACTTAGTCAAAGATGATACGGCATTTATTGCAGCACACCAAGACAAAGCTGATTCGGATGCTACTGGTTGGGAATATATGGATTTATATACAGAATTTAAAAATGTATTTCCCATTGTCAGAAAAGTTTTACAGAATGATTTTGATATGAATAATCTCACTATGGAATTAAGGCTTATCAATACAGACGTTCAGTTTTTCTCAAAAAGACAAAACAGGATCCCATACTTAATTCACAAATACCCTTTATAGGATTATAATATATCATGAATGAAAAAACAGACATTGAAGCTAAGTGCTATGTACTACCATTAGCACCTCAAGACTTGGTAGGGATTTACAAGTTCAAAGAGAATGTTGAAGACTTCACTTTATGGGTGGATTATATCACATCTAAAGAAAAGCTATCAGCAAAACATATAATCATATATTTGGCCAATACTAATTTTAGAGCATCATTTGCACAAGTTGATGCTGATCTTATTCGTGAATATATTAAATCCGATTTCATGGTAGATTGCCCTTTACTTGCAAGAGTAATTGTGCTAATAGTTAAACATTACTATAGACATGAGCCAAATGAACAAGAGCGTGAGTTGTATAATATATTCTCACCTGCAGATATTAATATTTTTATCAGAGATAATACCGATTTAGTTAAAGAGTTGGTTAGTACTGTAGCAAGTGCCATACCATTTGTATTAAGTAAATTTTATGATGGTCTTGACGAAGAGGGTAAAGAAAAAGAAACTAATGTAAAAGAATTTGTAAATGATATTACTATAGCAGATAAACCATCTAATTGCGGACCAAATATTGCTAGATTACTCACAGTAGGTTTTGATGCATTCTTACTTATTATTCAAAAAGAAGGCTTGTCTATGGAATACAATAAGCAAGTTTATAACGATGCGCCTAAATTTCTGGGAAAGGATTTATATTTTATTTTCTGTAACACTAAAATTACAGATCATATTATGGATTTCTTTCCTGACGACTGGATAAAATCATATGAAGCAACCGATAGTACATCTGAATGATACATATGCTGGATACTGGAATTTCAAAAAAGATAAATCTCCAGTAAATCAGGCATTTTTAAGAACAGAGATCAACCTTGACATTCTTCACGGTTGTAGCCAGATGTGTCCAGGCTGTTTTATTCCCAGAAAAAACATAAATGATCCAAATGGAATGATAGAACTTCATAAGTTGCTTATCAATGGGCAATTTTATCCAGATGAAATTACTATTGGCCCAACTGATATATTTGATGCAGAAAACTTTGAAGAGGTTATGAGACACCCTGGACTCAAACTTCTTTATGAAATATCAGGTATCGGATATACAACTACTTTACTACAACATGAAGAAGTTGTAAAGAGAAAACTTAGTATGATCTGGGATATTTATCAGCACATACATAGAATGCCAGATATGGATTTCAAAGTTGTATTTGATATTGACAAATATCTTGATGGAGAACTAGATGATTGGTATAAAAAATTAGAGTTATTCAATCTAGGTTCCGTTCAATTTAGGGTAAACTACCATAAAGGTGTGTTTGATAGAATTGGATATAATGAGTTATGTCAAAGAGTCAAAGAGGACTTTAATGCTCCGATTATTATCACTCCAAGTTTCTTAACGGATAGAAATGTAAGAGGAAAGGTCGATCAGCATCTTGCTGGATTTAGACAAGAGTTATTAAATCAGAAAATAGATAGAGAATGGCTTCAGTATTATACATTCTTTGATGCCGAGTTTAATGGACTTGGTTGCCAGAACTATTCTTTTTATAATGGAAAGCTATATACAAATCCATTTCTATATGATAATATAATCCAGAGAACACCTAAGTTTGAAACAACTATGGATAAAAATACCCTGTTTGATAATATAGATTATGCTCAACAGGTAGATGACTGTAATGGGTGCGAATATATGATGAGTTGTGCAGAGCGCAATATTCACTTATATATGGAGTCCCGCAATTTGGTATCATGCGTTGCTCTTAAAGAGTATATGTATGCCCCTCATTAAAAATAATCTATTCTATGAATTAACTACAGAGACACAAACCAAACCAGTATCAGCAGTAAAACTTCAGCTTGATGTATTAGACGGATGCCATCATAAGTGTCCAGGTTGTTTTGTCGCACGCCGTGGTAATTCTAGTAATAAACATCAGTTAAGTGATGCTAAAAAATTCATAAGAAGTATAACAGACCAGGGTATTCTAGTTGATGAAATACTTATTGGTCCTACAGACTTTCTTGCTTCAGAAAATTTCTATGAAGTTATGCCAGATCTGTTAGATATAATCAATGAAAATTCTCCAATTCTCGCATTTGTTTCAACTCTTATTGATGGAGACTTGGAAAGATGGACTCAATATATTACAGATAATATTAATATCAATACCGAAATAGAAATTGGTATTGCTACAAATCCTGCAAAGTTTTATGAAGAAAGCTATAGACAACTCATTCAAAGTAAGTTAGATTATATAGATAAGAATTTGGAACACGAGGTAACTTATACCTTTGTTGTAAATATTAGAGATTATGATATTGACTATGAAAAATTACATAAACATGCTGTCGTTGGCTTTAAAACGGTTTTAGACTTTGTTCCGTCTGTTAGTAGGTCACATAAGAATTACCTCATATTAAAGATATTAGATAAATTTAACGTGTTTTTTAATGAGCTAAGTGCTTATAAAGAAACAGAAATAAATAACATTATGGTCGACCATTCACACGGTGGCCTGAATTATACTGTTTTAAACTACAAGACAGGCAAGTGGTATTTAAGTCCTTTTATGTATGAGAACATGGCTATCTATGATGATATGTTTCATATAGATAATTTCAATGATGTTACTGCTATTGTGGAGAAACAGATACAAAGCGCAAAAGGAACTGAGTGCGAAGATTGCCCTCTATTCTTTAGTTGCTACAATAGGAAAATTATATTACTCAGAGATTATCTTGGCGTTGATAGATGTATTGCACCTAAAGAAAACATGATGGCACATATACATA
>Ga0114915_1000352_pt1 | contig 21541 bp, 15 predicted proteins | sample MalvirAntarct_55_FD_87288 | JGI IMG/M metagenome (GOLD analysis project Ga0114915, IMG submission 87288) | Marine viral communities from the Global Malaspina Expedition - Malaspina viral metaG Antarct_55 | ecosystem: Environmental > Aquatic > Marine > Oceanic | place: South Georgia Island...
GTGTATGGGGGTCATATTATAGATAATATAATAGAAGAAGAAAAGAAGTACTCTATATATATAAAAAAGAATAATGAGCTAATCCTTTGGAAAGATTTTAACAAGAATATGGCTATAGCCGTCGAGTATAATCTTGAATACTAATGAAATCTGTTTTTAATTTTATAGTGTCGCCAAAAGCGGGCAGATCTACATCATCTAGTAAAATAGGAAATAAAGAGTTGCTATTAAACACTGAATTACAGAACCATAATTACGTAAGTAGATTAGGCACAATAATCTCTACACCTTTAATCGAAAGTGTGGAAGTAACTAAAGGCGACGAAGTAATTGTGCATCACAATGTATTTAGAAGATTTTATGACGTTAGAGGTAAAGAAAAAAATAGCAAAAGCTATTATGAAAAAAATAAGTATTTTGTTCAGCCTGATCAAATTTATGCTTACAAAAGAAACGGCGAATGGAAAGCCACTAAGGGATTTTGCTTTGTAAAGCCTATAAAAGAAGATAAAATGTTTTCAACAGATTTTGAAAAGCCCGGCAAGGGTATTATAAAGTATTCTGATGGAAGCTTAGAAAAAGAAATGGTAGTATCCTTTAAAGAGGGCATGGAGTACGAATTTTTTATTGAAAAAGAAAGACTGTATAGAGTGCCTACTAATCAAATTACAATTAAATATGGATATAAAAGAAACGAAGTTGAATATAATCCAAGCTGGACACAAAGCAGTTGAGGAATTAATCAAGGTAGCAAAAGAGGCTATTGTTGATTCAGGAGATGATATTACAGCAGATAGGCTAAAGAACGCTGCGGCTACAAAGAAGCTGGCTATATTTGATGCTTTTGAAATTCTTAACAGAATTAAAGATGAGCAAGATATGCTTAATAATAAACCTAAAGAAGAGATGATTCAAAAGTCATTTAGCGGGTTTGCGGAAAAAAGATCTAAATAATGTACGAGCAAAGCTTATATAAAATAATAGAACCCGTAAAATTAACCACTATATCTAGGCTTAATAAAACTAAAAAGTGGCAATACGGATACAACAAAGAAAATGATATTGTTGTAATAAGTAAGACCGGTCAAATAGGAGAAATATACGATATACAAGGACTTAAGATAGCACTGCCTAAAGCTCCCGCTAAATTAAGTAAAATTAATAACAAGTGGAAGCCAGAGGATTACCCTAAGGAGCTTAAATCAATTAGTAGTATATTTGATTGGAGGGAATACCCGGAGAGCTTTCAGACTAAATGGGAACCATATATAGATGAGCAATTTAAAAGAAGAGAAGAAGGTTATTGGTTCTATAATAAGGGCTTGGCTACTTACATTACTGGTGCTCACTTTATGTACCTGCAGTGGAGTAAAATTGACGTCGGGAAACCAGACTTTCGGGAAGCAAACAGATTATTCTTTATATTCTGGGAAGCTTGTAAAGCGGACACACGATGTTACGGAATGTGTTATCTTAAAAACAGAAGGAGTGGATTTTCGTTCATGTCCTCAGCTGAAACTGTTAACCTCGCGACAATTTCCTCGGATTCACGATTTGGCATATTGTCAAAGTCTGGCTCTGACGCTAAGAAAATGTTCACAGATAAAGTCGTACCAATATCCGTTAACTACCCATTCTTCTTTAAGCCCATTCAAGACGGTATGGACAGGCCAAAAACCGAGCTTGCCTATAGAATCCCCGCCTCGAGGCTTACAAGGAAGTCCATCCAAGCTAAAAAAAGCACAGAAACTCTTGAGGGACTAGATACGACGATTGATTGGAAAAATACTGGCGACAACTCCTATGATGGAGAAAAACTAAAGCTGCTAGTACATGACGAAAGCGGAAAATGGGAAAGACCAGATAATATATTAAACAACTGGAGGGTAACCAAAACTACCCTTAGGCTAGGATCGAGAGTCATAGGGAAGTGTATGATGGGGTCCACATCAAACGCTTTAGATAAAGGCGGAGCAAATTTTAAAAAGCTTTATAATAATTCTAATGTAACAAAAAAGAACAGGAACGGCCAAACGGCTTCTGGTTTATATTCTTTATTTATTCCAATGGAATGGAACTATGAGGGATTTATTGACGAATACGGAATGCCGGTATTTGACACTCCTGTAAAAAAAACATTAGGACCTCACGGAGAGGTTATAGACATTGGGATTGTAGAACATTGGGATAATGAAGCAGACGGATTAAAAGGAGACCAGGATGCTTTAAATGAGTTCTACAGGCAATTCCCGCGTACTGAAGAGCACGCTTTTAGAGATGAAACAAAAAATAGTATATTTAATTTAGCAAAAATATACGAGCAAATAGATTATAATGAAGATTTGCGAAATACAGCTGTAATAACCACTGGAAGTTTTAGCTGGGAGAATGGGGTTAAGGACACTAAGGTTTTATTTAGCCCGAACCCGCAAGGCAGATTTAAAATAAGCTGGGTTCCAAATAGCATTTTGCAAAATAAGCAAATTACAAAAAACGGAGTTAAATACCCTGGCAATGAACACGTAGGAGCTTTTGGTTGTGACAGCTATGATATATCAGGAACAGTAGGAGGCAATGGGTCTAAAGGAGCTTTACATGGTTTAACAAAGTTTAGTATGGAAGATGCTCCTCCAAATTCGTTTTTTTTAGAATACGTAGCTAGGCCGCAAACCGCTGAAATGTTTTTTGAAGATGTATTAATGGCTTGTGTATTCTACGGAATGCCGTTATTATGTGAAAACAACAAACCTAGGCTTTTGTATTATTTTAAAAGAAGAGGCTACAGGGGTTATTCAATGAATAGACCTGATAAGCTTTGGAATAAGTTATCAGTGGCTGAAAAAGAAATAGGAGGAATACCTAATTCTAGTGAAGACATTAAGCAAGCGCACGCTGCAGCAATTGAATCGTATATAGACAAATATGTAGGTCTAAAAGAAAATGGGGACTATGGAGACATGTACTTTACAGACACCCTTAATGATTGGGCTGGGTTTGATATTAACAATAGAACAAAATTTGATGCAGCAATTAGCTCCGGGTTAGCAGCTATGGCTTGTAATAAGAATTTGTATAGACCTATTGGACAAATACAAAAACAAAAGATAAATTTAAAAATCGCTAAGTTTACTAATAGCGGTTCAACATCGAAAATAATAAAATAAGTATGGCTGAGTCAGTTGTAAAAAGTTTTTTTCCTAGTCAAGTTGCTAGTGATGCCGAAAAAGTTTCTCCAGAATATGGATTAAAGGTAGGTAGAGCTATTCAAGACGAATGGTTTAAGTCCGATAATGGAAATGTTAGGTACCAAAGTAATCAAAATACATTTCATAGATTACGGTTATACGCTAGAGGCGAGCAACCTATTCAAAAATATAAAGACGAGTTATCTATAAACGGAGATTTGTCTTATTTAAACCTAGACTGGAAACCAGTGCCTATTATACCTAAGTTTATAGATATAGTGGTAAATGGCATATCAGAAAGAGTTTACGATATTAAAGCTTATTCGCAGGATCCATACGGTGTTAGCAAAAGAACCGCGTATATGGACTCTTTAATAAGAGACATGCAGACAAAAGAAATAAACCAATACGTAGAGAAAGAACTAGGTATGAATTTGTTTGAAAATAATCCTGCCGAGCTGCCAGAGACTAAAGAAGAGCTAGAGGTGCATATGCAAATGTCTTATAAAGATAACATTGAGATAGCTGAAGAGGTCGCTATTAATACTATATTAGATGGTAATAAATATGAGTTAACCAGGAAAAGAGTAAACTATGATTTAGCTGTTTTAGGCATTGGAGCTGTGAAAAACACATTTACAAAGTCTGAAGGTCTTAAAGTAGAATATGTAGATCCTGCTAATTTAATTTATTCAAAGACGGAATCTCCTTATTTTGACGATATTTATTACGTTGGTGAAATAAAACAAGTTCATTTGAACGAACTTAAAAAAGAATTTCCTAATTTGTCGCAAAGTGAAATGGAAGCAATATCAAAAACTTCTTATCAAAACAACGGGGCATACAACAGGAGCTTTAATAATTACGACGAAACCGACTCTAACACGGTGCAATTGCTTTATTTTAACTATAAGACCTATATGAATGAGGTTTACAAAGTTAAGCAAACGGCAAGTGGAGCATCTAAGATATTGCTAAGAGATGATCAATTTGATCCTCCTGTAGAAATGCTTGAGGAAGTTTTTGGTAAAATGTCAAGATCTTTAGAAGTTTTATATGAAGGTGTTTTAGTCCTTGGGACTGATAAGCTTTTAAAGTGGGAAATTGCTAAAAACATGATGCGTCCTAAAAGCGATTATACTAAAGTTAAAATGAACTATAGTATAACAGCTCCTAGAATGTATAAGGGTAGAATTGAATCTTTAGTAAGCAGAATAACTGGCTTTGCAGATATGATTCAGTTAACCCACTTAAAATTACAACAAGTAATGTCAAGGCTTGTTCCTGACGGAGTTTATCTTGATGCAGATGGATTAGCTGAGGTTGATTTAGGTAATGGTACAAATTACAACCCGCAGGAGGCGTTAAATATGTTTTTTCAAACGGGATCAGTTATTGGTAGATCGTTCACGCAAGAAGGAGATATAAACCCAGGTAAAGTTCCTATTCAGGAATTATCTAGCGGATCAGGAGGAGCTAAGTTGCAATCTTTAATTACGACGTATAATTACTACATGCAAATGATCCGGGATACTACCGGATTAAACGAAGCAAGAGACGGTTCAACTCCAGATCCTAAGGCATTGGTCGGTGTTCAAAAAATAGCAGCGGCAAATTCTAATACAGCCACAAGACATATATTAACAAGTGGACTTTACTTAACTGCTGATTTAGCTGAGGGTATATCTTTAAGAATATCAGATATAATTGAATACTCCCCTACGCGAGAAGCGTTTATACAAAAAATAGGTGTTCATAACGTGGCTACTCTTGAAGAGATTTCCACATTGCATTTATATGACTTCGGTATATTTATTGAATTAACTCCCGACGAAGAGGAAAAAGCTGTGCTGGAAAATAACATTCAAGTTGCTCTAGCTCAAAAAACAATTGACTTAGAGGATGCTATAGACGTTAGGGATATACGCAATCTTAAGTTAGCTAACCAGGTTTTAAAATTAAGACGCAGGAAAAAGCAAGAAAGAGATCAATTGATACAGCAGCAAAATATTCAAGCTCAAGCCCAAGCGAATCAGCAAAGTCAGCAAGTAGCTGCTCAGTTATCAATTCAAAAAGAACAAGCAATTGCGCAAAGCAAAATACAGATAGAGCAAGCGAAGTCTCAGTTTGATACTCAAAAGCTTATGCAAGAAGCTCAGCTTAAAAAAGAATTAATGGCTTACGAATTTCAAATTAATTTAAAATTACAAGAAGGCCAGGTAGCAGTAAAAAAGTCACAAGAAAGTTATAAAGAAGATAGAAAAGATGACAGAACAAAAATACAAGCTACCCAGCAAAGCGAATTAATAGAGCAAAGAAAAAACAATACCCCTCCGCAAAACTTTGAATCTTCAGGTAATGACATAATGGGCGGTGGATTTGGCTTAGGTTCCTTTGACCCTAAGTAATAATAATAGAGTACTAATTATATAATATTTTATCATGAAAGAAAAAGAACAAGAATCGCCTTTAGCGGAAGTGCAAGAAGCACCCGTAGTTGAGGTACAAGAAAAGGTTACCCCGGAAGAAACCGGACCAGTAGCTACAAAAAAAGAAGACGGTACATTTAAGCTAGACTTAGCTGCTCCAATTGAAAAACCTGAGGGCTTAACTGAACCTGAGCTGAAAGCTGAAGAGGTAGTGGTAGAGGAAATAGAGCCAACAGAACCTAATCAAATCCAAGAACCTGTTCTCCAAGAGATAACAGATGATGAGGTTTTAGAGGTTGTTGAAGAGCTTCAAGATAATATACAAGAAGCTATAGCTGAACAGAAAGAGTCTGGCATAGAGTTACCAGACAACATTCAAAAAGTAGTTGAATTTATTAACGAAACCGGAGGAAATTTAGAAGATTATGTAAAACTAAACACGGATTATTCATTATTAAAAGAAGATCAACTGTTAAAAGAGTATTACGAATCAACAAAAAAGCATTTAAGCAAAGATGACGTAGATTTTTTAATGGAAGATAGCTTCGCTTATGACGAAGAGCTAGATGACGAAAAAGAAGTTAGACGTAAAAAGCTAGCTTGGAAAGAAGAGCTTTTAAAAGCTAAAAATCATTTAGCCTCACAGAAAGACAAGTATTACGAAGAAATTAAAGCTGGATCTAGATTAAATCCAGAACAACAAAAAGCGGTTTCGTTCTTTGACCGATATAATAAAGAGCAAGAGCAAACAACTAAATTAGCTGAAAAGCAAAAGTCTGCGTTTTTAAATAAAACAAATACAGTCTTTAATAAGGATTTCAAAGGTTTTGATTATTCTGTTGGAGACAAAAAGTATAGGTTTAACGTAAAAAATGCGGATGAGGTTAAAAGTAGCCAAAGCGATATTAATAATTTTATCAAGAAGTTCTTGAATGACAAAAATGAAATATCAGATGCAAAAGGTTACCACAAATCGTTATTTACAGCTAATAACCCGGATATGGTTGCACAACACTTTTATGAGCAAGGCAAGGCTGATGCGATGAAAGAAAGTATGGCTAGAACGAAGAATGTAGATATGGCTCCGAGAGGGACTCATGAACAAGTTACAGCTTCTAATGGTTGGACGGTTAAAGCCGTAAACGGAAAAGATGTTTCTCAATTTAAAGTAAAAATTAGAAAATAACAAATTTAAAAATTAAAAAATGGCTGGAACATTTACTGGGAGCACACAGGCTCTCGCACATTTAACACCTCGTCCTAATAAGACGACATTTAACGACAACTACCTGTCTATTGCAGGTAATGACTTCAACTTTACAAAACAATTCTTACCAGAAGTGTACGAGCAAGAAGTAGAGCGTTTTGGAAACAGAACAATCTCAGGCTTTTTACGTATGGTAGGAGCAGAAATGCCTATGGCTTCTGATACAGTAACTTGGTCAGAACAAGGAAGATTACACATTGCTTATGATGATGTAGCTGTAAAAGCTGCTACTACTGATGTTTTAGTATTCCCCGCAGGTCATTTGATTAGCGCAGGAATGACTATTGTAGTATCAAAAGCGGACGGAATCGTTGTAGATAAGGCATTCGTTATATCAGTAGCAAATACAGAAGTTACTGTAGCATGTTACGGGGCACAAGCGGCTTTAAACGCTGCTATTGTTACCGCTGGACAAGCTGGAGCAACTCTTAAGTCTTTTGTTTATGGATCTGAATATGGAAAAAAATCACAAGACGGCGGTGCTTCTATTGACGCTTCATTCACACCTTTTACTAATAAGCCAATTATCTTAAGAGACAAGTATTCTGTAAGTGGATCAGATACTGCTCAAATTGGATGGGTTGAAGTTACTACTGAAGCTGGAACTGGGGGATACTTATGGTATCTAAAGTCTGAGCATGAAGCTAGATTACGTTTTGACGATTACTTAGAAATGAGTATGATTGAAGCGGAGATTGCTGCAGTGCCGATTACTGACGCTTCAGGCGCAACATTAACTGGATCTGAAGGTTTATTTGCTGCTATCAAACAACGTGGGCTAGTTTACAACAATTCTGATTTTGATTCTGTAACTGGATTTCAATCAGGTGGGGTTGCAACAAATTACGTAGCGCCAACTGGCATCGACGAATTCGATACTATCCTACAAGAACTTGATAAGCAAGGAGCAATTGAAGAAAACATGCTTTTCTTAGATCGCGCTAAAGCTTTAGAGTTTGATAATATGTTAGCTGCTCAAAATTCTTATGGAGCTGGTGGTACATCTTACGGAGTATTTGAAAATTCCGAAGACATGGCGCTTAACTTAGGGTTTAGTGGATTCCGTAGAGGATCTTACGACTTTTATAAGACCGACTGGAAATATCTAAATGATTCTACGACTCGTGGACTTATTGCTGATGTAGAAGGAGTTATTGTACCGGCTGGAGTATCAACTGTTTACGATCAGCAATTAGGTTCAAACATTCAAAGACCATTCCTACACACTCGTTATAGAGCTTCTGAAGCTGACGATCGTAGAATGAAGTCTTGGATCACTGGATCTGTTGGTGGAACTTATACAACTGCTGCGGATGAAATGAATGTTCATTTCTTATCTGAAAGATGTTTAGTAACTCAAGCCGCTAACAACTTTGTATTGTTAACTAAGACTGCATAAGTCAAGTAAATTACTGTAATTATTGCCCTCGTTGTATTAACGGGGGTAATTATTACTTTTTATCAATTATTTAATTATATTATATTATGGCTAAAAAAGCTACAGCAGAAACAATTGAGGTTGCACCTCAGCAAGAAGTGGTAACAAAAGTTACTGCTCCAGTACAACCCACAAAACCAACGTGGGAAATTAAGGATAGGCTATATACATTAAAAGGTAATAATTCACCGTTAGTATATTCCATGAGTACAAGACATACAGGTAAAAAACCATTATTGTATTTTGATCCAAAAACAAACACTCAAAGAGAGCTAAGGTACGCCACAAATATGAACTCCCCTTTTGCAGATGAGCAAAAAGGTATGGCTACATTAGGCCGCATTATTTTTAGAAATGGTATGCTTAGAGTTCCCAAGGAAGACCAATGTTTGCAAAAACTATTGTCCTTGTATTATCCGTCGAGAGATGCACTGTATGAAGAGTATAATCCAGTACAAGAGTCGGTAGATGAATTACAATGGATTAACATGGAAATTGATGCTCTAATGTTAGCTAAGCAGCTAGACATAACTCAAGCAGAGGGAATCTTAAGAGTAGAATATGGCAATGAAGTAGATAGTCTAAGTAGCAGTGAGTTAAAAAGAGATTTACTTATATTTGCAAAAAGAAAACCTTTATTATTTATTGAACTAGCTAATGATGACAGCGTTGAATTAAGGAACGTAGGAATTAAAGCTACTCAAAATGGTATTATACAACTATCACAAGATCAAAGAACATTTACGTTCGGGGAATCAAAAAGGAAATTAATGACAGTTCCTTTTGATGAACATCCATATTCAGCATTAGCTGCATTCTTTAAAACGGATGATGGTATGGAAGTTTACAAAAACATAATTAAAAGACTATAAGTCACTAATTATAGTAGCTAGGCCGCTGTAATGGCGGCTTACTTACTATAAACAATAAAAAACATACAAATGGCAATAAGCATAAACACTGTTTATCAAAGAGTGCTTGCAATACTTAACAAAGAACAAAGGGGCTATGTAACCGCTCAAGAGTTTAACTTGTTTGCTAATCAAGCTCAATCTGATTTATTTGAACAATACTTTTATGATATAAATCAATTTAGTAGAATACCAGGTAATGATACCGAATATTCTGATATGTTGAATATCCTAAATGAAAAAATAAGTCCATTTGAAAATTCTGCAGCCCTAGTTTATGGAGCTGCTTCTTTTGCATTACCTGCTGACCTATATAGGTTAGGCACTGTAGTATATGCAAACACAACGACCAATAGTTTTGGCGTTGCATCCACGGAGCTAATAGAAGCTGAGAGACTCAACAAAAACGAACTTCTATACATAAACCTATCTCCCCTAACAAAACCTAAAAATACGCGTCCTGTGTACACATCAGATGCAGCTGGCGTTAATGTTTATGGTGCAGCAGAATTAACTTCTGCTATAACTTGTAATTATATTAAAAAGCCTGCAACGGTGCAGTGGGCATACAAAATTGTTTTTAACGAACCACTGTATGACGCTACTAATTCTATAAACTTTGAATTAACACCAGCAGAAGAGCCTGAACTTATAATAAAGATATTAGAACTTGCGGGCATATTAATTAAAGACATTAATCTTTATAACGTTTTTAACGCTGAAGAAATTGAAACTATCCAACAAGAAAAATCTTAATAAATGGGACTTATAAATCAAACAAATGAAGAGTATTACTTAGGTCCTGATGGGGTTTGGAATAGCCTTGATGAAAACTACGGTGATTACCAATTTATCTCAATAAAAGATATTATAAATAATTTTATTATATCTTACATTGGAGAAGGTAAGCTTATAAGCAAATTAAAAAGATCAGATGTTGCTTTTCATGCACAGCGTGGAATTCAAGAATTTAGCTTTGATATTTTACCATCTAATAAAACTCAAGAGATTGAAATACCTCCAGCTTTGTATATGGTTCTTCCCCAGGACTACGTAAACTATGTGAAATTTACGTGGACCGACGAAGCGGGCATCGAAAGAATTATATATCCAGCAATTAAAACTTCGGATCCTTTACCTGTTATACAAGATAGTAATTACGAATATACTTTTGACCAGCAAGGAGAAATATTATATGCATCAGAGTCTGAGACTTCTAAAAGATTTAGAGCTGATGGCAATGCAATACCCAACGTTGACAACAACCCAAATGCTTTTGGTATGATATCCAGAAATGGATACGGCAGAAGATATGGACTGAATCCTGAAAATGCTCAAGCAAACGGTGTATTTTATATAGATCAAGTAAAAGGGCTAGTTCATTTTAGTGCAGATATGGTTGGTAGAATAATAACCATTAAGTATATAAGTGACGGGCTTGGCAGTGACGAAGAAATGACTGTACATAAGTTTGCAGAGGAAGCATTATACAAATATATAGCTTATGCTGTGTTGTCTACAAGAATTAATACTCCTGAATATATAATTAATAGATTCAAAAGAGAAAAGCAAGCAGCTAGACGTAATGCAAAGTTAAGATTATCAAATATAAAGATAGAGGAAATTACCCAAGTTATGCGTAATAAATCTAAGCAAATAAAACACTAGTACATGGCTGAATACATCCACACGTTTACCGTTGGTAGAATGAATAAAGACCTTGACGAACGTTTAGTTCCGAATGGAGAATACAGAGATGCTTTAAACTTAGACTTAGCTAATTCAGATGCAAGCGATGTAGGGGCTCTTCAAAATGTAGTGGGAAATATTCAACTAAGAGGAAACTCAGCTACAGGGGGCAGTTGGACAAGCAACTACATTGACGCTTTGACTAATCCTGTTTGTATAGGTACTTATAGAGATGACATAAACGAAAGAATATATTGGTTTATCGCTTCGGACCCAGATCCCGTTACGGGAGTAAAAGTTAGCGCCATTGCAGAATATGATCAAGCTTCAAATGCTGTAAACCCTGTTCTAGTAGATACTGCTGATATACTTAATTTTACTTCACAATATTTAATTACAGGGATTAACATTATTGATAAGTTTTTGTTTTGGACAGATGACCAAACAGAGCCAAAGAAGATCAATATTGAAAAGTTTAAAACTGGATCTTGTAATTTTACTACACAAACAAAAATACCTGTTTACAACGCTGCCACAAATACATATGCAAATTTTCAATGTAGCAACGTACCAGCTTCATTGCTTGATTTTACAGAGGCAGATGTTACTGTGATTAAAAAATCACCGCTTACAGCTCCTGTCTTAGACATAGCAGCAAGTAAGTTTGGTAATAATTCTGCTGGCGATGGCATCCCAGGAACAGGGTTAAGCCCTGTTAGGACTACATATACAGTTACAGATCAAGAGAATTTTACCTACATCCCGAACCTTTCTTTTGCCCCGACAGAGTATGAGTCTATGCCTACCTATGGAGATTATGTTTTTAATACCAGCCCTGTAACAGGAAGTGCAAATTATTATCAAAACAGTAGCTTAGGAGCAAGTTGGGATGGTACCGTTACGTTTGATGTAAATCCCGCTTATGGCAATGACGCAGGTGGAAATCCTGTATGGAAGGTTGGTGATATATTAAATATGGAGTCAGATTATATTGATCCTTTAAATAATATATATAATTACCAAATAAGATTATTAATAAGTGCTATTAACGGAAATTCCGTTACAGGGGAGATACAAGCTATCTCAACTAATATATTAAAATTTGAAACATCCGATGGTGTTAACATTCCTTTGGAATGGGAAGTTGTTTTAGAGGAGGGCGTGCCTATGTTTGAATATGTTTTTCCTAGATTTGCGTATCGCTGGAAGTATATAGATAATGAGTATTCCTGCTATTCTCCGTTTACAGACGTTGCGTTTGTTGGGGGGAAATTTGAATATGTTTCTTCAGACGGCTACAACATTGGCATGACTAATAATGTAAGAAAGCTTATAATAAACAGCTTAACATGGGGATCTGATGAAGTTGTTGAGATAGATTTATTATTTAAGCAATCAAACAGCCCCGTTGTTTATACCGTAGATACATTAAAAAAGATTGACTACACGCAACAAACACCTAGCGGCGCGGTTTTGAACACTTCTTATGAAATAAAAACAGAATTAATTGGAGCTGTTGTAGAAGGCAATCAATTGCTAAGACCCTGGGACAATGTTCCCCGAACAGCTAAAGCTCAAGAAATTACAGGCAATAGAATAGTTTACGCTAACTACTTGCAAAATTACGACGTAGGCACCATTGATCTTGACGTAACTTTAACACGAAGACCTCATAAATCTCTTACTCAAAGTAATGTTGATACTTATGGCTGGCCTAATCAATTTACGGGATTACCTGAAGCTTCGTTAAAGTCCATAAGAACGTATCAAGCTGGAATTGTATATAAGGACGCCTATGGCAGGGAAACCCCTGTATTTACAAGTGTTAATGGCTCTTTTGACGTGGATGTAATAGATTCTGACTCTGCAACTAGTATTAGTGTTAAACCTCTTTCATCACCTCCAGTATGGGCTACTCATTATAAATTCTTTATAAAAGAAATGTCTAATGAATATTATAACTTGGCAATGGATAGGTTCTATCCAGCAGAGGACGGCAATGTTTGGTTGTCCTTTCCCTCTTCTGAAAGAAATAAAGTAAGCGAAGAAACCTACTTGATATTAAAAAAACAGCATGATACCAGCGTAGCTGTTGATGATTTAACTAGATATAAAATAATAGCTATAGACAATGAAGTCCCAGAGTTTGTGGGCGAATTTCAAAAAACCAACTTTGGGGGAGTTGTAGTGATCTTAAACGAAATAGAACCAGGGTTTTTAACTTTAAGATTGAGGGGGCCTAGCTATTCCGCCAACCAATTGTTCCAAAATAACTTAACTTCTGATAATAGCATTAGGATAATTAAAGGTGGAAATAAAACTGAAGATTACCAAATAGAAAGATCAGCAATTTTAGGTGCGCCTGGAGCTGGTACAGATGATTATACCATAACGTTGAAACGACCATTAGGTGGAGATGTTTCTTTTTTAGAAGGGTTACCCGTTGGCACTTCAGTTGAAATAGTCTTATTTAGTACCGAATTTAAAAATAAAGCTGAATTTGAAGGAAGGTTTTTTGCTAAAATAAATAGAGATTTTCAATTTGAAAAAAATATTATAAGCCCATTTAGGGCCTTAGAGCCTAGATATGCTATTGTGGACGACATTGACTTTACGTATACGAATGCTCCTTTTTCAGGAGACGGTAACGGAGGTAAGGGATATCACTGGGGTGATTCGGGGTGGGCTGAGGGTGATTTGACTTGCGGAGATGAGGCTTTTAATAATAGAAGTCTTGGGCAAGGCAGCTGGGGTGGAGTTGGTGGCCTTTTATTAAATGATTTATTTACTAACTATAACCCTCCTCAAGCGGATAATTTTTGGTTTGGGTATTCTTACATTAATTTAGAAAATGGATGGGGTACAATGATAGACAGCTTCACAGGGCAATCTTCAGCTGCGGTTGGAAACTTTAATGGCTTAGCTACATCGGGTGCTCAAATAAGATTTGTGAACAATACTACAGGAGAATATTCTAATGTGTACACAATAAATCGAACTATTAGTAAGGCAACCAGTAGAGGGCGGGAAGAGTGGAATGCTATTGATGAGTGTCACACTTCTACAGATGGTAACAATAGAAAGTATACCGTAGCAATTGAATTAACAGAGCCAATACAGAATAATCTCGATTGGATTCCAAACGGACCTGGCCAATGGTCCAAGTTAAACAACGCTTTAATAAGCATTCAGATTGTTACAGAAGAATATGATGGAGATAATAAATTACTTACCTCTTCAAACCCAGCTGTATTTGAGACTGAACCTAAAGAGGCAATAGACTTAGATTTATATTACGAAGCTAGCGATGCTTTACCTATCTCCAATCACGCAAATGCTGTAAATCTAAATTGGTATAATTGCTATTCTTATGGGAATGGAGTTGAATCAAACAGGATTAGAGATGACTATAACGCAGTTTACATAGATAAAGGCGTTAAAGTTTCAACTGTTTTGGATGAACCATATGCTTCCGAAAGAAGAGGCAGTGGGCTTATATTTTCACAGATATATAATTCAACATCGGGTATTAACAGATTAAATCAATTTATACAAGCATTGCCCATAACAAAAGATTTAAACCCTATATATGGAACAATACAAAAGCTACATACTAGAGATACAGATTTAATTTCTTTATGTGAAGATAAGTGTTTACGTATATTAGCAAATAAAGACGCTTTGTTTAATGCTGACGGGAATGTTAATCTAACAGGTAACACAGCTGTATTAGGCCAAGCTATGCCGTATGCAGGTGAATTTGGAATATCTAAAAACCCAGAATCTTTTTCTTCTTATGGATTTAGAGCTTATTTTACGGATAAGAACAGGGGAGCAGTGATTAGATTGTCTAGAGATGGTATAACTAATATAGCAGACAAAGGTATGTCTGGCTTTTTTGCTGATAACTTAAGAACATCAACTACAGCTATAGGGAGTTATGATGATGACAAGGATATTTATAACTTAACATTAAACAAGCTATCTAATTATTGGCAACTAAAGCTAAGTCCAGACGCTAGTTATCAATTAAACCCTGATTGTGATGCAACTACTAATCAGGTTACCTCTAATGCTACGGTATCTTTTAAAGAAAGCATAGATGGCTGGACAAGCAGAAAAAGCTTTATTCAAGAATCAGGAATAACTTTAAACAATATATATTACACTTTTAAAAAGGGCCTTGCGTGGGTTCACGGAGGTAATGCGCTTTATAACAATTTTTATGGAGTTCAATACGATAGCTCGTTTAATGTTTTAATAAATGAGCAGCCTGAGGTTGTTAAAGGATTTAAAACTTTAAATTACACAGGGACAAGAACTAAATTATTTGAGTATGAATCAAACGGGAGGTGGTACTCTATTGCTGAAATTAATGCTAACGGATTAATACCTACTACCGTAAGCCAGAAGCAAGCTGGGTGGTATGTAAATTACGTTAAAACAGATTTAGAAGGAGGCGAGGTTAAAGAGTTTGCAAAAAAAGAAGGTAAATATTTTAATTATATTAAAGCTTTAACTATATTTAATGATTGCGAAATTATACCAGATGGTATAGGGGAGGTTACAGAAGAGGAATCAGACCCTCAAGAGTATATTTTAACTGTAACTATCGATGAAGAATGCAGCACAGGTAGCACCACTCCACCTGTTCCAGATTTAATTATTCAACTTACCGAAAATCAAAGAGAGTGCGCTGATGCTAGCTCCGGCTTTAGCTATGTTAATCAACCCACCGCTTTAGCTGCCAAATGCGGAATGGATGCCTTTTTTACTAATACAGTTCAAGGAAATTACTCTTTAGCCCAATGCGCTTCAATACCTAATTTTAAATATTTTTCTAGTGCCGGTATTGTAGTTGGGACTCAGTTGTATGACCCAGTAACAAATAGTGCTATTGGACCTAATGATCAAGGCTTTTACTTATATAAAGGAAGCTTAGATGGTGCCAGCGATATAACAGGCTGGTATTTAGATCCATTAAATACGGCTTACACAATACCAAACAATTGGTATATTCTTGAAATTAGCGCAACTGGTACTATAGCTTCTTTAACTCAGTATAATACTTTAGGGCCTTGCGTAAGCGAGCCTTTAGTAGGAGGAGCAGTCATTGGGTTAGTTTGCAATAATTCAGGAGAGTCTGCTTGCCAGCCTGATTTAACTTTCAATAATTCTTCTGATTCTAGTGATTTATTATGTGACATAAGAAATTGGCTAGCGACTTGGGCTGGTGTCCCAGCCGCTAATAAGAGAAATGGATCTCGTATAGACTCAATTTACTGGTACACAAATACATTTTTTGAAGTTGGTGATACCTTAAATAAATCACAAAGCACTTATAACAATAAATTATTTATATATTACCAATCTTCTAATGCAAATTACCAGCCAACGACGTTTACATACTCGGCGGGATCTTATTGGACTAACTTGAGTGCTATTCCAAACGAATATTATGTGGTAGCCACTAATGCTTCTGGCGTGGTTACTCAAAAAACTAAAATCAATACATTAACTGTAACCTGCCCTTAAATAAAATAATATGCCAACCATAAATAATTACACATTTTCTTCGGTATCTTTTAGCGTACAAGAACAAACTTTTATTTCGGACACTCAGTCAACCGCGGTTTTAACAATATCCCCAGCTGCAGGTTATTCTGTTGCTGTTGGCGATTTTTCACTAGATCCTAGCTTTTCTAATCAATATGTAAACACTGTAGTTTTTGTTCAGGACGGAAATAATGTTATATGTACAGTTACTTTTTTAACTGATGTACAAATGCCTTCTGACAATGTTACCATACCTCTATGTGTTATAGGGGAAGGCAGTATAAATGCTTTACCTGTTTCTGGAACATTTTCAGCCAATGTTGCAGCTGCAGTTATTGGATCCGGCGCGGAAGTAGACACTCCTTATAGTGCTTCGGGTCTTGAGGGAGCACAGGTTTCTTTGATTACTAGGTCGTATTCAGCTCCTTCTGGATTTTTTATTGCGTCTTCTGCTCCTCAAATAGTTGTAGGAAACCAATCTAATTATACCTTCGGTACTACCAACACATTTGACGCACTAGGAAACATAACAACAATTTCTTATGATTTCAAATACTTATTTCCAGGGGTAGGCGTGTCAGGAGATAAAATTACTATTAAAGGAATTAATGTTTACGCTTTAAGATTACCTCAACCGTTAGAAGTAACTGGGTATAGCACTTTACCTGTATTTATGCAGTTTAGTGGAGGAAACTTTTCTTGGAATGTATTTGGAGTGGACGGAGCTAGTTTTAGTGCTTCTATGACAGATGGAGTAGATACAGTAACCATAGCTACCAATGTTATTATCGGCACAGGAGGCGTTAGTTCTCAGATCATAGAGTTCCCTACGTATTTAGGGAATACGTACAAAGACTGGACACTGACTTTAACAGGTGATCTCCAATCTCCTTTTTCACAAGACAACCCTGCTACCATAAGGCAATATGCTGCAAACGTAACCACATTGACCGCTAGTTCTGCAAACGGAATTGTAGGGTTTACACCGATTTTATCAACGCTACCTGCTTTACAGCAATATGCTACCCCTATGGTTTATCCTGTATCCTGGAATCTATCGGTTCCCGCTGGAACAATAATTAGTGAACGTCAGCCCATAATATATGATGTAACAGAAGTGATATCAATATTTGCAGGAGCCGATGGTTCTCAGTCGAACGTATCTTCATTAAATATTAATAATTTGGTTGCGTTATACGGATCTTTGCAAGTTGGAGATAGATTTAATGTAAACGCACCTTTAACTACTTTTGGACAAGCCCCTTTCCCTTATGAGGTGACAGCGGTTAATTCCTCTACTAATATAAGCGTATCCCCCAACATAACAGTTACAGACGAAGACGGGCTTAGGTTCTATAGAACTAATGGCACGGCGTTTAGCCTTACAAATGTTACATTTACTCAAGTGGACAATCAAAATATAACATTAGATTTTGATCTTGAAATAACCGCAACAGGAGACGTAAGCACAACACTAACTTTAGATTTAGACAATATAATAGACTTTGCACCTGCGATTGCTTGTAATGCGACTATCCCTAGTGGTGGTGTAGGTGTTACGGATACTTCTGTAGCACTAGATCCAGCTGGTGGGGTTGTTTGCTTCTTAGTTGATCCAGTAGGCGTGCCCGATAAATTTGAGATTGTACATGGAATTGCAAATGGAACCAAGGTTGCTACGTCAGGAATGAATACGACTGGAAATTTTGGGCCTTTCGATAACACATTTGGTACAGAGACAACAAACGTAATACCAACGGTTGCAGAAGCTACAAGCACTTTGCAGTTTATAGGTACAAGCAAAGGAACTATAGACACGCGCCAAACTGAATTTACCGCAGCTACCGGAGAAACAATAGCAACTATGCAGCCTGGAGGAGTTGGTACTATTTATAAACAAGTGTTATGGTGGAAATATACCGCTGCAAATTATGTTACAAATCCAACTGCAACGTTTAGAGTTACTGGCCCTACAGGAACGGGATGGAGTGCTCTAAGAGTGTGCTTCCCTTAATATAAAAATATAATACTATGGCAAACATAACAATAACTTTTACAAACCCTTTACCTGACGGAATTCAAATAGGAGATATAGCCTGGTATTCTAATAGTACCACGGGAACAGAAATTGAAATGGGTCCAATAACCGCTATAACTAGCGCTCCGATTACTATAACTATAAACGCAGCCGCTGGGGTTCAACCTCCTTCGGTAAATGATTTTGTGTTTTATGTTAAAAATCCTATAACAACCGTTAGCTCTTTAAAAGGGTATTATGCGGAGGCTCAATTTACAAATAATTCGAAAGCTTATGCCGAATTGTTTTCTGTTGGATCTGAGGTATTTGTAAGCAGCAAATAACATGTAATAATACCTATATGTCTAAAAATCCAATAAAATCAAATAATACTCAATTAAGCAACTTCGCACACCAGTTGGAGGATTTGCAAAATGTAATGATTGAAAATAACCATATGGATCACGTGTATGGAGACGGTAAAAGTCTAGTTAACAACGATATATTTAAAATAGAAAATGATTTTTCTGACCAGTTGTATATGCGTAAAATGCACATGCCTAAAGAGTGTGTTGTAATTAGCGCAATGCACCATACAGAACATTTTTGGTTTTTATTAAAAGGTAAAATCCTTGTTACCACAGAAGGTGAACAAGTAGAACATATAGCTCCTTGTTTTGAAAAGTCTATGAAAGGAGCTAAAAGATTAATATTGTCTTTAGAGGATTCTTTATTTATAAATGTACATAAAAACCCAACAAATACTAGAGACATGAAGCAGGTTGAAGAATCCTTGTATTCAATAACAATTGAAGAGTACAATAAAAAAGAAAAATTATGGCAGGAATAGCGACAGCCGCAGCGATAGGCGGTATAGTATCTGGAGTAGCTGGTGTTGCAGGAGGTTTAATAGGCCGAGGCAAACGTAAAGCAGAAGAAAAAGCAGCGCAACAGGAAATGAACCAAGAAAAAGCTAACTATCAAATGTTAGACACTTCTAACCTTTACGGCAACTTATCAAACACCATGGAGGATCTTACCGTTAATACGCAGCAAGCAGATTTTATGCAACAGCAGCAACAGCAAGCAGCAGCAAATACTATGACCGGTTTACAAGGAGCGGCTGGTGGATCTGGTATTGCAGCATTAGCTCAGTCACTAGCAGGTTCTCAAATGCAAGCGGCACAGCAATCTTCAGCATCTATTGGAGCTCAAGAATCTAAAAATCAAATGCTAGCAGCTCAGCAAGAAGCAGCAAATCAAAACCTTTCAGCTCAAGGAGCTACTGCAGCAAGAGAAAAACAATATGACAAAACAGGAACACTGTTAGGCATGTCACAACAAAGATTAGGTGCTGCAAAACAAGCAAGAGCAGATGCAACACAAGCAATAGTAGGAGGTATAGGATCTATAGCCGGAGGTGTAGCAGGTATACCTGGAGTAATACCAGGAGCCTAAGTAAACTTATAAAAATAAAATGGCAATAAACGAAGCATTAATAAAAGGCGCAGCAATAGCTGCAGGGGGATTTAATGATCTAGGAGCAGCTTTCAATAAAGGCTTTCAGCCTGTAATGAACTCTATACAGCTAGCTAGAGAAAAAGAAGCTTTGAAGCAAGAGAAAGCAGACTTGAAAAGAGAAAGATCACTTGGTAAAATAGACGGCAAAGTTGCTAACTATATGTCGAGGTTAAATTCCAACGTGGATATGAGCAAGCTTACTGCTCAAGAACAAAAAGTTATTGCTGAAAAAAGTTTTGAATGGAAAACAGAATACGCTAAATACGCTACTGAACTAGCTAACGTTTCTCCTTCAACTGACGCACAACTGTATATGGAAATATCTGAAAAAATGAACAGTGTTAATCAAAGATTTACTAATTTAGTAAATAACGTGAAAACAGCGAAACAAGGTAAAATAGATTATTTAAACGCTCAAGAATTAGGTTCTATTTCAGCTGGAAATGATTTATCTTCTCAAGAAACTCTTTCTAATATTTATACTGACAATGCTGCCATCGCTATAACTGACAACGGATCTATTGCTTATGAGGTTACGCCTGGAAATGCAATACTTGTTGACGATCTTCCCGTGTTATTTAGCAATGAAGCAGGAAAAGCTATAGGAAAACAAATAGGAGACGTTGCTAACGCAATACAAACTAAAGGACTAAAGCTAACAGACAGCGATTTAGAAAAGTACTCAAATCAAATAGGAGCATCACTACAAAACAGAAACACTCTGTTGTCAATTGTAAGAGATAATTCTGCTATTCCTGGAGTTCCATCTGGTGTTTTTGAGGATATCCCTGGATATCTTTATGATCCTCAAAATACTGATATACTCAGAGAGGTAGTGGTACAGAAATTAGTTGAGGGGCTAGCAGCTTCCGCTGATGCTGGAGTATTAGCTTTAGAACAAAAAAATCAAACCGCTCTTGAAAATGCAGCTAAAGCACAGCAGCAAAGAATTAACATAAATAAAGCTAATAGCCCAGAAGAACCAGTAGATGTACTTATAAAAATTGAGGCAATAGAACGTGGTGATGGTGAACTCGATTATAAAGCTTATTATACAAACTCAGGTAGAAAAGGCCAGATTATCACAAAAGTATCTGACGCTGAGGCTTACAGGAAATATAATCTAACACTTTAATAAATAAAAATATGTACGAAATTAACGGTATACAGTATTCTTTAGAGGAGATTACGAGCGCAGCTGAAAGCAATGGAATGTCCTTAGACGATTTTGTTGCTGCATTGGGAAAAAAACACGGAGCTGAAGCTGTTATAGCTAATCCAAGCGTATCAAAAAAAGCAAAAGACGGTGTACAGGGTGCGAATGCTCCGTCAGAAAATCAAGCACCAGATATGGTATCTCTTTTGGAAAGTGGTTTTTCGGATTCACCAAAAGAAGAGTCTAAAAAGGACTCTAAAGATATTAACGTTATGCCAGCTAAAATAGCTGAGCAGGTTTCATATGTTTTTAGTGACGGCCAAGAAAGCACCGAAGAGGACATTGTAAACAGCCTCAGGTCGCTAGACATAA